>Ga0307469_10000518_pt1 | contig 14179 bp, 11 predicted proteins | sample atmos_gasesAM2C__FD_203084 | JGI IMG/M metagenome (GOLD analysis project Ga0307469, IMG submission 203084) | Hardwood forest soil microbial communities from Morgan-Monroe State Forest, Indiana, United States - atmos_gasesAM2C_515 | ecosystem: Environmental > Terrestrial > Soil > Temperate...
CTATCGCAACTCGCTCGCGCCGGTGATTCCGCAGCGCGTGATCGACCGCCCGCCGTCGGCGGAGCTGCGCCCGGGACAGAAAGACTCCGACTCGCTGCCGCCTTACGAGGTCCTCGATCCGATCCTGGAGGCGTTCATCGAGGAGGACCTGTCGGTGGATGAGATCGAGGCCCGCGGCTTCGATCGCGCGACCGTCGCAAGGGTGCTCGATCTCGTAAAGCGCAACGAATACAAGCGCCGTCAGGCGCCGCCCGGCGTGCGGGTGAGCCGCCGCGCCTTCGGGCGCGACTGGCGCTATCCGATCACGAGCGGCTATCGGCGCTGAGGCGCCGCGGCACGTCCGCTACCAGAACTTCCACCACGAGCGCCTGGCGACGGCTTCGGACTGCCCCACGGTCGCGGAGAAGTTCGCGGCGTACACCTGGCGCGACTGCGCCGCGAGCGGCTCGAGACCCAGCTTGTCGTAGCACTCGATCATGATCGCGAGCGCCTCCTTCACCGCGGGGGCTCCGTTGTACTGATCCACCACGCCCTTGGCGCGCTGCGACGCCGCGACGTAGGCGCCGCGCTTCAGGTAGTAGCGCGCGACGTGCACGTCATAGCTCGCGATCCGGTCGCGCAGGTAAACCATGCGCTGCAGCGCATCGTGGGCGTATTCGCTCTTCGGGTACTGCTCGACCACGATCTTGAAGGAGGCGAAGGACTTGCGCGCATCCGTCGGCGGGCGCTGAGTGAGGTCGGCGTGAAACAGCCGCTCGATCGCGTTCGGCGTGCGCTCGAAGTCGACCATCCCTTTCATGTAGTAGGCATAGTCGACGCGCGGGTGGGTCGGGTTCTCGCGGATGAAGGCATCGGCGGCGTCGGTGGCCGACTCCTTCTCGCCCGCGCGGTAATATGCATAGATGAGGTCGATGCGCGCCTGGCGCGCCTCGTCCGTGAAGGGAAAGCGCGCGGTGAGCGTCTCGTAAACCTTGATGGCGCCGTTGAAGTTGTTGTTCGAGAGGTTCTTCTTCGCCGTCTTGAAGAGCTGCTCGGGCGTCTGCTTCTGCAGCGCTTTCTCGCGGTGTGAGCTGCAGCCGCACACGGCAAGCAGCACCGCGCACAACGCGACCACGCCGCCGCGTACCGGACCGGACAATTGCATCTGGAAAAGGCCCCTTATCTGGCTTCGCGCCGAATGAATCGCAGGAGTATAGCGAATCTCCCGTCTGGGCTTCCGACCGCCGCTCCCCCGGCTGAGTTCCGTTCGCACGAGCTCGAGCTGCCGGCCGAGGCGGCGGGCCTCCGGTTCGACCAGGCGCTGGCGCGCGCGCTGCCGCAGTACTCGCGGGCGCAGCTGAAGTCCTGGATCGAGTCCGGCGCGGCGCGCGCCGAAGGGCGCCCGCTCAGGGGCAAGGATCGCGTGCTGGGCGGGGAGCGGGTGCACATCCACGCGCAGCTGGCAACCCTCACGGAAGTGGCGGCCGAGAAGCTGCCGCTCACCGTCGTCTTCAGGGATCGCTCGCTGCTGGTAATCGACAAGCCCGCAGGAATGGTGGTGCACCCCGGAGCGGGCAATCCGCGCCATACGCTGCAGAACGCCCTGCTCGGGCTCGATCCCAGGCTCGCCCGGGTGCCGCGCGCCGGGCTGGTCCACCGCCTCGACAAGGACACCTCGGGCCTGCTCGTGGTGGCGCGCACACCCGAAGCGCACACGGCGCTCGCGGCGGCGCTCGCGGCGCGCGAGGTCACCCGGCAATACCTCGCCGTGTGCGCCGGGGTAATGACCGCAGGCGGCACGGTCGATGAGCCGATCGGCCGCCACCGCTCACAGCGGCTTAAAATGGCGGTGCGGCGCGATGGCCGCCCGGCGGTCACCCATTACCGGGTGCTCGAGCGCTTTCGTGCCCATACACTGGTGCGTGCCGAGCTCGAGTCCGGCCGTACCCACCAGATCCGCGTGCATCTCGCGCACATCGGGTTTCCCGTGGTCGGCGACCCTCTTTACTGCGGGCGGCGGCGCCTCCCGGCGGGTTGCACGCCGGCGCTGGCTGCCGCGCTCGGCGCCTTCCGCCGCCAGGCGCTGCACGCCGAGCGCCTCGCCCTCACGCACCCGGTGACGGGCGCCCGGATGGAGTGGCAGGCCCCGCCCCCGGCGGACATGCAGCGCCTGCTCGCGGCGCTCGAGCAGGCCGCGGCGTGAGCGGCGCTGCACCGATGGGAGAGCCCGAAGTCCTGACACCCGAGTGGCGCGCCCCCCCTAAAGTGCGCGCGGCGTTCACGCTGCGCGGCGGCGGTGTGAGCGCGGCTCCCTTCGACTCGCTCAATCTCGGCGCTCGCGTCGGCGACAGCCCCGCCGCGGTCGCCGAGAACCGGCGCCGCGTGTGTCAGATACTGAATCTCCCGGCGGAGCCCGCCTGGCTCGAGCAGGTGCACGGAACGCGCGTGGCGGACCTCGACGCGGCCGGTGAGCTCGAGGCGCCTGCGGATGCCGTCCTGACACGTACGCCCGGCCGGGTGTGTGCGGTTCAGGTCGCCGACTGCATGCCTGTGCTGTTCGCAGCGCGGGATGCGTCCGCCGTGGCGGTGGCGCACGCCGGGTGGCGCGGGCTCGCCGCCGGCGTGCTGGAGGCCACCGTCGCGAAGCTCGCCGCCTCGCCCGGGCAGCTCATCGCGTGGCTGGGTCCGGCGATCTCCAGGCGGCATTTCGAAGTCGGAGGCGAGGTGCGCGCGGCGTTTGTGGCGCGCGATCCTGGGGCCGATGCGGCCTTCGTGGCGAACCCGCGCGGCCGCTGGCAATGCGACCTCGCCGCCCTCGCGCGGCGGCGGCTCGCCGCTCTCGGCGTTACGGAGGTCTCGGGCGGTGCCTGGTGCACGTACGCTGAGCCGGCCCGATTCTTCTCCTTCCGTCGCGACGGACGCTGCGGACGCCTGGCGGCGCTCATCTGGCTGGACTGACCGAACCGATGCCACTCCTCGTCTGGATCGTTCTGTGCTCCGCCCTCGGCGGCATCGCCAGCGCCGCGCTCGCCGTCGTGTTCCTGTGGATTTCCGAGGCGCACGCCGCGCGGATCCTGCCGCACTTCGTCAGCTTCGCGACCGGAGCGCTGCTCGGCGCAGCGCTCCTCGCGCTGCTTCCGGACGCGATTGCCGGCGCCGGCGTCGCCGCGTCACACGCGATCGGCCTCACGCTGATCGCAGGGCTCGGTGTGTTCTTCGTCATCGAGAAGCTGGTGCTGTGGTGGCACATCCGCGGCGAAGAGGAGACCGAGCCTGAGCACGCGCAGCCCCACCACGGACACGCCCAGCACGCCCACTCCGGGCACTCCCACCGGCGCGCTCATGCCTCGGGCGTCCTGGTGCTGGTCGGAGACAGCGTTCATAACGCCCTCGATGGCGTACTGATTGCCGGCGCCTTCCTCACCAGCGTGTCGCTCGGGCTCGTGACCACGCTCGCGGTCGCGGCTCATGAGATCCCCCACCGGGTGGGGGACTTCGCCATCCTGGTGCATTCGGGCATGTCCCGCACACGTGCGCTGGTGCTCAACCTCGCGACCGGGCTGGCTTCGGTGATCGGCGCGATCGGGGCGTACTACGGCCTGCACCGGGCGCTGCAGGTGCTTCCGTACGCCCTGGCGTTCGCGACGGCCGGCTTTCTCTACATCGCGGTCGCCGGGCTCATCCCGGGGCTGCATCGTCGGGCCGATCCCGTCAGTAGCGCTGTTCAGGTCTTCTTCATTGCCGCCGGCATCTGCGTCATTGCGGTCGCCGAATCGCTCGCTGGTGTCTAGGCCGGACGAACCCGCCATGAGCGCCCCGGGCGGCGGCCGAATCTGGGATCGAGTTCGCGCACCCGCCAATCGACCATCGGATAAGATTTAACCTAATTCGGCGGTCGGTGGGCGCGAACGATGTTCAAGTGGTTGAGCGGAGGCAAGGTCGCGGAGATCGGCGGCTCGCTGGCGGATAGCCTCGCCGTGTATGCGGCGCCGGAGTCCGGCTCGCAGAACCCGAGCCTGCAGAAGGCCCTTCCCAGGTTTCTGCAGCAGGTCGACCGCGAGACGGCTGCACTCAAGCTCAATATCTTCAGCCGCGCCGCGCTGGCGAACTCCTTCAAGTGGCGACTCCTCGAAAAAGGGGTCGAGCGAAGCCTGGTCAATGAGCTGACGCAGTCGCTCGTGCTGCGGCTCACGGTGGGCGCACCGGCCGATCAGCCAGGTGGGGCAGCGGTCGCCGGCAACAAGGCCCGACCGCGCCGCGAGGCGCTCGAGGCATTGTTCGCTGAGGGGACGGAGCACTCGGGCCGTGGCGAATGGGAACGGGCGCTCGCATGCTTTCAGGAGGTATCAAAGGCTGACCCGCGCAACCTGGCGGTGCTCAATGCGCTCGGCGTCACGCTGTACCAATTGGGTCGCAACGCCGAAGCGGGTCAGCAGTTCAGACAGGCGATCAGCATCAAGGAGAGTCATCCGGACGCTCACTGTCACCTCGGCGGATTGCTGCGGTCACAGGGACTCCTGACCGAGTCCGAGCAGCACCTGCGCCGGGCTCTGAAGCTGAAGCCGTCATTCGTCGACGCGCAGATCAGCCTGGGCGCAACGCTCTTCATGTTGGGGAAGACGGCCGAGGCGCGGCAACACCTGGAGAAGGCGCTGCGCGTGGCGCCGCGCAATCTCGATGCGCTGATGCACATGGGAAGAGCGGTCGCCCTGGAGGGGAACAGGGAGGAGGCTGAATCCTGGTACAAGCGCGCGCTGGAAGTGGACACGAACGCATGGCTCGCGTGGGTCGGGATCAGCGAACTGCGCAAGTTCACGGCGCCGGACGGCGACTGGCTCAAGGGAGCGCAGGCGAGCGCCGCAAGCGGGCTGGCACCTCTCAGTGAGGCGAGCGTGCACTCCGCGATCGGGAAGTACTACGACCAGCTGGGCGAGTACGACAAGGCGTTCAAGAGCTTCCGGCGTGCCAAGGAGCTGGTGAAGGCCGCGGGCGCGATTTACAGCAGGCGCGACGCCGAGGCGACCATCGAAACCTGGATTCGAACCTATGACCGCGAGGCGCTGGCGCGCGAGTATCCCGGAGCATCTCAGTCCGAGCTGCCGGTGATCGTCACCGGCATGCCGCGCTCTGGCACCTCACTCGTCGAGCAGATCATCGCCTCGCACCCGGCCGCTGCCGGGGTTGGCGAGCTCAATTTCTGGGCGAACACGATCCGCAATCGGCATCCGGGTCTCGCTACCGCACCTCCGGATGAAGCGACCAGCCGGAAGCTGGGCGAGGGGTACCTGAAGGCACTTACCGCAGACTCGGGGGATGCGACGCGCGTCGTCGATAAATCGATATTCAATTTCATGTACCTGGGCGCCATACATGCGGTGTTTCCGCGCGCGCGCCTCATCTGCATGAGGCGCAATCCGATCGACACCTGCCTGTCGTGCTACTTCCAGGATTTCCCACCGTCGCTGAGTTTCACGCACGATCTCTCAGACCTGGCCCACCTGTACGGGCTGCACCACAAGATCGTGGCGCATTGGCGCAGCGTGTTGCCTCCCGAGGCGTTTCTGGAGGTTCCGTACGAGGAGCTGACGGCCGATCAGGAGACCTGGACGCGTCGGATCATCGAATTTCTCGGGCTTCCCTGGGACGACCGGTGCCTGCAGTTCCACAGTGCGAAGCGCGTGGTGGTGACCGTGAGCAACTGGCAGGTACGCGAGAAGATCTATCGACGCTCCGTCGAGCGCTGGCGCCACTACGAGAAATTCATCGGTCCGCTGCGCGCTCTCCAGGACCTCGACTGAGCTCACCCTCAGGCTGAGCACCCCACCCTGAGGCGCGAGCACCGCCTCCGCCGAAGCGCTATGCTCGCAGCCCCTTGAACGGACTGGGGTTTGGCCCCACAAACCGAGCACCCACTCTCTCCAGGGCGAGATTCCCATGCGGATGGACAAGCTCACCAGCCGGTTTCAGCAGGCGCTGGCGGATGCGCAATCGCTTGCGCTCGGCCGCGATCACCAGTTCCTCGAGCCGGCCCACGTCATGCTGGCGCTGCTCGACAGCTCCGGTGGCGGCGTGCGTCCGCTGCTGCTGAAGGCGGGCGCCGACGTCAACAAGCTGCGCTCGGGACTGCTCGCGCTCCTCGACGGACTGCCGAAGGTCGAGGGCACGCCTGGCGAAGTCCACGTCTCCAGCGACCTCAACCGCGTCCTCAACGTCACCGACAAGCTCGCGCAGCAGCGCGGGGACCAGTTCATCGCGAGCGAGCTGTTCGTGCTCGCGGCTTTTGAGGACCGCACGCTGGCGCGCGTATTCAAGGAAGCCGGCATGGTGCGCGGCGCGATCGAGAAGGCGATCGAGGAAGTGCGCGGCGGAGAGAAGGTGGCCGATGCCAACGCCGAGGAGGGCCGCCAGGCGCTGGAGAAGTACACCATCGATCTCACCGCCCGCGCCTCCTCCGGCAAGCTCGACCCGGTCATCGGCCGCGACGACGAGATCCGGCGCACCATCCAGGTGCTGCAGCGCCGGACCAAGAACAATCCGGTGCTGATCGGCGAGCCGGGCGTCGGCAAGACCGCGATCGTCGAGGGGCTGGCGCAGCGCATCGTCAACGGCGAGGTGCCCGAGGGCCTCAAGTCCAAGCGGATTCTCGCGCTCGACATGGGCGCGCTCATCGCCGGCGCGAAATTCCGCGGCGAGTTCGAGGAGCGCCTGAAGAGCGTGCTCAGCGATCTCGCCAAGCAGGAAGGGCAGATCATCCTCTTCATCGACGAGCTGCACACCATGGTCGGCGCCGGCAAGGCCGAGGGCGCCATGGACGCCGGCAACATGCTGAAGCCCGCGCTCGCCCGCGGCGAGCTGCACTGCGTCGGGGCAACCACGCTCGATGAGTACCGCAAGTACATCGAGAAGGACGCCGCCCTCGAGCGCCGCTTCCAGAAGGTGCTGGTCGATGAGCCCTCGGTCGAGGACACGATCGCGATCCTGCGGGGGCTTCAGGAGCGCTACGAAGTTCACCACAAAGTCGAGATCACCGACCCGGCGATCGTCGCGGCAGCGACGCTTTCGCACCGCTACATCACCGACCGCCAGCTCCCCGACAAGGCGATCGACCTGATCGACGAGGCGGCGGCGCGCATCCGCATGGAGATCGACTCCAAGCCCGAGGCGCTCGACAGGCTCGAGCGGCGGATCATCCAGCTCAAGATCGAGCAGGAGGCGTTGAAGAAGGAGAAGGACGAAGCCTCGCGCAAGCGCCTGGCGGCGCTCGAGGAGAGCCTCGAGACACTCGGCAAGGAGTACGCCGACCTCGAGGAGGTGTGGAAGTCGGAGAAGGCGGCGGTGCAGGGCACGGCCGAGATCCGCGCGGAGCTCGACCGCGTGCGGCTCGAGCTCGACGCCGCGCGGCGCGCCGGCAATCTCGGGCGGATGGCGGAGCTCCAGTACGGCAAGATCCCCGAGCTCGAGAAGCGCCTCGCCGCGGCCCAGGCGGCCGAGGACAAGGCCCCGACGCTGGTACGCGACAAGGTTACCGAGGAGGAGATCGCGGAAGTGGTCTCCAAGTGGACCGGAATCCCCGTCTCCAAGATGCTGCAGGGCGAGAAAGAGAAGCTCTTGGCAATGGAGCAGGCGTTGGCCAAACGCGTCGTCGGTCAGGACGAGGCGTTGCGCATCGTCTCGGACGCCATCCGCCGCTCGCGCGCCGGGCTCGCCGATCCCCGCAGACCCAACGGCTCGTTCCTGTTCCTGGGCCCCACCGGCGTCGGCAAGACCGAGCTGTGTAAGGCGCTCGCCGAGTTCCTGTTCGACACCGAAGACGCCATGATCCGCATCGACATGTCGGAGTTCATGGAGAAGCACTCGGTGGCGCGGCTGATCGGCGCGCCTCCGGGCTACGTGGGCTACGAGGAGGGCGGCTATCTCACCGAAGCGGTGCGCCGCCGTCCCTATTCCGTGATCCTGCTCGATGAGGTCGAGAAGGCGCACCCCGACGTCTTCAACGTGCTGCTGCAGGTGCTCGACGACGGGCGCCTCACCGACGGGCAGGGACGCACGGTCGACTTCCGCAACACCGTCATCATCATGACCTCCAACCTCGGGTCGCAGCAGATCCAGGAGTTCGCCGGCGAGAAGAACTACGCGAAGATGAAGAGCGCGGTGATGGAGGTCGTGCAGCAGAGCTTCCGGCCCGAGTTCATCAACCGCATCGACGACATCGTGGTCTTCCACCCGCTCGGCACGAAGCAGATCCGGGCGATCGTCGACATCCAGCTCCTGTACCTGCGCAAGCGGCTCGCCGAGCGCAACATGGATCTCACGCTCGAGACGGAAGCGCGGGATCTGCTCGGCGAGGCGGGCTTCGACCCGGTGTACGGCGCCCGGCCGCTGAAGCGCGCCATCCAGCAGCAGATCGAGAACCCGCTCGCGGAGCGCATCCTCAAGGGCGAGTTCCAGCCCGGGGATCGCATCCGCATCGGCACGCGCGAGGGGCAGCTGACCTTCGGGAGAGCCGAGGAGCGCAAGGCCGCGCGCGCCTGAGGGCGCGCAGCCGTCGGGCGCAGCGCCACCGGGCAGACACCGCCGGACGCGCGCGCGCGTCCGTTATAATCCGCGCCAGTTAGTTTCGCAGATTGCGACGATCCACCCATGCCCTTCTACGAGTACGAATGCCAGGCCTGCAAGTTCTACACCGAGGTCATGCAGAAGATCAGCGACGCGCCGCTGACCAAGTGCCCCTCGTGCGGCAAGCGGCGCCTCAAGAAGCTGGTGTCGGCGCCGGTGTTTCGCCTGAAGGGCGGCGGCTGGTACGAGACCGACTTCAAGTCCGACAAGGAGGAGAAGCGCAACCTCTCGGGTCCGGATAAAGAGGAGCCGAAGGCGGAGGGGAAGCCCGAGTCCAAGGAGGGGAAGCCCGAGGCGAAGGAGGGCAAGCCCGAGGCGAAGGAGGGCAAGCCCGCCGACAGCAAGACGCCCCCACCCAAGCCGGCAGAGGCGAAGCCGACGGCCGCCGGGCGGCGCGCGGGCAAGAGTGCCCGCGGCAAGAGTACGCGGCGGCGGCGTTAGACGCTACCGAAGCGAAGGAGGAACCGATGCCACCACCGGAACGCGCGAAGAAGCCGGACGGTGCTCCGAGAAAAAGGACGCTGCGGCGCTATCTGGTCGCGGGCGTTCTCGTGTGGCTGCCGATCCTCGCCACCATCTGGGTGGTGGATTTCATGCTGCACCTCATGGACCGGACGCTGCTGCTGCTGCCGCCGGCCTACCGTCCGGAGGCGCTGCTCGGGTTCTCGATCCCGGGTGCGGGGCTGGTGCTGGCGCTGGTGGTGCTGCTGCTCACCGGGCTGCTGGTGACCAACCTCATCGGCCGGCGCCTGGTAGTGTGGGGCGAGGATCTCCTCAACCGCATCCCGGTGGTGCGCACCGTCTATGGCGGCGTCAAGAGCTTCGCCGAGAGCGTCTTCTCGCAATCCAACTCTTTCCGCAAGGTCGTGATGGTGGAGTACCCGCGCGAGGGCACCTGGAGCATCGGCTTCCTCACCGCGGAGGACGTTCCGGAGGTCAGCCAGAAGACCGGCGAGAACCACGTGGCGGTGTACATCTCCTCGGCGCTCAATGCCACCGCCGGCTGGCTCATCGTCGTGCCGCGGCGCATGGTGCGCGAGCTCGACATGTCGGTGGACGCGGCGCTCAAGATGATCATTACCTGCGGCGTGGTCGTGCCGCCCCACCCGGCGGTGAAGTCGCAGCTGGCCAAGCCCGCCGCCTGAGGATCCGTGAAGGCCATGCGCCTCACTGCGCGCGGCGCACCGCTCGAGCTCTCGGAGCTCTCCCTGCCTGCGCCCGGCGAGCACGAGATCCTCATCGCCGTCGAGGCCTGCGGCGTGTGCCGCACGGACCTGCACCTGCTGGACGGCGAGCTGCCGGACATTCACACCCCGCTGACTCCGGGGCACGAGGTCGTCGGCCGGGTGCTCGCGGCCGGTCCGGGTGTCGAGCGCTTCCGCCGCGATGATCGGGTGGGAGTGCCCTGGCTTGCCCACACCTGCGGGGTGTGCGCGTATTGCCGTTCCGGGCGGGAGAATCTCTGCAGCGACGCGCGCTTCACCGGGTATACGCAGGACGGCGGCTACGCCGAGCAGGCGCTGGCGGATGCGCGCTACTGCTTCAGTCTGCCTGCCGGGCCGGCCGCGGAGCTCGCTCCGCTCCTGTGCGCGGGGCTCATCGGTTATCGCGCCTACCGCGCCGCCGGCGAGGCGGCCAATCTCGGGCTCTACGGTTTCGGCGCCGCCGCGCACCTCCTCGCCCAGGTGGCGCGCTTCGAAGGCCGGCGGGTATTCGCTTTCACGCGTCCCGGCGACCGCGAGGCTCTGCGCTTCGCGCTCGGTCTCGGTGCGGCATGGGCGGGCGGATCGGACCAGCGGGCGCCGGAGCTCCTCGACGCCGCGATTCTGTTCGCGCCGGTCGGGGCGCTGATCCCCGCGGCACTCGCCGCCGTGCGGCCCGGTGGCCGGGTAGTATGCGCGGGAATCCACATGAGCGACGTGCCGGCCTTTCCGTACCGGCTCCTCTGGGGGGAGCGGCAGGTCTCGTCGGTCGCCAACCTCACCCGCCGCGACGGCGAGGAGTTCATGGCGCTCGCGGGGCACCTCAAGCTCGAATCGAGGGTCGAGCGCTTTGCTCTCGGCGATGCCAACCGGGCGCTCGAGCGGCTGCGGAGCGGCGCGGTCACGGGGGCCGTGGTGCTGGAGCTGCCGGCCGCGGCTTCGGTTGCGGGGCCGTCGGCGCGTCCGTAACATCGCGCGCCTCATGCGCTCTCATTACTGCGGACAGGTCGACGAACAGCTCCTCGGCCGCGAGGTCCAGGTTGCCGGCTGGGTGCACCGCCGCCGCGACCACGGCGGCGTCATCTTCGTGGACCTGCGCGACCGCGAGGGGCTGCTGCAGATCGTCTTCGATCCGGACGCGGCCGAGGTGTTTGCGGAAGCCGAGCGGCTGCGCAACGAGTACGTGGTGAGCTGTGCCGGCACGGTGCGCGAGCGGCCCGCGGGGACCGTGAACCCGAACCTCGCCTCCGGCAAGGTCGAGCTCATCGCGCGGCGGATCGAGCTGCTCAACCGCTCCGAGCCGCTGCCGTTCCAGCTCGATGAGCAGGTCGGCGAGGAAGTGCGCCTGCGCTACCGCTATCTCGATCTGCGCCGCGAGGTGATGAGTGAGCGGCTGCGGCTGCGCCATCGCCTGACGCGCTCGATGCGCGCCTACCTCGACGGCCACGGCTTCGTCGACATCGAGACGCCGATGCTCACCAAGGCGACCCCCGAGGGGGCGCGCGACTACCTGGTGCCGAGCCGCACACACCCGGGCAAGTTCTTCGCCCTGCCGCAGTCGCCGCAGATCTTCAAGCAGCTGCTGATGATCGCGGGCTTCGAGCGCTACTACCAGATCGTGCGCTGCTTCCGCGACGAGGACCTGCGCGCGGACCGGCAGCCGGAGTTCACGCAGCTCGACATCGAGACTTCGTTCCTCTCGCAGGACGAGATCATGGCGATGATGGAGGGTCTGGTGCGGCACTTCTTCCGCGAGGTGCTGGGCGCTGCGCTCCCCGAGCCTTTCCCGCGCATGAGCTATGCCGAGGCCATGCGCCGCTACGGCTCGGACAAGCCGGATCTGCGCGTTCCGCTCGAGCTCACAGACGTCGCCGACCTCGTCAGGGACTGCGACTTCAAGGTGTTTGCCGGCCCGGCGAAAGATCCGCAGGGACGCGTGGCGGCGCTGCGCGTGCCGGGGGGCGGGGCGCTGCCACGCTCGGCGATCGATGAGTGCACGGCGTTCGTCGCCCGCTACGGCGCCAAGGGCCTCGCCTACATCAAGGTGAACGAGCGCGCCCGCGGGCGCGAGGGACTGCAGTCGCCGATCATCAAGTTCCTGAGTGATGCGGCGCTCAGCGGCATCCTCGAGCGCACCCAGGCCGCCGACAACGACGTCATCTTCTTCGGGGCCGATCGCGCGGCGGTGGTGAACGATGCTCTCGGGGCGCTGCGCCTGAAGCTCGGGCACGATCTGAAGATGGTCGAGGGTGGATGGCGCCCGCTGTGGGTGTTCGACTTCCCGATGTTCGAGTGGGACGCGGAGGCCAAGCGCTGGGTCGCCATGCACCACCCGTTCACCTCGCCGAAGAATCCCGGCCCGGAGGCGCTGCGCGCCGCGCCCGCCGCGGCGCTCGCCAAGGCCTATGACATGGTGCTGAACGGCTCCGAGATCGGCGGCGGCTCGGTGCGCATTCACCGCCAGGAGATGCAGTCGTGCGTCTTCGAGCTCCTCGGCATCAACGCGGAGGAGGCGCAGAAGAAATTCGGTTTCCTGCTCGATGCCCTGAAGTTCGGCGCGCCGCCTCACGGGGGCATCGCCTTCGGCCTCGATCGCCTCGCCATGCTGATGACGGGCGCCGACAGCATCCGGGAGGTGATCGCCTTCCCGAAGACGCAGACCGCCGCGGATCCGCTCACCGATGCGCCGACCGAGGTGAGCGAGGCGCAACTGCGCGAGCTGCACGTGCGGGTGCGCGTGCCTCCGCCCTCGGGCTGACGGAGCTACCCATCGCGCACGTCGTCTACGTGCATGGATTGTGGCTGCCGGGCGAGGAGTCGCTCGTCCTCAAGCACCACCTCGCGGAGGAGTTCGCCCACGAGCTCCACTGGTTCCGCTATTTCGGGGCCTCCGAGTCGATGCGCGACATCACCGCGAGGCTCGCGGCCTTCGTCCACGAGCTCGCGGCGTCCGAGGTGCACTTCGTCGGACACAGCCTCGGGGGCCTGGTGCTCTACCGGCTGCTCGAGCACTTCCCCGAGCAGCCCCCGGGCCGGGTGGTGTTTCTCGGGGTGCCCTGCGTGGCGAGCCGCGCCGCGGAGCGCGCCGGCATGTTCGGCCCTCTGGCGCAGCTCATGGGGCCGACCGTGGCCGAGGAATTGCTCACGCCGCAGGAGCGGCACTGGACCCACCCGCGCCCGCTCGGGGTCGTCGCCGGCAACCAGCCGCTCGGCCTCGGGCAGTTCCTAGCGCACTTTGACGAAGAGAACGACGGCACGGTCGCGGTGAGCGAGACGCGCATGCCGGGGGCCACGGATCACATCGTGCTGCCAGTGAGCCACCTGGGGATGCTGGTCTCGGCGCGCGTGGCGCACGAGACCGGCGAATTCCTCACTCACGGGCGGTTTTCGCTCGGTTGAACCGCTGTCAGCGATCTGCGAGCAGCCGGCGCAGGCGGTAGAGCTCTTCCAGCGCCGCGCGGGGCGTGAGCTCGTCCGGGTCGAGAGCCGCGAGCGCGGCGCGCAGGCGATCGTTCGTTTCTGCCGCGGCCGTGAACAGCGGCAGCTCGCTCTGGGCGCCGGCGGCGCCGTTGCCGGCCGCCCGCTGCCGGTCGCGCTCGGACTCGAGCGCCTCGAGGAAGCTGCGCGCCGCGCCGATCACCGGCAGAGGCACGCCGGCCAGCTGCGCGACCTGCAGCCCGTAGCTGCGATCGGCGGGCCCTTCCTTCACGGCGTGCAGGAACACGATGGTGTCGCCGTGCTCGGTCGCATCCAGATGTACGTTGGCGCACCCTTCCACTTCGAGGGCGAGGGTCGTCAGCTCGAAGTAGTGCGTGGCGAACAGGGTGAGGGCCCGCACCCGCGTTGCGATGTCGCGCGCCATCGCCCAGGCGAGCGACAGGCCATCGAAAGTGCTGGTTCCGCGCCCGATCTCATCGAGGAGGATGAGGCTGCGGGCGCTGGCGTTGTGCAGGATGTTGGCCGCCTCCGTCATCTCGACCATGAAGGTCGAGCGTCCGCCGGCGAGATCGTCGGCGGCGCCGATGCGGGTGAAGATACGGTCGACGGGGCCGACCACGAGTGCATCCGCCGGCACGTAGCTGCCGATGTGCGCGAGCAGCACGATGAGCGCGGCCTGGCGCATGTAGGTCGACTTCCCGCCCATGTTGGGTCCGGTGATGATGAGCATGCGGCGCGCTGCATCGAGCCTCAAGTCGTTGGGCACGAAGGGTGCATCGGCGAATCGCTCGACCACCGGATGGCGCCCCGCCTCGATCGAAAGGCGCGGCTCGCCGACCAGGGTGGGCGCGCTCCAGTCGAGCGCGGCGGCCCGCTCGGCCAGCGCCGCGAGCGTGTCGAGCTCGGCGAGCGCGGCGGCAGTGCGCTGAAGCGGCGCGAGAGCG
>Ga0307469_10000519_pt1 | contig 14175 bp, 7 predicted proteins | sample atmos_gasesAM2C__FD_203084 | JGI IMG/M metagenome (GOLD analysis project Ga0307469, IMG submission 203084) | Hardwood forest soil microbial communities from Morgan-Monroe State Forest, Indiana, United States - atmos_gasesAM2C_515 | ecosystem: Environmental > Terrestrial > Soil > Temperate forest...
CCGCACCCGCGCGTCGATGTCCGTCTTCGACAGGCCGCGGATGCGCAGCCCGTAGGACATGTTCTCGTACACCGACATGTGCGGGTAGAGCGCGTAGTTCTGGAACACCATGGCGATATCGCGCTCCTTCGGCTCGAGCTCGTTGACCACGCGGTGGCCGATCGCGATCTCGCCAGTGGTGATGCGCTCGAGCCCTGCGACCATGCGCAGCAGCGTCGATTTACCGCAGCCTGACGGCCCGACGATGACCATGAACTCGCCATCGGCCACTTCGGCAGTGACGCCGTGAATCACCTCGGCATCGCCGTACGCCTTGCGCACGCCGCGAAAGCTTACGCCGGCCATGTCCGCTCGTTCCTCACTTCTCGGTCTCCACCAGCCCCTTCACGAACCAGCGCTGCATCAGGACCACGACCGCCGCCGGGGGCAGCAGCGCCAGCATCGCGGTCGCCATCACTAGGTTCCATTCGGTGAGGGCGTCGCCGCCGGTGATCATGCGCTTGATGCCGATCACGGCGGTATACATGGACTCCTGGGTGGTGACGAGCAGCGGCCACAGGTACTGGTTCCAGCCGTAGATGAACTGGATGACAAACAGCGCCGCCATGCTGGTTTTGGAGAGCGGCAGCACCACGTCGCGAAAAAAGCGCAGCGGGCCGGCGCCGTCGATGCGCGCCGCCTCGGCAAGCTCCTCCGGAATGGTGAGGAAGAACTGGCGGAAGAGAAAAGTCGCGGTGGCCGAAGCGATGAGCGGCAGCGTCAGCCCGACATAGGAATTGAGCATGCCCAGGTCGGCCACCACCTTAAAGGTCGGAATAATGCGCACTTCGACCGGTAGCATCAGCGTCACGAAAATCATCCAGAAGAAAAAGTTGCGCAGCGGAAAGCGAAAATACACAATGGCGAACGAGGCGATGACCGAGATCGCGATCTTGCCCACCGCGATGGCCACCGCCATTATCAGGCTGTTCAGCATCATCCGGCCGACCGGCGCCGCAGCCCCGGCGTGGGAGCCGGCGGTCAGTACCTGCGCATAGTTCTCCCACAGGTGCCCGCCCGGCATAAGCGGCATCGGCACCTGCAGTATTTCCTCGTGCGTCAGGGTCGAAGCGACGAACGTGATGTACAGCGGAAAGGCGACCAAGGCGACGCCGGCGAGCAGCACGGCGTGCGACAGGACGGTGAGCCAGGGCCGGTTTTCGACCATCAGTACTGGACCTTGCGCTCGACGAAGCGGAACTGCACCACCGTCAGCGCGATGACGATCAGCATCAGCACCACCGACTGCGCCGACGAGCCGCCGAGATCGGCGGCCTTTACGCCGTCGTAATAGACCTTATAGACAAGAATCTGCGTGCTACCCGCCGGGCCGCCCTGGGTGGTGGCATCGATCACGCCGAAGGTGTCGAAAAAGGCATACACCACGTTCACCACCAGGAGGAAGAAGGTCGTCGGCGACAGCAGCGGAAACACTATCGTCCAGAAGCGCCGCGCCGGGCCGGCGCCGTCGATCGCTGCGGCCTCGATCAGCGAGCGCGGGATCGACTGCAGGCCGGCGAGGAAGAACAGGAAGTTGTAGCTGACCTGCTTCCACGCCGAGGCAATGACGACCAGCAGCATCGCCTGCTCGCCGCGCAGCACCCAGTTCCAGTCGTAGCCGGCCTGTCGCAGCGCATAGGTGACAATGCCAACCGACGGCGCGAACAGGAACGCCCACAGCACGCCCGCCACGGCAGGCGCCACCGCGTAAGGCCAGATAAGGAGGGTCTTATAGGCGAGCGCACCGCGCACGACGCGGTCGGCCATCACCGCAAGCAGCAAGGCGACTGCGATTCCGCTGACCGCGACCAGCGTACTGAACAACGCCGTCACCTTGAACGAGTTGAGGTAGTTGGCGTCTCCGAACAGGGTCGCGAAGTTGCTCAGGCCGACGAACTCGGTGCGCAGGCCGAAGGCGTCCTGCAGCTGGAACGCGAACCATGCCGCCTGCGCCGCCGGCCAGAAGAAGAACACCAGCGTGACGGCGATCTGCGGCGCGAGCAGCGCGTACGGCAGCCACGCCGAGCGGAAGACGACCCGCTTTTCCACTTAGCTCTTGTTCGCGGCCTCGAACCTGCGCAGGATCTCGTTTCCGCGCCGCACGGCATCGTCCATGGCGGCCTTGGCGTCCTTCCTGCCCGCGAACACCGCCTCCATTTCCTCCTCGATCACCTCGCGGCCCTGCACATAGTTGCCGAAGCGCAGGCCCTTCGAGTTCGGCGTCGGCGACTTGTAGTTGAGCTGGCGCACCGCGATGTCGGCGCCCGGCACCTTCTCGTAATAGCCTTCCTTGCGGATGGCCTCGAACGCGGCGTTGGTGATCGGCACATAGCCGGTCGCCTTGGCCCAGTCGGCCTGCACGCCGGTCGAGGAGAGATAGGTAAAGAACCTGGTCACGCCCTTGTACTCGGCGGGCTTCTTGCCGCTCATCACCCACAGCGTCGCGCCCCCGATGATCGAGTTCTGCGGCGCGCTCTTGATCTCGTCGTGGTAGGGCAGGAAGTTGACGGAGAAGTCGAACTTGGCGTTGCGACGGATGTTCGCCTGCGCGCCGGAGCTCGAGGTGAGCATCGCGCATTCGCCGCTGAAGAAACGTGCTTCCGCCTCGTTGCGCCGCCCCGAGTAGGTGAACCAGCCCTTCTTCGCGAAATCGGCGAGCATCTCCACGTGCTTGACGTGGGCGGGGGAATTCACCTTGAACTCGGTATCGACGCCCGCGATGCCGTTCTCCCGCGTGCCGATCGGCAGGTTGTGCCAGGCGCTGAAGTTCTCGACGTGCACCCACGCCGGCCAGCCGGTGCTGTAGACGCAGCCCCGGCCCGAGGCCTTGAGCTTGCCGGCGGCGGCGGCGAACTCCTTCCAGGTCTTCGGCGGCTGGTCCGCGTCGAGCCCCGCCTTGCGGTAGGCATCCTTGTTGACGTAGAACACCGGCGTCGAGCTGTTGAAAGGCAGCGACAGCAGATTGCCTTTGCTGTCGGAGTAGTAGCCCGAAACCGCGGGCAGGTAATTCTTCGGATCGAACGGCTCACCCGCCTCCTTCATCATCTGGTAGACGGGTTTGACCGCGCCCTTGGCCGCCATCATCGTCGCGGTGCCGACCTCGAACACCTGCAGGATATGCGGCGCGCTGCCGGCGCGGAACGCGGCGATAGCCGCCGTCATCGACTCGGGATAGCTGCCCCTGTAGACCGGCATGACCTTGTAATCCTTCTGGCTGGCGTTGAAGCCGCTGGCGATCTCGTTCAGCTTGTCGCCGAGCGCGCCGGTCATCGAATGCCACCATTGAATCTCGGTCTGCGCCTGCGCATGGGCTGAAAACAGCCCTGCCGCGGCCACTGCGACGGCTAGCGTCCTGATGTGCATCGCTCTCCTCCCCTTTTGCGAGCCGTCAAGGTTATTCCACCGTGACCGACTTCGCCAGGTTTCTCGGTTTGTCGACGTCGGTGCCGCGCGCGAGCGCCGCGTGGTAGGCGAGCAGCTGCAGCGGCACGACGTGCAGGATCGGCGACAGCAGCCCGTAGTGCTCAGGCAGCCGCACCACGTTCACGCCGGTCGAGGTGGCGATGTGCGTGTCGGCATCGGCGAACACGTACAGCTCGCCGCCGCGCGCCCGCACTTCCTGCATGTTCGATTTGAGCTTCTCGAGCAGCGCGTCGTTCGGTGCCACCGTCACCACGGGCATGTCTCCCGTGACCAGCGCGAGCGGGCCGTGCTTCAGCTCGCCGGCGGCGTAGGCTTCGGCGTGGATGTAGGAGACTTCCTTGAGCTTCAGCGCCCCCTCGAGCGCGATCGGGTAGTGCAGCCCGCGGCCGAGGAACAGCGCGTGCTCTTTCTTCGCGAAGCGCTCGGCCCATGCCATGACCTGCGGCTCGAGCGCGAGCACCGCGGCGAGCGCCGTGGGCAGATGCCGCAAGCGCTTGAGATGCGCGGCCTCCTCTTCGGCGCCGAGGCGCCCGCGGACCTTGGCCAGGGTCAGGGAAAGGAGGAACAGGGCGATCAGCTGCGTGGTGAAGGCCTTGGTCGAGGCGACGCCGATCTCGGCCCCGGCATGCGTGAGGAAGGCGAGACGCGTCATGCGCATCATTGCGCTGGTCGCGACGTTGCAGACGGCGAGCGTCCTGCCGTGCCCCAGCGCCTGGGCGTGCTTCAACGCCGCCAGGGTATCGGCGGTTTCTCCCGATTGCGACACCAGCGTGACCAGCGTACGCGGGTTGGGGACGCTCGACCGGTAGCGGTATTCGCTCGCGATCTCGACGTTGCAGGGCAGTCCTGCCAGCGCCTCGATCCAGTGCCGCGCCACCAGGCCGGCGTGGTAGCTGGTGCCGCAGGCGAGGATCAGTACCGAGTCCACCTCGGCGAGCTGCTCCTGCGCCTGGTCGCCGAAGAGCGCCGGCGTGACCGCCGCCACCGGCTCGAGCGTGTCCGAGACCGCACGCGGCTGCTCGAAGATCTCCTTCTGCATGAAGTGGCGATAGGGACCCAGCTCGGCCGCGGCGCTGGCGGTCTTCACCGTGCGCACCTCGCGCGGCGCGGCGCGGCCGTCGCGGTCGACGGCGTCCCAGCCGTCCCGGTCGATGGAAACCACGTCGCCGTCCTCGAGGTAGGCGATGCGCTCGGTGGTGCCGGCAAGCGCGAGCGCGTCGGAGGCGAGGAAGAATTCCCTTTCCCCGACTCCCACCACCAGCGGGCTGCCGGAGCGCGCGCCGACCACGCGGTGCGGTTCCTTGCTGGCCAGCACCGCAATGGCATAAGCCCCGGCGAGGCGCTTCACCGCCGCGCGCACTGCTTCCGCCAGGTCGCCGTGGTAGAGGCTGTGCACGAGGTGCGCGATGACCTCGGTATCGGTCTGGCTGTCGAAGCGGTACCCGGCCGCCCGCAGCTCGGCGCGCAGCTCTTCGTAGTTTTCGATGATGCCGTTGTGCACCAGCGCGATTTCCCCGTGCGAGACGAGGGGGTGCGCGTTCTCGGTCGCCGGCGCCCCGTGCGTCGCCCAGCGCGTGTGGGCGATACCCGTCGCGCCTCCGAAGTGTTTTTCGCCCACTTGAATTGCCAGGTCTGCGACGCGCGCGACGCTGCGCACGCGCCCGATCTCGCCGTCGGAAACCACGGCCACGCCGCAGGAGTCGTAGCCGCGGTACTCGAGCCGGCGCAGGCCTTCGACGAGGACCGGGACGATGTCGCGCCGCGCCGCCGCGCCGACGATGCCGCACATGATCTCAGCCTTTCTTTCGCGGCGGTTTCCAGGACGGGATCGACACCTGCCTGGCGCGCGCCACGGTGAGCTGTCCCGGCGGCGTGTCCTTGCTGATGGTCGAGCCGGCGCCGATATAGGAGCCGCGCGCGATGCGCACCGGCGCCACCAGCGTCGCGTCCGAGCCGATGAAGCAGTCGTCCTCGATCACGGTACGGTGCTTCGCGGCGCCGTCGTAGTTGCAGGTGATGGTTCCTGCCCCCACGTTCACGCGGCTGCCGACCTCGGAGTCGCCGAGGTACGAGAGGTGGTTCGCCTTGGAGCCGGCGCCGAGCCGGCTCGCCTTCACCTCGACGAAGTTTCCGACATGCACGTCCTCGGCCAGGCGGGCGCCGGGCCGCAGACGCGCGAACGGCCCGACGCGGCAACGCTCGCCGAGCTCGGCGTCGTCGAGATGCGAGAAGGCGAGCACCTCGGTGCCGGCGCCGATGCTGACGTTTTTCAGCACGCAGTTCGGTCCGACCCGAACGTGGTTGCCGAGGGTCACCCGGCCCTCGAACACGCAGTTGACGTCGATCGCGACGTCGCGGCCGCACTCGAGCGCGCCGCGCACGTCGATGCGCGCCGGGTCGGCCAGCGTCACGCCGGCGTCGAGCAGCCGCCTCGCCTCGCGCCCCTGGCAGACGCGCTCCAGCGCGGCGAGCTCCTGCATGGAATTGACGCCGGCGACTTCCCATGGATCCTCGACCTTGACGGCGACCACCGGCACGGCCTCGGCCACGGCGAGCGCCACCAGATCGGTGAGGTAATACTCCTTCTGCGCATTGTCATTGCCGATCTTCGACAGCCATGGCGCGAGCCGCCGCGCGCTCAGGCAAAAAAAACCGGCATTGATCTCGCGGATGGCGAGCTCCTTCGCCGTGGCGTCCTTTTGCTCGACGATGCGCGCGACGCGCTGCGCGCCGTCGCGCACGATGCGGCCATAGCCCGAAGGATCGGCGAGCTCGGCGGTGAGCATGGCGAAGCTCCCGCGCGCGCCATCGAGCAGGCGCTTCAAGGTCGCGGGCCGCACCAGCGGCACGTCGCCGTACAGGATCAGCACGTCCGCGTCGGGTGCCACATGCGGCAGCGCCTGCCTCACGGCGTGGCCGGTGCCGAGCTGCTCGGCCTGCAGCACCCAGTCGACGCCGGAATCCGGAAAGGCCGCGCGTACTTTGTCGGCGCCCTGGCCATGCACCACGAAAATCTTGCGCGGTGCGAGCGCGCGCGCGGCGTCGATCACGTGGGCGAGCAGCGGCCGGCCGGCAAGCGGATGCAGTACCTTGGGCAGGTCCGAGCGCATGCGCTTGCCCAAACCGGCGGCAAGGACGATTACGTCCACAGTCATGGCTCGATTATCTCGGCAGTTCCGAGAAGCCCATCAGGAACTCGTCGACCGAGCGGGCGCACTGGCGGCCTTCGCGGATCGCCCAGACGACCAGCGACTGGCCGCGGCGCACGTCGCCCGCCGCGAACACTTTCGGTACCGACGTCACGTAAGCGCGCGGTCCGTCCGTGTCGGCCCGTGCGTTGCCGCGGGCATCCTTTTGCACGCCGAACTCCTCGAGCATCGACTGCAGCGGCGAGACGAAGCCCATCGCCAGCAGCACCAGGTCGGCCGGCATCTCGAACTGCGACCCCGGCAGCTCCTGCGGCTTGCCGTCCTGCCATTCCAGCCGCACGGCCCGCAGCCTCTTGAGCTTTCCGTTCTCGCCCACGAATTCCTTGGTGGCCACGGACCAGTCGCGGCTCACGCCCTCTTCGTGCGACGAGGAGGTGCGCAGCCGCACCGGCCAATACGGCCACACCGGATTGTTCTCGACGTCCGGCGGCATGGGCAGCACCTCGAATTGCGTGATCGACCTGGCGCCGTGGCGGTTGGACGTGCCCACGCAGTCCGACCCGGTGTCGCCGCCGCCGATGATCACGACGTGCTTGTCGGTCGCCCACAGCTCGGGCACGACGCCATCGCCGGCGACGCGCTTGTTCTGCAGCGGCAGGAAATCCATCGCGTAGTGGACGCCATCGAGCGCGCGTCCGGGAATCGGCAGATCGCGCGGCTGCTCGGCGCCGGCCGCAAGCACGATCGCGTCAAAGCCGGTTTTCAATTCATCCGGAGAAATATTTTCCCGCGCGTCGCTGCCGACACCCCGGTCGGGCGGCCGCACGCCGACGAAAACCGCCGAGCGGAATTTCACTCCCTCGGCGCGCATCTGCTCCAGGCGCCGGTCGATCACGCCTTTTTCGAGCTTGAAGTCGGGAATGCCGTAACGCAGCAGGCCGCCGATGCGGTCGCTCTTCTCGAACACCGTCACGTCGTGGCCGGCGCGCGCGAGCTGCTGCGCGCAGGCAAGCCCGGCCGGGCCCGAGCCGACGACCGCGACCTTCTTTCCCGTCTTGTGCGCCGCGGGCAGCGGCCGCACCCAGCCCTCTTCCCAGGCCTTGTCGATGATGGCGTGCTCGATCGACTTGATGCCCACCGCGTCGGCGTTGATGCGCAGCACGCACGCCTCCTCGCAAGGCGCCGGACAGATGCGGCCGGTGAATTCCGGAAAGTTGTTGGTCGAATGCAGCACTTCGATCGCCGTCTTCCAGTCCTGCCGGTAAACCAGGTCGTTCCAGTCCGGGATGATGTTGTTGACCGGGCATCCCGACATGCAGAACGGCACGCCGCAATCCATGCAGCGCGCGCCTTGCACTGCCGCCGCCTCGTCCGACAGGCGCAGGTAGAACTCGCGGTAGTGCTTCTTGCGGGCCTCGGTGGGCTCGTGCGGCTCCTCGGCGCGGCCGAACTCGAGGAACCCGGTGACCTTACCCACTCATTCCTCCACCTAGGCGGCCGCCCTTTTCTGCCCCGCCATCTCGGCCAGCGCGCGGCGGTATTCCTTCGGGAAGACCTTAACGAAGCGGGCGCGGTACTCGCTCCACTTCTCCAGGATGTGCAAGGCTTTTTTGGAATTGGTATAGCGCGCGTGATTCTCGATCAGGCGCTTGACGCTCGCCTCGTCCTCGGACTCCGGCGCGAGCGGCTCGAGATCGACCATCGAGCTGTTGCAGCGCCTGGCGAATTCGCCGTCGGCATCGAGCACGTAGGCGAAACCGCCCGACATGCCGGCGGCGAAGTTGCGGCCGGTGGTGCCGAGCACGACCACGGTGCCGCCGGTCATGTACTCGCAGCCGTGATCGCCGACCCCTTCCACCACCGCGCGAGCGCCGGAATTCCTGACCGCGAAGCGCTCGCCCGCGACGCCGCGGAAATACGCTTCGCCGGCAATCGCGCCGTAGAGCACGACGTTGCCGGTGATGATGTTCTCGCTCGGCTCGCCGCGGAACTTGGGCGAGGGCTGCACCGAGATGCGGCCGCCCGAGAGCCCCTTGCCGCAGTAATCGTTCGTGTCGCCCACCAGGTCGAGGACCACGCCGCGCGCGAGGAAGGCGCCAAAGCTCTGCCCCGCCGAGCCGGCAAACCGGATGTGGATCGTGTCCTCCGGCAGGCCTTCGTGCCCGTAGCGCTTGGCGATCTGGTGCGACAGCATCGTGCCGACCGTGCGGTTGATGTTGCGGATCGGCGTCTCGATGAGCACCTTTTCGCCGCGCTCGAGCGCCGGCTGCGCCAGCTCGATGAGCCGGTTGTCGAGCGCTTTTGCCAGGCCGTGGTCCTGCGTCTCGCAATGGAACCGCGCGACTTCCGCCGGCACCTCGGGCCTGGCGAAGATCCGCGAGAAGTCGAGGCCCTTCGCCTTCCAGTGCTCGACGCCTTTCTTCATGTCGAGCAGCTCGGTGCGGCCGATCAATTCGTCCAGACGGCGAACCCCGAGCTGCGCCATCAGCTCCCGCACTTCCTCGGCGACGAAGAAGAAGTAGTTCACCACGTGCTCGGGCTTGCCCTCGAACTTGCGGCGCAGCTGCGGGTCCTGCGTGGCCACCCCGACCGGACAGGTGTTCAGGTGGCACTTGCGCATCATGATGCAGCCCTCGACCACCAGCGGCGCGGTGGCGAAGCCGAACTCGTCGGCGCCGAGGATGGCGCCGACCACCACGTCGCGGCCGGTCTTCATCTGGCCGTCCACCTGCACCGCGATGCGCCCGCGTAGCCGGTTCAGGACCAGGGTCTGCTGCGTCTCGGCGAGGCCGAGCTCCCAGGGCGTGCCGGCGTGCTTGATCGATGACCAGGGCGATGCGCCGGTGCCGCCGTCATGGCCGGCGATGGTGACGTGATCGGACTTGCCCTTCGCCACGCCGGCGGCAACCGTCCCGACGCCGACCTCGGACACCAGCTTCACCGAGACCAGGGCCTGCGGATTGGAGTTCTTCAGATCGTGGATCAGCTGCGCCAGGTCCTCGATCGAGTAGATGTCATGGTGCGGCGGCGGCGAGATCAGCTCGACGCCCGGCGTCGAGTAGCGCAGCTCGGCGATGTACTCGGAGACCTTGCGTCCGGGGAGCTGGCCGCCTTCGCCGGGCTTGGCGCCCTGCGCGATCTTGATCTGCAGCATCTCGGCGCTCGCCAGGTACTCGGCGGTGACGCCGAAGCGGCCCGAGGCCACCTGCTTGATCTTGGACTTGAGCGAATCGCCCTCGCGAAGACCGATCTCGACCTCGACGCGGGTCTTTCCCAATCTGCTTTGTAAAGACTCTCCCGCCTTGATCGGCGCGTAACGCCGCCGGTCCTCGCCGCCCTCGCCGGTGTTCGACTTGCCGCCGATGCGGTTCATGGCGATGGCGAGGGTGGTGTGCGCCTCGGTCGAGATCGAGCCGAGCGACATGGCGCCGGTGGAGAAGCGCTTGACGATGGCGGCGGCGGGCTCGACCTCGTCAAGCGCAACCGGCTTGCACCGCTCGAGGCGGAAGTCGAACAGGCCGCGGAAGGTCATGTGCCGCTTCGACTGTTCGTTGATGAGCGCCGCGTATTCCTTGTACGTGGCATAGGAGTTGGCGCGCGCCGAATGCTGCAGCTTGGCGATCACCTCCGGCGTCCAGGCGTGCTCCTCGCCGCGCACCCGCCAGGCGTACTCGCCGCCGGCGTCGAGCATGGTCTTGAGCACCGGGTCGTGCTCATCGAACGCCGCGCCGTGAACGCGGATCGCTTCCTCGGCCACGTCGAAGACATCGATGCCCTCGACGTTCGAGGTGGTGCCGGTGAAGTATTTGTCGACCAGCGACCTGGCCAGCCCGACCGCCTCGAAGATCTGCGACCCGGTGTACGACATGTAGGTCGAGATCCCCATCTTGGACATGACCTTCTTCAGGCCCTTGCCGATCCCCTTGACGTAGCTTTTGACCGCCTTCGAAGCCGCCGGCCTGTCCTGGACGTGAAATGAAAGAATGGTTTCCAGGGCAAGATAGGGATGCACCGCTTCGGCGCCGTAGCCGCCGAGCAGCGCGAAGTGGTGCACCTCGCGCGCGCTGCCGGTCTCGACGACCAGGCCGGTCGAGGTACGCAGGCCTTTGCCGACCAGGTGCTGGTGGATCGCCGAGAGGGCGAGCAGCGCGGGGATCGCCACGCGCTCGCGGTCCACCTGGCGGTCGGAAATGATGATGATCGAGTAGCCCGAGCGCACCGCGTCCTCGGCCTGCGCGGCAAGCGAGGCGAGGCGCGCTTCCACCGCCGCCTTGCCCCAGCTCACCGGGTAGGTGATGTCGAGCTCGAAGGCCTTGAACTTGCCGCCGGTATAGCGCTCGATATGCCGCACTTTCTCCATTTCGTAGAAGTCGAGCACCGGCTGCGACACCTCGAGCCGCAGCGGCGGGTTCAGCTCGTCGATGCCGAGCAGGTTGGGCTTGGGGCCGATGAACGACACCAGCGACATCACCAGCTCCTCGCGGATCGGGTCGATGGCCGGGTTGGTCACCTGCGCGAAGAGCTGCTTGAAGTAGTGGTACAGCGTCTTGTCCTTGTTCGACAGCACGGCGAGGGGCGAGTCGTTGCCCATCGAGCCGACCGGCTCCTCGCCGGCCGCCGCCATCGGCTGCATGATGAATTTGAGGTCCTCCTGGGTATAGGCGAACGCCTGCTGGCGGTCGAGCAGCGCCACCTTGGACTTGATCGGCGTGGTCTTGTCGCTCTCGACCTCGTCGAGCTTGACGCGGATGCGCTCGATCCACTCGGCGTAGGGCCTGGCGCTCGCCAGGCTGTCCTTCAGCTCCTTGTCGTCGATGATGCGGCCCTTCTCGAGGTCGACCAGGAACATCTTGCCGGGCTGCAGGCGCCACTTCTTGACGATTCTCTCCTCCGGCACCGGCAGGCAGCCGCATTCCGAGCCCATGATGACGAGATCGTCCTCGGTGACGATGTAGCGCGACGGCCGCAGGCCGTTGCGGTCGAGCGTGGCGCCGATCTGCCGGCCGTCGGTAAAGGCGATCGAGGCCGGGCCGTCCCAGGGCTCCATCATCGCCGCGTGGTATTCGTAGAATGCGCGCCGCGCCGGATCCATCAGCGTGTGGTTCTCCCACGCTTCCGGGATCATCATCATCATCGCGTGCGCCACCGAGTAGCCGCCCATCACCAGCAGCTCGAGGGCGTTGTCGAAGGACGCCGAGTCCGACTGGCCGTCGTAGATCAGCGGCCAGATCTTGTGCAGATCGGCGCCCAGGATCGGCGACGATATGGCGCCCTGGCGCGCGCGGATCCAGTTCACGTTGCCGCGCACCGTGTTGATCTCGCCGTTGTGGCAGATCATGCGGAAGGGGTGCGCCAGGTCCCACGAGGGGAAGGTGTTGGTGGAGAAGCGCTGGTGCACCAGGGCGAGCGCCGACTCGACGCGCGCGTCCTTCAGGTCGAGGTAGTACTCGCCGACCTGGTAGGCGAGCAGCATGCCCTTGTAGCAGACCGTGCGCGCCGACATCGACGGCACGTAGAACTCCTTGCCATGCTTGAGGCGCAGCGCCTGGATGGCGTGGCCCGAGCCCTTGCGGATGATGTAGAGCTTGCGCTCGAGCGCATCGGTGACGGTGATGCCGCGGCCGCGGCCGATGAACACCTGCCGGATCACCGGCTCGATTCGCCGAGCGGGCTCGGCGAGGTCGTTGTTGTCGACGGGCACGTCGCGCCAGCCGAGCAGCACCTGGCCCTCTTCCTTGATCGCGCGCTCGATCTCGTATTCGCACGCGATGCGCGAGGCCGGGTCGCGCGGCAGAAACACCATGCCGACGCCGTACTGCCCGGCGGGCGGCAGCCTCACGCCCAGGCGCGCCATCTCCTCGCGCAGGAAGCGGTCGGGAATCTGGATCAGGAGGCCGGCACCGTCGGAAAGCTTGGGATCCCAGCCGACCGCACCGCGATGGGTGAGGTTTCGCAGGACCGTCAGGCCCTGCTCGACGATGCTATGCGACTTCTTGCCCTTGATGTGCGCGACGAAGCCGACGCCGCAGGCGTCGTGCTCGTGAGAGGGGTCGTAAAGACCCTGCGCGTCCAGGCTCATGATCGAGACCGAACTTTTGAATATACATTTATTGCGCTGCAGCGACAATGGCCTCGCGTACCTGCTGCTCCTCGAGATCGGCGTGCAGCGCAGCCCGGCCGATGGCCTCCAGCAACACGAAGCGCGTACGGCCGCGCGCGGCCTTTTTGTCCAATGCCATCAGCTCGAGCAGCCGCTCGGTGCTGAGCGCAGGCCCGCTGATCGGCAGGCCGGCCCGGCCCAGCAGCGAGCGCACGCGATGAACATCGGCTGCTGCAATCAGGCCCGCGCGAGCTGACAGCTCCGCGGCCATCACCATTCCCACGGCGATCGCTTCGCCGTGCAGCCATGCGCCGTACCCGGTGCCCGCCTCGATGGCGTGGCCGAAGGTATGGCCGAAATTGAGCAGGCTGCGCACGCCGGACTCGCGCTCGTCGGCGGCGACCACGCCCGCCTTGAGCTCGCAACAGCGCCGCACCGCGTAGACGAGGGCACCACGCTCCCGAGCGAGCAGCTCGTTGATGTTTTTTTCGAGCCACTCCACCAGCCGCAGGTCCAATGCCAGCGCGTGCTTGATCACTTCGGCGAGCCCCGCGCGCAGCTCGCGGTCGGGCAGGGTATCGAGCGTCGCGACGTCGGAGATCACGGCGCGCGGCTGGTGAAAGGCGCCGAGCATGTTCTTGCTCTGGACATGGTTGATGGCGGTCTTGCCGCCGACCGAGGAGTCCACCTGCGCAAGGAGCGTCGTGGGCACCTGCAGCAAGGCCACGCCGCGCTGGTAGATCGCCGCGGCAAACCCGGCCAGATCGCCGATCACCCCGCCGCCGAGCGCGACGACGAGCGTATCGCGGCCGCAGCGCGCCGCCAGCAGCGCGTCGAACACGCGCTCGAGGCTCGTCCAGCGCTTCGCCTGCTCGCCGTCCTCCACGATGATCTCGGTCACCCGCGCGCCCGCTGCGTCAAGCGCTTTTGAGATTCTCTTGAGGTAAAGCGGAGCGACGACCTCGTTGGTAATCACCGCCGCGCTGCCGCCCGCCAGGTGGGGGCGATACAGCTCGGAAAGATCCAGCAAACCCGCACCGATGTGGATCGGATAGGAGCGCTCGCCGAGGGCTACGCGGAGGCTTTCCATTGCTCTTCCAGCTTTTCCAGCAGTTCGCGCGCCAGCGCCGGCACGCTCTGGGTGCCGGTATCGATCACCAGGTCGGCGACGCCGTGGTAGAGCGAGTCGCGCTCGGCATAGAGCTCGCGCAGCCGCGCCAGCGGATCGCCGGTCGCGAGCAGCGGCCGGTTGCGGTCGTAGTGCACGCGCCGGTACAGCTCCTCGGGGCTGGCCCGGAGATAGACCACCGTGCCGCGTGCCGCCAGGCGCTTGCGATTTTCATCGAGCAGCACCGAGCCGCCTCCGGTGGCTAGCACCGCGCCGTCCTGCGCGGTCAGCTCGGCGATCACCTGCGCCTCGCGGCCGCGGAAGCCGTCCTCGCCTTCGATCTCCCAGATCAGGGG
>Ga0307469_10000520_pt1 | contig 14155 bp, 18 predicted proteins | sample atmos_gasesAM2C__FD_203084 | JGI IMG/M metagenome (GOLD analysis project Ga0307469, IMG submission 203084) | Hardwood forest soil microbial communities from Morgan-Monroe State Forest, Indiana, United States - atmos_gasesAM2C_515 | ecosystem: Environmental > Terrestrial > Soil > Temperate...
CCCGACGCGAACCGGACGTTCCCTTCTCGGAGGCGCGCGAGTGCTTCGTCCGGTCCGAGGCCCACGAACCGCAGCTTACAATCCGCGCACGACGAAGGGAGGCGTCCATGAGTGACCACATGCAAGCGCGGAGCATCACCATCGCCGGCCACGGCGGTGACGAGATCGAGGCGTACCTCGCGGAACCCGTCGGACGCGGCAAGGTCCCGGGTGTGCTCGTGATCCACCACATGCCCGGCTACGACCGCGAGACGAAGGAGATCTGCCGCACCTTCGCGCTGCGCGGATACGCGGCGCTTTGTCCGAACCTGTTCCACCGGTTCGCGCCGGGTGCGAAGTGGAACGACGCGGCCGCCGCAGCGCGTGAAGGCGGCGGAGTCCCGGACGAGCAGTTCCTCGGCGACGCGAGGGGCGCGATCGACTACCTGCGGTCGCTACCGGACAGTAACGGCAAGGTCGGCGTCATCGGGTACTGCTCGGGCGGACGTCAGACGTACATCACCGCGTGCAACCTCGATGTCGACGCGGCCGTCGATTGCTACGGCGGCGGCGTGGTCGTGGATCCGGAGCAGCTGACGCCGCAGCGTCCCGTCGCGCCGCTCGACATGACACCGAACATGAAGTGCCCGCTGCTCGGTCTCTTCGGGGCGCTCGACCGCAACCCGTCGCCCGAGCACGTGAAGATCATGGATGAGGAACTGACGAACCACGGCAAGGTCCACGAGTTCCACTCGTACCCGGATGCCGGACACGGCTTCTTCTCCGTCGACTATCCGAACTACCACCGCGACTCGGCGCGGGACGGCTGGAAGCAGATCTGGAACTTCTACGGGAAGTATCTGGTGAGCTGATGTGTACATACATCGCTGAGACGCACGAAGTATCCGCTACCGCGTATGCGCATGGTGAGTGGATCGACGTGAAGCGAGCCGTCGTCTCGATGGACCACCCGTACAAGGTGCTCGTCGAGCATGCGCTGTGCCTCGACTTCCGGACCGACGATCCAGCTCGGCGCGTCGCAGTCGAACTCCATCCGGACGATGCACGGCAACTCGCACACTCGATCCTCGCAGCACTCGCGTCATGAAGGTCGGACTCTTCGCACCGCTCGCGAATCCTTGGGCGACGCCGGAGTACCTCGCGACCCTCGCGTCGGGGGCCGAGGAACGTGGCTTCGACTCGATCTGGGTCGCCGAACATGTCGTGCTCTTCGACGAGTACGCGTCGCGTTATCCCTACGCGCAGGACGGGAAGATCCCCGCCGGTGGTTCGTCCGGGATATTCGAACCGTTCACCGCGCTCGCGTTCCTCGCGGCGCATTCGTCGACGATCCGGCTCGGGACCGGGATCTGTCTCGTCCCGCAACGCAATCCCGTCTACACCGCGAAGGACGTTGCCGCCGTCGACTGGTTGTCCGGCGGACGATTCGATTTCGGTGTGGGCATCGGCTGGCTCGCCGAAGAGTTCCAAGCGCTCGACGTGCCGTTCGAACACCGCGCGACGCGTTGCCGCGAGTACCTCGACGTGATGAAGACGCTGTGGTGCGACGACGTGTCCGAATACCACGGGAAGTTCTATGAGCTGAATGCGTGCCGGCAGTTCCCGAAGCCCGTGCAGCTGCCGCATCCGCCGATCCACTTCGGCGGCGAGTCGGACGCAGCCCTCCGGCGCGTCGCCGACATCGGGCAGGGGTGGTACGGGTTCAGCGTCGCCCCGAGCGCGCTTCCCGAGCGGCTCGCCACGCTCACGGGCCTCCTCGAGTCGAACGGCCGCGCGCGATCGGACGTCGAGGTCTCGATCTGCCCCTATCTTCTGCAGGAGGATCCGGCGGCCTACCTCGACACGGGCATCGACCGCCTCATCGTCCTGGCCCTCGGCGGAACCCCGTCCGACCTGCTGAAAGCCCTGGACGGCCTGGCCGAGCGGTATCTTTCTTCGACGGACCACCGGCGTAGCGAAGCGAAGCCGGCGGATAGGTAGACTTGACTCGCGAGTCAAGAGACCTCAAGGAGATGAGTTCGTGACGACCGTTGCCCCTGAACCGACGACATCCGACGCCCTGATCGACGAGCTGCACGCCTGGCTCGAGCAGAACTGGGACCCCGAGATCACGCTCGCCGAATGGTGGGAGCGCCTCGGCCTCTCGGGCTGGGCGGCCCCGACCCTTCCGGAGAATGCGTACGGCCGCGGACTGTCCCGTCCGGACGCATCGCGTGTGTCGATGGAGATCGCGAAGTTCGGTGCGCTCGGCGCGCCGGCAGGTCTCGGGCTCATGCTCGCGGCGCCGACGATCGCGACGCACGGCACGCCGGAACAGATCGAGGCGTATGTCAAGGACATCGTCACCGGACAGAAGGCGTGGTGCCAGCTCTTCAGTGAGCCGGGTGCCGGTTCCGACCTCGCCGGTCTCTCGACGAAGGCCGTCGAAGAGAACGGCGAATTCATCGTCAACGGTCAGAAGGTGTGGACGTCGGGTGGCCAGATCGCGGACATGGGCATGCTGCTCGCCCGGACGGACCCCAGCGTGCCGAAGCACCAGGGCATCACGTGGTTCGCGTTCGACATGAACCAGCCGGGTGTCGACGTACGTCCGCTCCGCGAGATGACGGGACACGCGCTCTTCAGTGAGGTGTTCTTCTCGGACGCGCATGTCGGTAAGGAAGCGATCATCAACGGACTGAACAACGGCTGGGCCGCGGCGAACACGACGCTGATGTTCGAGCGCAACTCGCTCGGCGCGGGCGGTGGCGGCGGCGCGAACTTCGCACCCGCCGGTCAGAAGTCCGGACAGCTCGGACGGCGCGTCGGCGACTTCGCTCCGAAGACGGATGCGTCGGCGCAGCGTCGCGCACCCGCCGGACCGCGCCAGCGCATGAGCGGCGCGACGATGTTCATCGGTCTCGCGAAGGGCAACGGCTCGTGGGAGAACCCCGTGATCCGCCAGAAGCTGGCGCACCTGCACATCATCGGCGAGATCGGACGCCTCAACACGGAGCGTCACAAGGCCGTCCGTTCGAGCGGCGGCGACATCCCCGGCATCGCGAACATCAGCAAGCTGCTGATGAGTGAGATCGTCCGGCTGTCACGCGACCTCGGCTTGCAGATCGTCGGTGCGCAGGGATTGCTCGCCGCGCAGACGCCTGACGAGCAGAAGGTCATCGACGACGCGACGGGGAACCCGTTCCTCGCCGGGATCACGGGGACCGCGCTGATGGCGCAGGCGCCGCCGATCTACGGCGGGACGGACCAGATCCAGATGAACGTGATCGGTGAACGCGTCCTCGGTCTCCCGAAGGAGCCGCGGACCGACAACCTGCTCCCGTTCAACGAGATTCCGCGGAACGGCTAGAAGTCGCGCCGTCTGGCGTCGTCGACCCGCTTGATGAGGTCGGCGACGATCGGGCTCTTTCGGAACGGCGCGCCGAAGGTCGCGGGTACGACGAACGAGATCTCGTCGCCGAACATGCAGGGGCTGTGCAGGCTCAGCGTGACGCGCGATGGATTCTGGAGCGCGGCGTAGCTCACGTTCACGATGTCGCGTAGCGCGACGCGAGCTTCCTCGCCCGCCTTCTTCACGACCAGATAGTCGCCTCCGTCGAGCACCTCATCGGCAAGGTCGAAGACGAATCGCTTGAAGAAGAAGTACCCGAATCCACCCATGAGGACCGGCACGAGTACGAACGGGAATGGGGATCCACCTCCGAGCAACGCGATCACGAGGAAGACCGCCAGGAATCCGAACCACATGATCGGGAAGACGCGCTTGTAGAAGAAGGTCGTCTGCGACGAGATACGCGTCACGTCACGAGCGTCGCGCGCTGACGACGAGCGCCTGGATCTTGCCGTCGACGGCGCCCGTGCCGAAGCGCTCCGCGATGGCTCGTGTCGCGGCGTCGGTCGCTTCGTCGAGGGAGCCGCGTGCCTCGATCTCCCGGCTGAGCAGGGTGCCCCGACAGTAGGCGATCGATGGGGCATCAGGTGACGGGGCGGTGCTGCGCTCCGTGACGACCTCGATCGTCGTGGGTGGCTCGAACCCGCCCGCTGCGACGTCGTTGGCGACGGCGTCGCGGTCGTGGTAGCCGTGCGGCGTACGAGCGAGGAAGCGCGGTGGGTCGTCCGGGAACATGTCCGCGAGCGTCGTCGTGACGACATCGGCGAACTCGTTCTCGCGGATGTGGTCCCAGACGTTGAAAACGAAGACGCCGCCCGGACGGAGCACGCGTCGTGCTTCGGAGAAGGCCTTCGGTTTGTCCGGGAAGAACATCGCGCCGAACTGGCAGACCACGGCATCGAAGCTCTCGTCTTGGAAGGGGAGCGCGAGCGCGTCCGCCTGCTTCCACTCGACGGGACGGTCCGTTCCTCTCGCGGCCGCCTCATCGAGCATCGCCTGGTTGAGGTCGGTGGCGACGATCGTCGTGGTTCCGCGGAGCCGCCGCGCGAGATGACGCGTCACGACACCGGTCCCGGCGGCGACCTCGAGGACGTCGGACGGATCAACCGCGACGAGACGCGCAACGAGATCTGCGGCGTACGGCTCGAAGATGAGCGGGACGAGGTACGACTCGTACATCGCGGGGATGGACCCGGTGAAATGCTTATCGCTCTCGCGCATCAGGGTGCCCTCCGCGATCCGTCCGGCTCAGTATCCCTCTCTCGTGAGGATGAAGCCCTCGGCGCGTGCGAGCTCGTCTTCTTTCATGTACGTCGGGATGTCGAGAAGCGTTTCCGCGGAAATGTCGGCGTACCGACCTTCGCCGTTCTTCCGCATCAGGACCTCGATCGCAGCGTTGTAGTTGCAGCCCTCGCCGAGCCATTGCGCGACGGGCGTTTCGGGGGTGATCTCCAACCCCAGTTTCGCGTTATCCCGTTCCACATCGGAAGAAACGATGTTGACAGCGGTGCATTCGACGACACGACCGTCTGGCCGAAGGAAGACGGGCTCACCGGTCGGCGTCCACTGCATCGAGTAGCCGCCTTCATGGACGAGGCGGTGGTGGAAAGGACACAAGAGGACGAGGTTGTCGAGCTTTGTTTCTCCACCGGCGATCCAGTGCTGGGCGTGATGCGCGTCCAGGAAGTGGTCGTTCGTGCAGCCCGGGAACGTACACCCGTGATCGCGGAGGTGCAGCGCTCGTCGAAGAGCCGCCGAGATCGTCCGCGTCTTGCGTCCGAGGTCGAGCACGTTCCCTTCTCGGTCGCGGACGACGCCGATGAGTGAGCCGTCGCAGAGCATCCGGCGTACGGTTTCGGATGCGACGCCGGACCCGTCTTGCACGAATGACATGCCGGGCAGTCCCTTCACCGCGTCGGCATCGACATGGATGAACACCTGGTAGCGCTCGGCAGTCGATCGCTTGCGCTCGTCGCCGTTGAGCTCTCGCCGGCACAGTTCGACGAGCGCGTCCGCGCGATCCATCGGCGGCTGCGACCGTCCCGGCATGCTCCCGGGGACGCGGTGTCGCGCCGCGATCTCGTCCTGCAGCTTCGCGATCGCCTTCGCGACGAGTGCTCCGTCCTCGCTCGGCAGCTTCGCCCTGATGATCACGGAACCGTCGGCGTCGTATGAGACGTCGAGGTGCCGCTCGGCGTACTCCTTGTTCGTCGCAGCCAGGTCGTAGGCGAGCGAACGTCGGTAGCCGCGTACCACCTTTTCGACATGATTCGCCGTTCCCGCGCGCGCGAGCGTCAGGAGTTCGTCCTCGGTCTGCGGTGTCGCTATGCGCGTGATCGCGCGAACCTTCGAATAGCTGAGCTCGCCGCGTGAGAACGCCTCGCAGATCATTGGGAGGTCGTCGAGTGCACGCGCGACGCGGACCTTCTCGCGTGCGGCGCCGAGATCGATGCCACAACGCCAGCTCAGCCAATGCGCGCACGACTTGGTGCCCCATTCGGCCCACCCTCGTCGTCGGTCGAATTCGGCCAGCAGTCGGAGGAACCGATACGTCGCAGCGGCGATGTGCGCGGACAATTCTTGGATGCGGTCGCCGAGCTCGTCGTTGGAGAGATCGGACATGGACTTCTCAGGCATGCGGAAGCTCCTTTCGCTTCCCACACGCCTTCCAACCAAGACAACATAGCCGCCGGTACTGACAGAAGCGTTTCCGCGGAAACGTCTCCGTTAGACGTTTGAGATCGCGTCGACCAATGCGTGGACGCCTATCGTCGATCGTGCGCCAGGAGGATGGCGAGCGCGCTCGGCGCATCCGCGATCGCGCCTGATCGCGCGAGCTCGGCGGCTTCGTCCAAGGGCATACGGATGATCTCCATCTGTTCGGTGGCTTCGCGATCGGTTCGGCCTGTGTCACGGAGGTCGGTCGCCACGACGATGTGAAACTCTTCGTCGCTGATTCCCGTGCTGCCAAAGAAGTGCGCGATCGACGCGAGGTCGCCGGCTTCGAACCCGGTCTCTTCGAGGAGCTCCCGCTTCGCTGCATCTATCGGAGATTCCCCGTCGAGCGCGCCGGCCGGGCACTCGATCACGGTCCGTTGAACGGTGTACCGGTAGATCCGCTCGAGAATCACATAACCGTCGGACGTGAGGGGCACGACAACGACGAATCCCGGATGTTCGACAAGTGTGTAGGTGATGTCGTCACCGGACGGCAGGCGGACCTGGTCCTGACGGAGGTTGTACCACTTGCTCTCGAAGAGATAGGTCGACGCGAGCGTGCTCCATCCACCGTCATGCTTGGGGCCGATCATGCAGCGATTATGACGAAGCCCGTTTCCGCGGAAACGTCCCTCAAGAACGCCCAGCTCCTCGGTAAGCTCTCCACATGCCGACGTGGAAAGCTATCGAGGACGCGGAACCGGAGTTCGCCTCCCGCGTGCGCAAGTTGTTCGACGCCGGTCGTCACAAGACGATCGCGACACTACGCTCCGACGGCTCGCCACGCATCTCCGGCATCGAGTGCGAGTTCGAGGACGGCGACCTCCGCTTCGGTTCGATGACCGGCGCGCGCAAAGGCGCCGATCTCAGGCGGGATCCCCGGTTCGCACTGCACGGCCCAACATTCCATCCGGTGGAGGGCAAGGAGTCCGAGTGGCCCGGCGAGGCGAAGATCACCGGACGAGCCATCCCCGCGGGTCAAGTGTCGACCGACGAGGCGAGCGAGTCACCCGACGGCGAGGCGTTCATCGCCGATATCACCGAGGTCGTCATCACGGGACTCAACGCCGAGGCCACGCGACTCGTCGTCGAGTCATGGACGCCCGAGCGCGGCCTGCGAAGGGTCGAGCGAGACTAAGCAGGCGACGCGGTGTAGATTCAGGTCCTGTCACAAGAAGGGGCGAGATGGGACGAATCGCTCGGGCGCTCGTTGTACTCGCCGTGCTCACCGGCATCCTCGGCGTTCCGCTGCCCGGCTCCCAAGCCACAACGGCCGCCGAGCGCAGAGCCGAGCTCTTGATCATCCACCTGGTGAACCGCGATCGGCCGTCGTACGGCGCCGGAGCCCTGCTCGAGAACGGCGGGCTACGGACCGGCGCGGAGAGTCACTCGGTGTGGCTCGCGGCTAACCGGTACGGGACGCCGGCGTTCAATGGGAAGGACCCGCACGACGGCTTCAGCACCCGATACGCGAACTTTCAGACGGCGTCGAACCCCGGCACCGGGGGCATGTGCGAGAACGTCGCGATGGTCGCCGGCACGATCTATTCGACCTACAAGAGGGCAGCGACGAAGCTCTACAAGCTGTGGGTGCACGCACTTGACGGACACAACCAGTGTCTGTACGACAAGCCGATCCCACCGTCGAACATCCAATTGCACACGAGCGTCGTCGGTGTCGGCGTGACCAAACGCGGGAACCACTGGTACGCGACCTACGACGCGGGCGAAGACTCGTCGCCTAATCCGTAAGGGCGTTCCGGACGGCTTCGGCCGCGGCCCGGCCCGCGACCTCCATCGGTTTCGTGTCCTTCCACGAACGACAGAGCAGGAACGCGCCTTCGATGAGCATCAGCAACTGCACGGCAACGTCCCGCGTCTTGGACGCATCCATGCCGAGCGCTTCGAAATCGCGTTCCACGTCCGCGATCCACGACTCGAACACGTCGCCCGACGCGATCCGCATCGGTTCCGAGACGGATGCCACTTCCAGCGCGACCGTCGCGATCGGGCACGCGTCTTCGTAGTCGGTGACCTTCAGGACTTCCGCGGCCCCCTCGAAGAACGCCTTCGTCGCGGCCTCCGCGTCCGTCGCGTTCTCGAAGAAGAGCTGGATCAGCGCGTTGTAGGTTCGTCCGGCGAGTCGGATGGCTTCGGCACCCAGTTCCTCTTTGCCGCCGGGGAAGTGGTGGTAGATCGAGCCGAACGGGGCCTCGCTCGCCTTCACGATCTCCTTGAGGCCCGTCCCGTTGTAGCCCTTCCGCCGTAGGAGGTCGGCCGTCGCCGTGAGGATCCTGTCCCGCGTCTTGACCATCCCCGGAGTATACGCTAGAGTGCTCTATCTAGTGGACACCTTCAAAGCGAGCGCCTACCTCTACGCCGTCGGGACGCTGCTCCATACCCTCGACCACTTCCGGCGCGGGATGCACACCGTCTCCGACGGCGTCGTTTTCCTCGGCACCTTCGGGATGGTCTTCGCCGCCGTCGCGATCACGCTCTGCCTGACCGACCACCCCTTCGCACCGAAGGCGGCCCTCTACGGCTTCGCGCACGGTATCGGCATCGCGGCGATCCATTACCTCCCGCACTGGTCGTCGCTGTCCGACTCGGCCCTCGGCGGTCATTGGAGCCCGATCTCGTGGTTCGCCGTGTCGATCGAGATCATCGGCGCGTTCGCGTTCGGGCTCAGCGGCCTGTCGATCCTGCGCAGGGAACGGATCGCGCAACCCGCCTGACACACCGTCATCATTAGGCGCGATGTCCCTGCGCCGAACCATCGCCGGACGAACCGGCCGCCTCGTCGGGTCCGCCAGCCGTCTGCTCCGCGTCGGTGCGGGCGAAGCCGTGACGGGCAAGCTCGCGCACGCGATCGACCCGACGCTCTTCCCGACGCTCGCGCGCGACGTTCCGGAGGGATTCGTCGTCGTGATGGGAACGAACGGCAAGACATCCACGGCCGCGATGCTCACCCGTGTGCTCACGGCACACGACCGGCGCGTCGTCACCAACGCGACCGGCGCCAACCTCGTCGGGGGCGTCGTCGGCGCACTCATCAAGCACCCGCGTGCCGAGATCGGTGTCCTCGAGGTGGACGAAGCCGCGGCGCGAAGCATCGTCCCGACGCTCGAACCGAAGCTGATGATCTGGACGAACGTCCTGCGCGATCAGCTCGACCGCTACTTCGAGACGGACATCGTCCTGCGCCATCTCGAGAACGCGGCGGAATCATTGAACGGAACGCTCATCGTCAACGCGGACGACCCCGGCCTCGTCGGCGCCGCCGAGCGCAGCGGCAAGCCCGTCGTCTACTACGGACTCACGCATGCGCGCGACGGCGGCAGCGCGCTCGCCGCCGACTCCGCGAACTGCGCGAAGTGCGGCGCGCCGCTCGCCTACGAGGCCCGGTACCTCGGCCATCTCGGTCGTTATGCGTGCGAGTCGTGCGGATGGAAGCGTCCGGATCCGCAGTTCGCCGTGACGCCGCTCGAGCTGAAGGGCGCGCAACGGATCAGGGTGCGGGTCGCCGACGTCGAAGTGACGCTCCACACGGGAGGTCTCGGCGCCGCGTACAACGTCGGCGCGACGGTCGCGGCGGCGCAGCAGCTCGGCATCGCTCCGTCCGAGACCGCCAAGGCGCTCGAAGGGATGACGGCGATCTTTGGCAGGGGTGAGGCCATCGGGAACGCGACCTTGCTCCTGATGAAGAACCCCGCCGGCGGGAACGAGGGTGTGATGCAGGTCCTCGAGGACGGCTTCACGCGCTTCCTCATCGCGATCAACGACCGGCACGCCGACGGCCTCGACGTCTCCTGGCTCTGGGACGTCGAGTTCGAGCGCCTCGCGGACGTCGCGACCTACGTCGTCGTGTCGGGCGACCGCGCGCAGGACATGGCCGTCCGGCTGAAGTACGCCGGCGTGCGAGTCGATCTCGTCGAGTCCGACCTGCGGAAGGCCGTCGACGCCATCGACGGCGAACGCTTCGCGTTCCTCGCCACCTACACGGCGATGCTCGACGCGCGCGCGGCCGTCCGAGGGAAAGCCGAACGGCTCCGGATATGAAGATCGTCCATCTCTATCCGGACCTCCTCGGCACCTACGGGGACCGCGGCAACGTCATCTGTCTCGCGAAGCGCGCGGCCTGGCGGGGGATCGATGTCACCGTCACGGCCGTCGAGCGCGGCGACGAACTTCCGGACGATGCCGACCTCATCTTCATGGGCGGCGGGCAGGATCGCGCCCAGGAACTCATCGCGCCGGAGCTCCTCGCGATGGCGCCGCGCATCGGGGACGCGGCCGCGAACGGCACCATCGTCTTCGCCGTTTGCGGCGGCTATCAGTTGCTCGGCTCCCACTACCGGACGGCGAAGGGCGACGTCCCGGGCCTCGGCCTCCTCGACCTCTGGACCGAGACGGGGACCGAGCGGATCCTCGGCAACGCCGCGGTCGTGTGCACGATCGGGGATTCGTCCGGGACCATCGTCGGCTTCGAGAACCACGGGGGCCGGACGCACCTCGGTCCGGACTGCCGACCGCTCGGACGCGTCACGAACGGACGCGGTAACAACGGTATCGACGGAACGGAAGGCGCGATCCAGGGGAGCATGATCGGGACGTACCTCCACGGTCCCGTCCTGCCGCGCAATCCGTGGTTCGCCGACGCGCTCATCGCACTCGCACATCACGGAGACCTCGCTCCGCTCGACGATGCGCTCGAGAACGCCGCGCACGATCGCGGTCTCGAGCTCGCGCGCCGACGCCGAGGGTAGAAAGACCCTTTACTGCGGTGCGACGATTGAGTGACGGAAGCGTTTCGTTCCGCGGTCGCAGGGGCATTTCTGGCTAAGCGGTGTTAACCGCTGAAAGAAGGTGAGACACATGCGACGCGCGATCACGCGTGGGTTGCTCGTCGGTACCCTCGCCGCATCGTTCCTGTTCGGTGCGACGGCGAGGGGGCAGATCGCGGAACACCATGCTCCGCGGATCAAGGCGACACCCGTCGCGGACCACACAGATCCGGGGCCGAAGGGTGCGAGTGTCGCGCCCTCGACGGCTGCAGGATCGCATCAGCAGTCTGCGCATCTGACGATCACGGCGACGAACGTTCAGACGACGCCGTGTGCATCGAGTCCGAAGATGGACTCGCGGCTCGGCATGTTGAAGAACAGTGCGGTTTACGCACACTGCGACTTCCCGTAGGTCGAACTACTTCGTGAGCCAGGCCTGGTATCCGCCGACGAGATCGGTGGCATCCAGGCCGAGCTCACGTAAGGTCGCCGCCGCGAGGCTCGAGCTGTAGCCCTCGTTGCAGAACAGGACGATCTTCCTGTCGTAGGACGTCTCCGCGATCCGGGCCTCGCTGCTCGGGTCGAGCCGCCACTCGAGGACGTTGCGATCGATGATCAGAGCGCCGGGGATCGTCCCGTCCCGCTCGCGTTGTTCGACCGGACGCGTGTCCACGAGGAGGGCGCCGTTCGCCAGTTGGTCGTCGAGGTGGTCGATGGTGACGCGATCGAGATGCGAGCGTGCTTCGTCCAGCAGATCGTCGATCGAACGCCTCACCGGGTTGTTCTACCAGTCCGATGCGAGCTCGCGCGTGACCAAGGCCGGGCCGTCCGGACGGAGCTCGTAACGGTTCATCGCTTCGAGCGCGGGCGCATACGCGTGCAGGCTGACGGCCGGTGCACTCGAGAGGTTGACGACCTCGTGGAGGTAGCCCGAGCCGAACGAGCGGACCTGTCCGGAGTGCAGCGGACGGCTGACGGTGACGTCGTCACGGACCTCGCGTTCCTCGAGGGAACCGAGCGCGACGGCGAAGGCGCCGGACGAACCGGCGTGATCGTGGATGCCCGTGCCGTCCTCGGGCAGCCACGACAGGAGCCAGATCTCGTGGTCGGACGCCCGGACGATGCGCTTGTACCAGCGTCGTCCCGCGTCGAAACGCACGTGGGGGAGCCACTCGTCCGGGTGCTGGAGGAGCGCGGTGACCCGCGCCCGGGCGAAGTCTTCGTGGCGAACCTCGGTCGCTGCGGGATGGTCTCGTGTCATCGGGCTACCTTAGAGGTCAATGTCTAGTAAGTCAATAGAGAAAATATCCAACGTGTTTCGCGGGTTACCAACCCGGAGACTGAAGACCCATGTCGGACATCGAGATCACGAATAACACCGAGGCGAACCGCTACGAGCTCCGCGTCGACGGCGAGCTCGCGTCGATCGCGGAGTACACGCCCTCAGGCGGACGGCTCGTCTTCGATCACACCGAGACGCTGCCGGCGTTCCGCGGGCGCGGCCTCGCGGCGAAGCTCGTCGCGGCGGCGCTCGCAGACGTGCGTGAGCGAAAGTTCGGCGTGGTCCCATCCTGCTGGTTCGTCGCGGAGTTCATCGACGAACATCCGGAGTTCGGCGAACTCGTCTCCTGACAAAGGAGAAGGCCCCGGTACGAGACCGGGGCCTTCATGGTCAGATCTTCGAGAGCTCAGGTTGGTTCGCTTTCGCGCCCTTCCCCTTTGCTACCGGGTGGTCCGACCGGCGCCGACCCGAGGGCCGGAGCCACATCCGCCGACTTCGTCCTGTCTTCCGATCCTTTCGGACCGGCTGCCGGTGTCGCGTCCCGCGGTTGCAACGAAGTTGTACAACGGTCGTCCTGTGTATCGCTAGAGGGAAAGCCTGTGGATTTCCCTGTGGATTTCCGACAAGGCACACTGTCCGGACGAAGCGACGAGGGGAGAGCGATGTATCCGGGAGAGGAAGCAAGGAAGGATCTCAGCAGGCCCGCCTTCATCATGGGCTCGACGGGCGAGGTCATCACGTTCGGCGAATACGAGGAGCGCTGCAACCGCCTCGCGCATCTGTTCCGCGAGATCGGCTTGACGCGCCGCGACCACATCGCGATCTTCATGGAGAACAACCCGCGGATGCTCGAGGTCGAGGGTGCGGCCGAGCGGTCCGGCCTCTACTACACCTGCATCAACTCCTACCTCTCCCCGGAAGAGGTCGCCTACATCGTCAACGACTCCGAGTCGCAGGTCCTCGTCTCCTCGGGGGCCAAGCGGGCGATCGCCGAGGAGGTCGTGAAGCTCTGTCCGGACGTGAAGCGGTTCCTCATGGTCGACGACGTGGCGCCGGGCTTCGAGAGCTACGAGAAGGCGGTCGCGTCGTTTCCGACGGAACCCATCTCCGACGAGATGCTTGGCGCCGCGATGCTCTACTCGTCCGGGACCACGGGTCAGCCGAAGGGCATCCTCCGCCCGCTGCCGGACATGAAGCCGTCGGACGCGATGCCGATCATGGGGTTCGTGAGCGTCATGTTCGGCTTCCGCGAAGGGCAGGTCTACCTTTCGCCGGCGCCGCTCTATCACTCGGCCCCCCAAGCGAGCGTGTCGGCGAACGTCCGCATCGGATCGACGTCGGTGATCATGGAGCGCTTCGATCCCGAGGAGTGGCTGCGCCTCGTCGAGAAGTACAAGGTCACGCACTGCCAGATGGTCCCGACGATGTTCTCGCGGCTCCTGAAGCTCCCTGAGGAGACACGCAAGCGCTACGACGTGTCGTCGATCGAGTGCATCGTCCACGCGGCGGCGCCGTGTCCGATCCCTGTGAAGCAGGCCATGATCGAGTGGATCGGCCCGAAGCTCCTCGAGTACTACGGCGCGACGGAAGCGAACGGATTCACGCTCTGCAATTCGGACGAGTGGATGGCGCACAAGGGGACCGTCGGCAAGTCGATCCTCGGCGAGCTCCTGATCCTGGACGACGAACTCAACCCGTGCCCGACGGGGACGTCCGGCACCGTCTGGTTCAAGAACGCGACGAACTTCGAGTACTACAACGCGAAGGACAAGACGGACGAGTCCCGTGTCGTGCTCGAGGACGGCGGCGTGATGTCGACGGTCGGAGACGTCGGCTATCTCGACGAGGACAAGTTCCTGTTTCTCACCGACCGGAAGACGTACATGATCATCTCCGGCGGCGTGAACATCTACCCGCAGGAGACGGAGAACCTCCTCATCACGCACCCGAAGGTGATGGACGCAGCCGTCATCGGCGTCC
>Ga0307469_10000521_pt1 | contig 14130 bp, 11 predicted proteins | sample atmos_gasesAM2C__FD_203084 | JGI IMG/M metagenome (GOLD analysis project Ga0307469, IMG submission 203084) | Hardwood forest soil microbial communities from Morgan-Monroe State Forest, Indiana, United States - atmos_gasesAM2C_515 | ecosystem: Environmental > Terrestrial > Soil > Temperate...
GTCGGCGGAGATGGTTTCACTCTGTCGAGCGAAGGGGCTCGAGGCGTACCAGGCCGACTTCCTGTCGCTCGACTTCCCGCCCGCGTCGTTCGACGCGGTCTACGCGATGCTGTGTCTGCTACACGTCCCGGATGATGACCTCGACCGGGTCCTCGAGCGGCTCGCCGTATTGCTCCGTCCGGAAGGCCTGCTCTTCGTGGGTGTCTACGGCGGGAACGACGAGCACGGTCGTTTCCCGGAGGACGACCACGACCCGCCTCGCTTCTTCGCGTTCAGGAGCGACGCCGCGGTCCGCGCGGCGGTCGAGGCTCGATTCGAGGTGCTCGACTTCCACGTCGTCGAACCGGACGACTTCCACTTCCAATCGCTCACCGCGCGGAAGCGCACGTAGCCCTTCGCTCTGATACCGTGAAGCGCTCCTAGGAACGCAAGGGCGATACGACCATGGCCGACAACATCGTTCTCACCGCACAGCCGCGCGCCGAGCGCGGGCGTACCGAGGTCCGGAAGCTCCGGGCCGAAGGCTTGCTGCCCGGCGTGATCTACGGCGCCGGCATCGAGCCGGTGGCGCTCGCCGTGCCGCGGTCGGAACTGCTCCGCGTCCTGCACGCGCACGGCGCCCATCCGCTGGTCACGGTCAAGGTCGACGGTGGACGCGAGTACCTGGCGCTGATCAAGGACCTGCAGATCGACCACGTCAAGCAGACGGCGCTCCACGTCGACTTCCACCGCGTCCAGGAGGACGTAGCCGTCCAGACCGAGGTCGAGGTCGTCCTCACCGGAACGCCCGAAGGCGTCAAGATCGGCGGGGTCCTCGAGCAGATCACGCGCATGATCGCGATCGAAGCGCTCCCGCGCGCGCTGCCCGAGCACATCGAGTTCGATGTGTCCGCGATGGAGCTCGGTTCGACGATCGAGGTCAGTGCCCTGACCGTTCCGAGCGGCGTCACGATCCTCACCGATCTCGGGACGACGCTCTGCACGGTCGTCTCACCGCGTGTCGCCGAAGAGGTTCAGCTCAGCGCCGAAGAGGCCGAAGCGCTCGCTGCGCTGTCGCCGGAGGACCTCGAGGCTGTCAAGGAGCTCGCGGCCGCCGCCGAAGCCGCGCCGGCCGGCGAAGAAGGCGAAGGCGGAGAGGCAACCGAGGGCGGCGGCGAAGAGGGCTAGCTCCTGTTCCATCGCGGATCCAAGCCGAAGTTCGTCATCGTCGGCCTCGGCAACCCGGGTCCCGCGTACTCACGAACGCGACACAACGTCGGTGCGGAACTCGTGGAGCGTCTTGCCGGCGGCGACGCCGCTCGGAACTTCCGGCGGACGCGCGGACAGATGCGCGTGCTCGAGACGGAGGTCGGCGGTGAGCGCGTCGTCCTCGCGATCCCGACGACCTACGTGAACGATTCCGGACGTCCGATCGCGCGCCTCGTCAAAAAGGAGAGCGTCGCGCCGAAGCAGCTCCTGATAGTTCAGGACGAGCTCGACCTCCCGCCGGGCAAGGTCCGCTTCAAGGACGGCGGCGGGACCGCCGGACACAACGGTCTTCGCTCGATCGAAGCCGCGCTCCGGTCCCGTGACTTCCTCCGCCTCCGCATCGGCGTCGGCAAGCCGCCGTCGAAGCACGAGGGGGCCGACCACGTGCTCTCGAAGATGTCCCCGGACGACCGCGAGCTCATCGAGCGATCGATCGAGCGCGGGCTCGACGCCGTGCGCGTGCTCGTGCGCGACGGACTCGACGCCGCGCAGAACGTGCTCCACGCCACGTAGACTCGTCCTAACCGAATACGCGGAGCAGGGCCCGGTTCTCGAAATCGGGCCCTTCTACGCGTTGACCTACACGTTGACGGAGGGTCGACCTGGCCGCACCACTGCACAACCTGCTCGAGCGCTTCGAGCGCGACGCGACGTTCCGCGACGTCATGTACGGCGGCGGGGACGGCGTCGCGGTGCCGGACGCGGTTCGCCCGTACTTCCTCGCGGCGCTCGCAACCTCCCTCGAGCGTCCGGTGCTCGCGGTCGTGCCGTCCGATGCCGATGCGGAAGCCCTCCGCGCCGCGGTGCAGGAATTCATGCAGCCGACGGCGTTGCTCGCCGCGTGGGACGTCCTGCCGTATGAAGGTCTGTCGCCCGATCCGCGCGCGAGCGCGCACCGTCTCGAGGCGCTCCGTCTGCTCGCGCACGGCGCGGGTGCGCGCATCATCGTTTCGTCCATCCGTGGCTTCATCCAGAAGCCGGCCCCCGGCGCGACGGAGCTGCAGCCGATCTCCGTCCGCAAGGGGGAGTCGATCGATCGCGACGAGCTCGCCCGCGGTCTCGTCGAGCTCGGGTACTACCGCGAGGACGTGGCGTCCGAACCGGGCACGTTCGCCGTCCGCGGAGGGATCGTCGACATCTTCCCGGCGCAGGACGAGCGCGTCGCGCGGATCGAGCTCTTCGGCGACGAGGTCGAGTCGATACGCCTCGTCGACCCGTCGACGCAACGCTCCGTTGGCGACGCGACGGGCGTCGTCGCCGTCGCCCGCACCGAGGTCCCGCCGAGCGCGGAGATCCGTCGCCGCGCGGAGGACGCCGCCGAGCACGCGCGCGACCTCCCATACCTGTCGGACGTCGCCGACAAGCTCGAGCGTCTCGCGACCGGCCTGATCCCCGATGGCGTCGAATCGTTGTTGCCCCGGATCTGGGATCCGGAGGCCGACTCGCTCGGCGCTTTGGTCCCCGAAGGCTGCGTCGTCATCGTCTTCGATCCACACCGCGCGGCGGACGAAGCCGAGCGCGCCGTCGAGCAGGAAGAGGAGCTCGCATCGCTCTGGGCCGACCCCGCGCACATCGCGACGGACATCGGCGAACGTCCCGGTCGCGTGCGCGACGAGCAGGGCGTGCTCTTCTTGCCGCTCGACCGCGTGACGAGCGAGCTGCGCGAGGTGTGGCGCATGCCGGCCTTCGTCGCCGGTCCGGAGGCGCCAGCGATCGACGCGCGTCCGTGGGAGACATCGTCGCCGCGTGCGTTGCTCGACCGGTGCCGCGCGTTGAAAGCCGAAGGCTACGACGTCGTGTTCTGCGCGACGGAGCGCGAGGTCGGAGCCGTCGGGACGCGCCTCACCGAGGAACAACTCGCCGACTCGCCCGTCGTCGCGTCGACACTGCACGGCGGGGTCGTCATCCCGCCGCTGCAACTCGCGATCGTGACGCACACCGAGTGGCACGCGCGTCCGCCGTCACCGAAGCAGCCGCAGCGGCCGAAGCGCTCGGCCGTGCTCGGCGAGCTTCGTCCGGGGGATACCGTCGTGCATTCGCAGCACGGGATCGGGCGCTATCTCGGGATGGAGACGCGCGAGGTGGCGGGGTTCGTCCGGGAGTACCTCGTGATCGAGTACGCGGGCGACGACCGGTTGTTCGTTCCGTCGGACACGACGGAATCGTTGCAGCGCTACATCGGGTCGGACGAACCATCCCTGTCGCGGCTCGGCACGACGGAGTGGGAGCGCACGAAGGCGCGTGTCCGCAAGCGCGTGCGAGACATCGCCGCCGATCTGATCCGTCTGTACTCGGCCCGGTTGCATTCGAAGGGGCATTCGTTCCCGCTCGACACGCCCTGGGAACGCGAGCTCGCGGAGTCGTTCCCCTTCGACGAAACGCCCGATCAGCTGCGCGCGATCGACGACGTCGGCGGCGACATGCATCGCGAGATCCCGATGGACCGCCTGATCTGCGGCGACGTCGGCTACGGCAAGACGGAGGTCGCCGTCCGCGCGGCGTTCAAGTCCGTCGTCGAAGGCAAGCAGGTGGCGATCCTCGTGCCGACGACGCTGCTCGCACAGCAGCACCACGCGGTCTTCTCCGAGCGCTTCCGTTCCTTCCCGGTGAAGGTAGCCATGCTGTCCCGTTTCGTCGACGCCGATGAGCAGCGCGACGTCATGGCGGGTCTCTCAACGGGCGAGGTCGACGTCGTGATCGGGACGCACCGCCTGTTGTCGAAGGACATCAAGTTCCACGACCTCGGCCTCCTGATCGTCGACGAGGAACACCGCTTCGGCGTCTCGCAGAAGGAGCGGTTGCGTCAGATGCGCGTCGACGTCGACGTGCTGACGCTCACGGCGACGCCGATCCCGCGCACGCTCGAGATGTCGTTGTCAGGCATCCGCGATCTCTCGATGATCGACACGGCGCCGGCCGATCGTCGCCCCGTCCGGACGTTCGTCGGTCCGTCCGACGACCGTCTGCTCACGGCCGCGATCCGGCGCGAATTGTCCCGCGGCGGGCAGATCTTCGTCGTGCACAACCGCGTCCAGTCGATCGGCCGCGAGTACCGCAAGCTCCAGCGTCTCGTCCCCGAAGCGAAGATCGCCATCGGACACGGTCAGATGAACGAGGACACCCTCGAGCGGACGATGCTCGACTTCTGGGACGGCAAGGTCGACGTTCTGCTCTGCACGACGATCATCGAAGCGGGGCTCGACATCCCGACGGTGAACACGCTCATCGTCGACCGCGCCGACCGTCTCGGACTCGCGCAGCTCTATCAGTTGCGCGGTCGCGTCGGACGCGCGGGGGAGCAGGCGTACGCGTACCTCTTCTATCCGACGAACGTCCGACTCTCGGCGACGGCGCACGAACGTCTGAAGACCCTCGCGCAGTACACCGAGCTCGGCTCGGGGATGGCGATCGCGATGCGCGATCTCGAGATCCGCGGGGCCGGCAACCTCTTGGGGGCCGAGCAACACGGACACATCGAGGCCGTCGGTTTCGAGATGTACGTGAAGTTGCTCGAGGAAGCCGCGAAGGACCTCCGTGGTGAGAAGTCGCGCGAGGTTCCCGAGGTGCGCATCGAGCTCAACGTCGACGCGTACCTGCCGGCGAGCTTCATCGACCGCGAGCCGCTTCGCCTCGCGGCGTACCGGCGACTCGCCGAGACCGTCTCGCAAGCCGACGTCGACGATGCTGAGGAGGAGCTGCGGGACCGCTATGGACCGATCCCGAAACCGGCCCGGACGTTGCTCGCCGCCGCGCGCTTGCGCGCCGATCTGAGGGAGCGCGCCATCGGCGAGCTCGCGGTCGCGCCGCACGAACTGTACGGACGGGTCGCGAAGCTCCGTCCGGTCCATCTGTCGCCGGACGAGCTGCGCGCCGTGCGCGCGCAGCACCCTCGCGCGGTGCTCTCGGAGGCGACCGAAACGCTCCTGCTCCCGGTCCCCGAAGGCCACGATGTCGACCTCGTCGACTGGTTACGGGACGCGGTGGCCGGCTCACTCGCGCGTGATACAGTCGCCGCCGAATCATGAAGGTCCTCCGGTTCCTCCCTGTAGCCCTCATCTGTGTACTCGCGGCCTCGTGCTCGACCTTCACCGTCGCGGCGGCGACGGTGAACGGCCGGCGCATCACGCAGGACCAGGTGGAGCAGCAGCTGCGACAGCTGACGGCGGACCCGGCGTTCGGCGACGCGCTCCGCCAGGACCCCAACGTCGCGCGCGGTGAAGGCCGCCGCCAGGTCCTCACGACGCTCATCTACTCGGTGGTCGCACAGGAGGAGGCGAACAAGCGCGGCATCCACCCGACGAGCGGACAGATCGATCAGCTCATCTCGGAACGCGCGCAAAGCGACGGGCTCTCCGTCAGTCAGTTCCTGAAATCGCAGAACTTGACGCTCGCCGAAGGCCGGCAGATCGCGACGCGGCTGCTGCTCGACAGCGAGCTGCAGGGCCGCGTCCTGCAGGGCAGTCACGTGTCCGCTGCGGACATCAAGGCGGCGTACGACGCGAACAAGTCGGCGTTCGCCGAGGCGCACCTGCAGCGGATCACGCTGTCGAGCAGCGCGGACGTTCGCGACACGCTGGCCAAGATCAATAGCGGAACCGACTTCGCGACGCTCGCGAAGGAGCGGTCGATCGACCCGCTGAAGGACAACGGTGGCGATATGGGATTCGTTCTGCTGTCGCAGTCGCAACTGACGCCGCAGGAGCAGGACGCCATCTCGCGCGCGAAGATCGGCGGCGTCACCGACCCCGTCCCGACGCAGGCCGCCTTCGAGATCTTCAAGGTCGTCGAACGCCGGACGCAGCCCCTCGCCGAGGCGCAGCAGCAGATCCTCGCCGGACTCCAGCAGCAGCAGCGGCAGCAGGACTATCAGAACTGGCTGCAGGCCCGCGTGCGTGCGGCGCGCATCGTCGTGAACCCGCAGTACGGACGCTTCGATCGCGCGCAGGCGCAGGTCGTGCGCGCGTCGACGAACCTGCCGTCGTAGCGTGCCCGAGCAGCAACAAGGCCCCGACCTCCCCCCAGTGATCGCCGAAGGGTTCGTCGCTCCGTCCGGCGCTGCCTTCGAACGACTCGTCGAGATCATGGCGAAGCTCCGCGCGCCCGGCGGATGTCCGTGGGATCGCGAGCAGACACACGCAACGCTCGCGCGGCATCTGCTCGAGGAGACCTATGAGACGCTCGAAGCGATCGACGCCGGCGATCTCGATGCGCTCCGCGAAGAGCTCGGCGATCTCGTCCTGCAGGTGATCTTCCACTCCGAGATCGCGTTCGAGGAAGGCGCCTTCGGCGTCGCCGATGTGATGGACGATCTCCGCGCCAAACTCATCCACCGCCATCCGCACGTCTTCGGCGATACGAAGGCCGACACCGCCGACGAGGTCTACGCGAACTGGGAGCGGAACAAGCGCGCTGAGAAGGGGACCGGCGTGCTCGATGGGATCCCGCGCGCGATGCCGGCACTCGCGCGAGCGGCGAAGGTCCATCGGCGAGCGCTGCAGGTCGGCTTCCGCTGGGACGGCGTCGACGGGTTCCTCTCCAAGCTCGATGAAGAGCTCGATGAACTGCGCGCGGAGTTGGTCCGTCCGACACGCGACGCGGACCGCGTGCAGGACGAGCTCGGCGACGTCCTGTTCATGGTTGCGTCGCTCGCGCAGCACCTCGACGTCGAGCCCGAAACCGCGCTCCGGACGATGCTCGACCGTTTCACCCGCCGGTTCGAGGCTATGGAGCGGCTCGCCGCGAAGGATGAGCGCGCGCTCGAATCCTTGTCCGGGGAAGAGTGGGGGCAATACTGGGAAGAAGCGAAGAAGGAGACCTCGGAGTGACGCCCCCCGGAACATCCATCGATCGCGTGCATGCCCGTGAAGTGCTTGACTCGCGCGGGAACCCCACGGTCGAAGCGGAGATCACGCTGGTCGACGGCGCGATGGGACGCGCGATCGCTCCGTCCGGCGCGTCGACCGGCGTGCACGAGGCGCACGAGTTGCGCGACGGGGGAGATCGCTTCGGCGGCAAGGCTGTGCAGACGGCTGTCTCCGGGGTCGCGAACGACATCGCTCCCGAGATCATCGGTCGCGACGCGCTCGATCAACGAGGCTTGGACGAAGCCCTGCGCCTTCTCGACGGCACGCCGAACCTCGCGCGGCTCGGCGCGAACGCCGTGCTCGCGGTGTCGCTTGCGACGGCGCACGCCGCCGCGTCGCACCTGCGCGTTCCCCTGTACCGCTACCTCGGCGGTCCCGCGGGGAGCGTCCTGCCCGTGCCGTTCTTCAACGTCGTGAACGGCGGCGCGCACGCCGACAACGCGATCGACTTCCAGGAGTTCATGGTCGCGCCCGTCGGTGCTCCGTCCTTCCGTGAGGGTCTGCGCTACGGGGCCGAGGTGTACGCGTCGCTCCGTACCATCGCGAAGAGCCGCGGCTACAACACGAACGTCGGCGACGAGGGCGGCATCGCCCCCGACCTCGACTCGACTCGCGCGGCGCTCGACCTCATCGTCGACGCGATCGAGGGCGCCGGCTACGAGCTGGGAACCGATGTCGCGATCGCCTGCGATCCGGCGTCGAGCGAGTTCTTCTCCGACGACGGCTACCACCTCGACGGCAAGGTGCTGTCGTCGGAAGCGATGGTCGACGTCCTCGACGATCTCGTCTCGAGCTACGGCATCGTCTCCATCGAGGACGGCTGCGCCGAGGAGGACTGGGCCGGCTGGCGCCTGCTCACGGAGAGCCTCGGTCGCCGGACGCAACTCGTCGGGGACGACCTCCTCTGCACGAACCCCGAACGCATCCGCCGCGCCATCGCCGAAGGTTGCGCGAATGCGCTGCTCGTGAAACCCAACCAGATCGGCACCCTCACCGATACCCTTGACGCGATCGACATCGCACGACGCGCGGGGTGGGCCTGCATGATGTCGCACAGGTCGGGTGAGACCGAAGATGTGACGATCGCGCACATCGTCGTCGGCACCGGCATCGGACAGATCAAGTCGGGTGCACCGGCACGCGGCGAGCGCACTGCGAAATACAACGAGCTGCTGCGCATCGAGGACGATCTCGGCGCCGGCGCGCGTTACGCGGGGCGCGACGTCCTCAAGGGAACCGTTTGAACCTCTCGATCGGACAGAACCGTCTGTTGATCCTCGTCGCGCTCGCTGCGGCCGTCGCGATCTTGTTCGTCCCAGCGGAGCAGTTCATCCGGCAGCGGCATCAGATCGCGACCCTGCAGACGTCGCTCGCGAAGCTTCATGCCGAAGACGAACGACTGGGGACCGAGTCGCATCGGCTCTCGGATCCGAACGAGTTGGCGCTGCTCGCCCGGCAGCGCCTCGGTCTCGTGAAGCCGGGTGAACGGGCATACTTCGTCGAACCGACGGCGCCGCCGAAGCAGCCGGCCGCCAGCGGCAACGTCGTCCATCACTCGTCGTCGTTCGGAAGGGCATGGCACTGGCTCACCACGCTTATCCGCGGCCGCAACTGAAGCTCCGGCGAGGGATCGTTCTAGTCCCACTTGTCGTGTTCGCCGCGTGCGGCGGCAAGTCGGGGAACAACTCGATCACGCTCCAGGGCCCGTCGCTGCCGCCCCTGCAGACCGTGCCGATCCGCACGCTCGAACCCGCCCCGAGCGACACGCCGGTCCCGACGCCGACGCGAACGCCCGTACCGACACCGACGGGGACCCCGGTCCCGCCGCCCGGCGACGCGACGATGACCTCGCAGGGCGGAACGCAGAAAGGTGCCCCGTCCTCGTTCTGCTGGAGCGACCAGGAAGGCGGTCCGTCCCAGTGCTACACCCACGACCAGCAGTCGCAGGCGACCTCGCTCGCGGTGAAGTCGGGCGAGAAGGTGGTCCTGAAGATCGCGGCGACGATCCCGCCCAACGAAGAGTCGGTGCGTCCGTGGCAGGGGTCGAGGTCCGGGTACCCGTCGCAGACGATCGATCCGGCGCTCGAGACGGACCTGACGGTGAACCTGCCGCAAGGAAAGTGGTCGATGGACCTCTGCGCGACCTGGCACAACCGAGGCCAGCCGATCTGCTGGCTCTTCGCCCTGAATGTGGCGGGGAAGGCCTAACCGACCCCCACGACGTTGAGGTCGGTGACCTGTCGCGCCGCGCGCGTCAATCGCAGGTCACACGTGATGAGCGTCGCTCCGAGCACCTCAGATAGGGCGACGTAGGCCGCGTCATACGGCGTGAAGTTCTCTCGTAATTCGAAGATCCGAATCAACAGATGTCGGGGGTCGTGTCGTGACAGTGGAAGAGCGAGGTGATCGGCGAAGACCTCGGTGGCCTGCTGCCGCGTGAATACGCCTCGGATAGCGCCGTCGCGTAGAGCGGCGATCATCTCGAGGTCACAGAACGCGGGAACGTCTACCCGGCTGTCCGGAGCCTCCACGAACGTGCCGACCTGCCGGCCTAGCGTTGTTCCGAAGAGGTATTCGATGAGCGCTGACGCGTCAACGACGAATCGAGTAACTCGGCCAAGTGTGATTCGCGTTCCTCCCGTGCTTCCCGGATGAGTTCAGCCGCGGGGACGGAGAGCTCAACCCGTTCGCGACTGTGGATGCGCGCGAAGACTTCTTCGCGTGGAGGAACTGAGACGTCGTCTTCCAAGAGTGACTTGATGTAGTCGGACAGCGTCTGACCTCGGAGCTTCGCTCTTCGCACGAGCTCTTTATGAAGGTCGTCGCTGACATTGCGGACCTGGATCATCTTTGCCATATGTTCCGCCTCCGGTGTCCTCCGGCGAGGGCACGTTTTCCAGCTTGCCACATGTGATGCACATGTGCATCCCCGAATTGACCCTTGACGACCCCCGGTCAGTTGCGTATAAATGCGGAACGGTCTGCACCGATGACCGCCCGTTGACGCTGCGCCGTCCTGGCGCTACACTTGCTGTCCTGCGTGCCTGGGCCCTCGACCGCTTCCCGTTGCACAAAACCGGTTGGCGCCACGCTGCCGTCCGGCAGCGCCGATGGGCTCACTTCACGCAGGTCAATGCGGTAGCGGACCAGACCGCGCCGAAGCCCTAGGCGGAGGCGCAAAAAGGAGTGAGGCGGCTTGGCCGGAGCCAATGGCTCGAACGGTTCGATCGACAGACTTTCCTTCCAGAAGATCAAGGACATCCTTGAGCTTCCCGACCTGATCGGTATCCAGCGCAGCTCGTTCGCCTGGTTCCGCAAGGAGGGCCTCGGCGAGGCCTTCCGGGACGTATCCCCGATCGAGGACTTCACCGGCAACCTCGCACTCGAGTTCGCCGAGCACTGGTTCGAAGAGGCGAAGCACGACGTGGACGAGTGCCGCGAGAAGGACATGACCTTCTCGGCCCCCTTGTTCGTCAAGGCCCGGTTCGTCAACAAGCAGACCGGTGAGATCAAGGAGCAGACGGTCTTCATGGGGGACTTCCCGATGATGACCGACAAGGGCACCTTCATCATCAACGGGACGGAGCGCGTCGTCGTGTCGCAGCTCGTCCGCTCCCCGGGCATCTACTTCGACCGCGCGCTCGACAAGACCTCCGACCGTGAGCTCGTTTCCCTGCGCATCATCCCGGCCCGTGGGGCGTGGCTCGAGTTCGAGATGGACCGCCGCGACACCATGGGCGTCCGCATCGACCGTAAGCGCCGCCAGTCGGGCACGGTCCTGCTGCGCGCGCTCGAGGCGTTCAAGTTCGACATGAAGACGGGCGAGGTCGAGATCGACCGCGACAACCTCGAGACGGAGATCCCCGACGACAAGTTCCTCGAGGCGTTCGGCCGCAGCGACGCGATGCGCGAAACGCTCGAGCGCGACGCGATCCGTACACCGGGCGAAGCCCTCATGGACATCTACCGGAAGCTTCGTCCGGGTGAGCCTCCGACGGCCGAGTCCGCGGCGAACCTGCTGCACGGCATGTACTTCAACCCGAAGCGCTACGACCTCGCGAAGGTCGGGCGTTACAAGGTCAACGCCAAGCTCGGCATCAACCTCGCCGACAAGATGACGGTCCTCACGAAAGAGGACCTCTACGCGGCCGTGCGCTACCTGCTCGCGCTGCACGAAGGCGACCCCGAGCACGACATCGACGACATCGACCACTTCGGCAACCGCCGTGTGCGGTCGGTCGGCGAGCTCATCGCGAACCAGGTGCGCATCGGTCTCGCGCGCATGGAGCGCGTCATCAAGGAGCGCATGTCCACGCAGGATGCCGAGGCGATCACGCCGCAGTCGCTCGTGAACATCCGTCCGCTGACGGCGGCGATCAAGGAGTTCTTCGGGACGTCCCAGCTCTCGCAATTCATGCAGGAGACGAACCCGCTCGACCGTCTGACGCACCTCCGCCGTCTGTCGGCGCTCGGTCCGGGTGGTCTGTCCCGTGAGCGCGCCGGCGTGGAAGTGCGAGACGTGCACCCCTCGCACTACGGCCGCATGTGCCCGATCGAGACGCCGGAAGGGCCGAACATCGGTCTGATCGGCTCACTCGCCTCGTTCGCGCGCGTCAACGACTACGGATTCATCGAGACGCCGTACCGCAAGGTCGTCGACGGACGCGTCACCGAGCAGCTCGACTACCTGACGGCCGACCGGGAAGACAAGTACATCAAGGCACAGGCGAACGCGGCGCTCGATGGGAGCGGCAAGTTCGTCGACGACCACGTCCTCTGCCGCGCGAAGCACGGTGAGGTCGTCTACGTCGAGCCCAGCAAGATCGACTACATGGACGTCTCGCCGCGGCAGATGGTCTCGGTGTCGGCGTCGCTCATCCCGTTCCTCGAACACGACGACGCGCCGCGAACCCTGATGGGCTCGAACATGCAGCGTCAGTCCGTCCCGTTGCTCCGCACGGACGCTCCGCTCATCGGCACCGGCGTCGAGAAGCGCGCGGCCGCCGACACCGGCGACATCCTGCTGTGTGAGAAGGGCGGCACTGTGAAGGAGGTCTGCGCCGACTTCGTCACCGTCACGCAGCAGAAGGACGGAGCGGACAAGACGTACTACCTGAACAAGTTCGGCCGCTCGAACCAGGGCACGTGCATCAACCAGCGTCCGATCGTCCGCGAGGGCGACACGGTCGCCGACGGCCAGGTGCTCGCCGACGGTCCGTGCACCGACGAGGGTGAGCTCTCGCTCGGCGTGAACCTGTTGTGCGCCTTCCTCAGTTGGGAAGGTCACAACTACGAGGACGCGATCATCCTGTCGGAGCGTCTCGTCCGGGACGACCTGCTCACCTCGATCCACATCGAGGAGCACGAGGTCGAAGCGCGAGACACGAAGCTCGGTCCGGAAGAGATCACGCGCGACATCCCGAACGTGTCCGAGGAGCTCCTGAAGGACCTCGACGACCGCGGCATCATCCGCGTGGGGGCCGAGGTTTCGCCGGGAGACATCCTCGTCGGCAAGGTCACGCCGAAGGGCGAGTCCGAGCTCACACCGGAAGAGCGCCTCCTGCGCGCGATCTTCGGTGAGAAGGCGCGCGACGTGCGCGACACCTCGCTCAAGGTTCCGCACGGCGAGCAGGGCACCGTCATCCACGTGAAGGTCTTCACGCGTGAGGCGGGCGACGAGCTCGCGCCGGGCGTGAATCAGCTCGTCCGGGTGTACGTCGCTCAGAAGAGGAAGATCTCGGACGGTGACAAACTCGCCGGACGCCACGGCAACAAGGGCGTCATCTCGAAGATCCTCCCGCTCGAGGACATGCCCTTCCTCGAGGACGGTACGCCGGTCGACATCATCTTGAACCCGCTCGGTGTCCCGTCCCGGATGAACATCGGACAGATCCTCGAAACGCTGCTCGGCTGGGTGGCGCACACCGGCTGGGAGTTCAAGGACGCGCCCGAATGGATGAATCGGATGGGCTGGCCCGACGAGATGAAGGTCAACGAGGGCAACCAGCGCATCGCGTCGCCCGTGTTCGACGGAGCGCGCGAGGACGAGATCCGCGACCTCTTGCTGCACAGCAAGGACCCGGGACTCACCGCGGCGACGCTGTCGAATCCCGGTCAGCGGCTCGTCGACGAACACGGTCGTGCGTACCTGTACGACGGACGCACCGGTCTCCGCTTCGATCAGCCGTCGACGGTAGGGATGGTCTACATCCTCAAGCTGCTCCACCTCGTCGACGACAAGATCCACGCCCGGTCGACGGGTCCGTACTCGATGATCACGCAGCAGCCGCTCGGCGGGAAGGCGCAGTTCGGCGGTCAGCGCTTCGGAGAGATGGAGGTCTGGGCGCTCGAAGCGTACGGCGCCGCCTTCGCGCTCCAGGAGCTGCTGACGGTGAAGTCGGACGACGTCCTCGGTCGCGTGAAGGTCTACGAGGCGATCGTGAAGGGGGAGAACATCCCCGAGCCGGGCATCCCCGAGTCGTTCAAGGTCCTCATCAAGGAGATGCAGTCGCTCTGCCTGAACGTCGAGGTCCTGTCGGCTGAAGGCAAACAGATCGAGGTCAAGGAGACGGACGAGGACTACCGCGTCCAAGAGGAACTGGGTATCGATCTCTCGAGACCCGAGCGCGCGAGCGCCGGAGAGGAGCTCTAACCGTGTCGGACACGCAACGGGTTCAGGACGTCAACGAGTTCGACCAGCTCCGGATCGGGCTCGCCACACCGGAACAGATCCGGATGTGGAGCAACGGCGAGGTCCGGAAGCCGGAGACGATCAACTACCGCACGCTGAAGCCGGAGCGCGACGGACTGTTCTGCGAGCGCATCTTCGGTCCGACGAAGGACTGGGAGTGTGCGTGCGGGAAGTACAAGCGCGTCCGCTTCAAGGGCATCATCTGCGAACGCTGCGGCGTCGAGGTGACGCGCGCCCGCGTGCGCCGCGAGCGCATGGGCTCGATCGAGCTCGCCGCGCCCGTCGCGCACATCTGGTTCTTCAAGGGCGTTCCGTCCCGCCTCGGCT
>Ga0307469_10000522_pt1 | contig 14116 bp, 9 predicted proteins | sample atmos_gasesAM2C__FD_203084 | JGI IMG/M metagenome (GOLD analysis project Ga0307469, IMG submission 203084) | Hardwood forest soil microbial communities from Morgan-Monroe State Forest, Indiana, United States - atmos_gasesAM2C_515 | ecosystem: Environmental > Terrestrial > Soil > Temperate forest...
CGACGCCGGACGGGAAGTTCCTCTACACGACCGACACGCGCAACGTCCTCGGCATCTTCATGCGCACACCGAAGGGAGATCTCATCGAGAAGGGTTGTCGCGCACCCGCTACGTCCGGGTGCAAGCCCGCACGAGCGATGACGAACCCGGTAGCCGTTGTCGCGACGAAGAAGACCGTTTTCGTCGCGGCGGCCAACTCGAGCTCGGTCGCGATCTTCACACGGAACCCAAAGACCGGCGCGCTGTCGCAACCGAGCGGTGTGACAGGCTGCATCTCCGAGGACGGCACCGACGGCGGGTCGGGTCACTGCTTCGATGCGCACGCGCTCAGCCAACCGTCCGGACTCGCGCTGCTCGGCAACACGATCGCCGTTACGACCAAGGGATCGAACGGCCTCGCGCTCTTCACGCGAAACGCAAAGACGGGCGCCATATCGCAGGGCGCCCTCGCGCTCGGGTGCATCACGAACGACGGAACGGGCGGTCTGTGCGCGACGGGGCGGGCACTCGGGAGCCCGACGGCCGTCGCGCTCACGAGCGGCAATGCGTTCGTCACAAGCGGTACGGCGAACGGCGTCGCCGTGATCGACCGGACCGCGACAGGCCTCTCGCAGGACGCGGGAGTCAACGGCTGCATCACCCAGACCGGGTCGGATGGCACGAGCAATACCTGCACCGTCGGCCGTGAGCTCATGGGGCCGACGGCCGCTCTCACCTCTGGCGACGCGATCTTCGTCGCCGCCCCCGCGAGCGCGGCCGTCTCGCGCATCGTGCGCGATCCGTCGACCGGCGTCCTGACGCAAGGAGCCGTGGGGGCCGGATGCATCTCCGAGGGTGGGTCCTCCGCCGCCTGCGCCACCGGCCACGGACTCGGCGCACCCACCGCGCTCGGCCTTCAAGGATCGACGCTCTTCGCCGGTTCGCCTGACACCGAAGCGTGCTGCTTCTCGGGTTTCGAAGGACAGCTCGCCGCGATCGTCATCGATCCCACGACCGGAGATCTCTCGCAAGACACCGGCACTCCCGGCTGTATCAGTGACGACGGTTTTGATACGTGCTTCAACGGCAACGGGTTCGGGAACGTGATCGCCGTCGCCGTGCACGGCTCGGGTCCCATCTTCGCCGGAAGTTCGAGTTTCAGCGCCGGGCCGGGCGGTAACCCCGGCGTTCTCGCCGTCGTCATGCGGGACGCGTCGACGGGCACATGGAGGCAAGGAAAGACAGGGACGGCGGGGTGCATATCCGCCACCGGACGAAGCGATGCGTCCGATCCTTCGACGGCCGGAAAGTGCTCGAAGGCGCGCGGCATCGCAGGAGCGACCGGGGTCGCTACCTCCGGAAACAACAAGAACGTCTACGTCGCCTCTTTGACGAGTAACGCCGTCGCGATCTTCGCGCGGAGGCAGAGCGGCGTCCTCAAGCAACTGGGCGGCACACATGGATGCATCTCGGAGACCGGAGCCGGCAACTGCGCCGTGGGGCGCGCCTTGAAGGGCGTCATCGACATCGCGGTGACGGCCGACGGCAAGAACGCATACGCGGTCTCGCAAACGAGCGGTGCCGTACTCGCGTTCGCACGGGACACCTCGAACGGCGTCTTGACACAACTGAGCGGCATCCACGGCTGCATCTCCGAGCCCGCGGCGGAAGGCTGCAAGGCCGGTCGCGGACTGCACACGGCGGACGCGATCGCGATCTCACCCGACGACAAGAACGTCTACGTGGCGTCCGCCGGCTCGAACGCCGTCGCCGTGTTCCGACGTCACGCCGGCACGGGCTTCCTCACGCAAGCGTCGCTTCAGGCCGGCTGCGTTTCGGACGCCGGCGATGATGGATGCACGCACGGCAAAGCCCTCCAGATCCCGACGGATATCGCACTGTCGAGCGACGGCGCATCGCTCTATGTGACGTCTCGGCAAAGTCAGGCCATCGCGGAGTTCAGCCGAGACACGAGCACCGGGCTGCTGACCCAGAACGCAGATCCGGCTGGCTGCATCAGCCCGACGGGACAGAGCGATCCCGCCCTCTCCGGAACCGCCGGAGAATGCACAACCGGTGCCCACCTCGGTAACCCTGTTTTCTTAGTCGTGGACGGAACCTCGGCCGTCTTCGCCCGGGGCGACTCGAACGTGATCGTCGCCTTCGCGCGAGACACCACCACGGGCGCGCTGTCCGAGGTCTCGGGGACCACGAGCTGCGTCTCGGAAGACGGCAGCGGCGGAACCTGCTCCACCGGCAAGGGGTTGACGGGGTTCGGCGCGCTCTCGCTCGCGCCCGATGGGCACGGCGTGTATGCAGCGTCGCCCGACATCGCCAGCGTCGCGGTGCTCCTACCGAACACTTCCGGGACGATCGCGCAAAGCACCAGCGGCAGTCCCAGCTTGTGCTACACGAGCGCAACGGAGCCCGGCTGCGACAGCGCGAAAGCCCTCCAGAACGCGTCCGCCACTCTCGTCAGCCCGGACAACAATTGGGTGTACGTCACGTCGACTCACAACAACTCCATCGCGGTGTTCGGTCGATCGACGTAAGGCGTGAGGCGGTCAGGCCCCCGCCGCCACAGCGAGCGCGTCGATCTCGCGGATGATGTCGTCTGCGAGGTCGCCGACGTCCGGCACGAGCTCGCGGCACGACACGAGACCGAAGTCGAGCGAGTCGAGATAGCTCTGGACCGTGATGTTCAGACCCTGCCCGTCGACGATCGTCGACACCGGGAAGTAGTGCAGCAGCTTCGCGCCCGCCGCGTAGAGCGGCTCCCGGGGGCCGGGCACGTTCGAGATAACGAGGTTCGCCGGTGGGTTGAAACGGTCGGCGAGTCGCCACCGGACGGCCATCCGCGTCGCGCGCGCGAACATCGCTGGGGACGGGAACTGCGCGAAGTCGGTGAGCGTGTCGGCCGGGATCGCGTTGAACAGCTCCTTGCTCGACACCATCGCGTCGTGCACCTTGCGCACCCGTTCGATGGGGTCGGGTTCGTTGGTCGGCAGGAGCGCGAGGAGACCCGACACGCGGTTCGTCCACTTGTCCGTTTCCTCGCCGGTACGGATCGAGACGGGGATCATCGACACGAGCGGCGCGTCCGGGAGCTCGTTGCGCTTCTCGAGGTACGTCCGTAGCGCGCCCGCGCATACCGCCATCACGACGTCGTTCACCGTGGCGCCGAGGGCGTTCTTGATGTCCTTCACCTGCTGGAGCGACGCGGCGCGGAACGCGAACTTACGGTGTGCCGTGATCGGTCCGTTGAACGGCGTGCGCGGCGCCATCGCCGTGGGCAGGCTCGGCGGTGGATCGCGTTCTTCGTCACGTTTGCGTCCGCGGTTGAGCAACTGCCCGAGCGGACCGCGCAACGAACGCCGCCACTGACGCGACGCTTCGATGATGGCCGGGTTGCGTGTCGCTTCGCCCAATTCCCTCAGCGCGCGTGCGGAGAGCAGCAGCGCGCGGCCCGGTTTGCGGACGAGGTTCACGCTCGCGCGCGCCAGGACCTGCATATCGGTCGGCGCGGGGTCGGGTCGCCAGTCGACGTCGGGCGTGACATCTGCGGCATCGGGTGTCGCGTCCAGGATGAGCATCGTGAGTTCCGCGCCGGACGCACCATCGACCGTCGCGTGATGGATCTTCGTAAGGACGGCGAACCGGTCGTTCGCGAGTCCTTCGATGACGTACATCTCCCAGAGCGGATGCGCACGGTCGAGCGGACGGCCGATCAAACGCGCCACGAGCTCCTGCAACTGCTCGTCGTCGCCCGGCGGCGGCACCCCCGTGTGGCGGATATGGAAATCGAGGTCGAAGTCGGGGTCCTCGATCCAGAACGGGTGATCGAGCCCGAGCGGCACCTCGACGAGGCGCCGCCTGAGCGGCTCGAGCAGATGCAAGCGGCGCTCGACCTGACGCCGGAAGGCGGCGAGCGGATCGTAGGCGCCCGACGGCTTCTCGTAGATGCAGAGGCTCGAGACGTGCCCGAACTGCGATGCCGTCTCCATGTGGAGGAAGGTCGCGTCGAGACCGGAGAGCTGTTTCATGGAACCGCTACCGTACCGCGTCGAGCTCCTCCCATAACTCGGGTGTTAGCTCTTCAGCGAACAGGCGCGCGTTCTCGTCGATCTCGGCGGGCGATCGGGCGCCCGTCAGCACGGTCGCCACCATCGGGTGCCGGAACGGGAACTGCAGCGCGGCGGCCTTGAGCGGGACGCCGAAGCGGAAGCACGCATCGTACAGATAGCGCACACGCTGCTTGAGTTCCTCGGACGCCGGCGCGTAGTCATAGGTCTCCCCGCCGGCGAGGAGGCCGCTGTTGAAGACGCCACCGGCGATGACCGCGATGCCCTGTTCCTCGCAGAGCGGGAGCAGTTCGGACGACGCGCTCCGATCGAGCAACGTGTAGCGTCCGGCGACGAGGAAGCAGTCGAAGTGACCCTCGCGCGCGAAGCGAACGAGCATCTCGGTCTGGTTCATCCCAGCGCCGAGGGCTGAGATCGTCCCCTCGAAGCGGAGGAGGTCGAGCGCCTTGTACGCGCCGTCGAGCGCCTCGTCGTGATGGTCGTCCGGATCGTGGATCAACAGGATGTCGACGCGGTCGAGGTCGAGCCGCTCGAGGCTCGCTTCGACCGAGCGCATCACGCCGTCGTAGGAGAAGTCGAAGTCGTAGACCTTGTCGCGGTTCTCGGTCCATGCCGCGAGATCGGGACCCGGTGTGCCGTCCCGGATGAGACGACCGACCTTCGTCGAGATCACGTACTCCTCACGCGGCTTGTCCTTGAGGAAGGAGCCGAGCCGGCGCTCGGCGAGGCCGAGCCCGTAGAGCGGCGCGGTGTCGAAGAATCGGACGCCCGCGTCCCACGCGTGCTGCAACGTCGCGTGCGCTTGCATGTCGCCGACGGGTTCGAACAAGCCCCCGATGGGTGCGCACCCGAACCCGAGCGGCGAGAGGTCGATCACACCGCCGTCATCCCGCCGTCCATCATGAACGCCGCACCGTTGACGAACCGCGCGTCGTCGCTCGCGAGGAATGCGATGCCGGCGGCAACCTCGTCGGGCGTGCCCATGCGACCGTCCAGCTGGCGCGCTTCCATCTGCGCACGTGTCGCGTCCGGATCGGGAGCGCTCGCGAGGATCTTGCCGATCCACTCCGATTCGACGGTCCCCGGACAGATGGCGTTGCACCGGATCCCGAGGTGTGCGTAGTCGGCAGCGATCGCGCGCGTGAGCCCGATGACGCCGTGTTTGCTCGCGCAGTACGCGAGCCGGTTCTTGAGGCCGACGACTCCGGCGATGGACGAAACGTTCACGATCAGTCCGTGTCCCGCTTCGAGCATCGCCGGGAGCGTCGCGCGGCACGTGTGGAACATCGCGCTGAGGTTGACGGCGATCGTGCGGTCCCAGTCCTCCGTCGTCGTCTCGAGCAGCGTCGCAGCGACGCCGATCCCCGCGTCGTTCACGAGGAGGCCGAAGCCGCCGAAGTCGTTCGTCACCTGCTGCACAACCTCTCCGAACCGTTCGGCCCCCACGAGATCGAAGGGATACGTCCGGACGGTCACGGTTTCGATCTCGGCAGCCTTCGTGCGCAGGCGATCTTCGTCCACGTCGACGAGCGCCAGCGGCCACCCTTCGCGCGCGAGCCGTTTCGCCGTCGCGAATCCGATACCGGACGCAGCACCGGTGATGATCGCGGCCTGTTGAGTCATGCGAGCCTCCTTGGATAGCGTTCGCACATCATGCGGGTGACGGGGGTCTCGACGCACGACGTCCGTGCGCGAACGTCGCGGACGCTCGCCGGCTCGGACGCCGCGCACGCAGACCCCGACTACTCCGCCGCGTACGTCGTGCTGCACACCGACGGCGATGTCGAGGGCCACGGCTTCACGTTCACGATCGGACGCGGCAACGATCTCGTGCTCGCCGCCGTCGACGCACTCGCGCACCACGTCGTCGACATGGATCTCGACGAGATCAACGGCGACATGGCGAAGTGGTGGCGCCGGCTGACGAGCGATTCGCAACTGCGCTGGCTCGGCCCCGAGAAGGGCGTGATCCATCTCGCGACGGCGGCGATCGTCAACGCCGTGTGGGATCTGTGGGCGAAGCGCGAAGGCAAACCGGTGTGGCAGCTCGTCGCCGACCTGACGCCGGAACAGCTCGTGTCGTGCATCGACTTCCGCTACATCACCGACGCCATCGCACCGGACGAAGCCCTCGACATGCTTCGCGCGCTCGAACCGACACGCCGCGACCGCATCGCCGAACTCCGACGTGACGGCTATCCGGCCTACGTCACCTCGGTCGGCTGGCTCGGCTATCCGGAGGACAAGGTGCGTGCGCTCTGCCGGACTGCGCTCGCGGACGGGTGGCGAAGCTTCAAGACCAAAGTCGGCATCTCGATCGAAAGCGACGTCCGGCGCTGCGAGCTGATGCGCGAAGAGCTCGGCGACGACGTGTCGCTGATGGCCGACGCGAACCAGGTGTGGGACGTCGCCGAGGCCATCGAGTGGATGAAGTTCCTCGCGCCGTTCGACCTCCGCTGGATCGAGGAGCCCACGAGCCCGGACGACGTGCTCGGGCACGCCACGATCCGTCGCGCGGTCGCTCCGATCGGCGTCGCGACCGGAGAGCACTGCGCGAACCGCGTGATCTTCAAGCAGCTGCTGCAGGCGGACGCGATCGACTACGTGCAGGTCGATGCCTGCCGTCCGGGCGGGTTGAACGAGGTGCTCGCGATCATGCTCATGGCGGCGAAGTTCGAGAAACCGGTGTGTCCGCACGCCGGCGGCATCGGACTCTGTGAGCTGGTGCAGCACATCTCTGTCATCGACTTCACGTGCGTCAGCGGCTCGCTCGACGACCGCACGACCGAGTACGCCGACCACTTACACGAGCACTTCCTGCATCCGGCGGTGATCCGCAACGGTCGATACGTCGTGCCCGAAGCGTCGGGCTACTCGGCGGAGATGCGTCCGGGGTCGCTCGAGGCGTTGCGGTTCCCGGACGGAGCCGAGTGGGTCGTCTGAAGGTCGCCCTCGTCGGCGGCCCGATGTACGACCGGCTCTACGATTCGCTCCCCGACGTCGAGATCGTCGTGCACGCCGATCATCCGACGCTCAACCGAACCGTCGCGGACATGCTCGCGCGCGGTGAGCGCATCGACGTGCTGTCGACGCACTCGAAGTACGCACCGTCGCAGGCAGCCTGGCTTCGTCCGATGGAAGATCCCGGCGGTCTCGCGCCGAACGCCGTCGACCTCTGCACGTTCCGAGGAACGTTGTTGTCCGTGCCGCGCTGCATCGACGTGCGTGTGCTGTGGTCGCGCGCCGGCGGCGTCGCGACGTGGGAGGACCTCGCGGGCGCTCCGCTCGTCTTCGGATTCCCCGGACGCGAGTCGGGCCTCTTCGGAACGTTCTTCGAGATCGTCGTGGCGTCCGGGGGCCGGTTGTTCGACGACGACGCGCGGCCCGTGATCGCATCCGACGAAGCCGTTCGCGCCGTCGAGATCTTGTGTGCCATCGCGAGCCGCGCGCCGTCCGATCTGCCGGAGTGGCACTACGACCAGGTGGACGCCGCGCTGCTCGAAGGACGCGTCGACGCCGCGGCGGCGTGGCCCGGCGGCTACGGCAGGGTCTCGTCCGATCCGAGTCTGCTGCCGTATCCGTACGTCGGCGGCATCTCGTACGCCGGGGTGCACTCCTGGGCCATCCCGACGACGTGCGGTGACGTCGACGGGGCGCGCGAACTCATCGCCAGGCTGGCGAGCGAGGAAGCCGGACGCGTCGATGCGTCCGTCGGTACGGTTCCCGCGCACGAGAAGGCATTCGCTTCGGTCGAGCCGCGCGACGACGTCGACGCACGTCGGCTCGAGATCACGCGCGACACGATCGCGAATGCGATGATCACCTACCCGCCGCTCGAACGTTTCCCCGAAGTCGAAGATGCGGGCTGGCAGGCGATCAACGCGGCGCTCCGCGGCGAGATGCCAGCCCGTCAGGCGGTGGACGAAACACAAGCTGCCGCCGAGCGCGCGCTCCGCTGAGACGTGTCAGGAATCGAGAAGCCACCTCGGAGAACCGCGGCTACGGTGAACACGTCGAACATCACCAAGAGACCAAGGAGGTAGCAGAGATGAAGACCATGACCTGCAAGCAGATGGGCGGTCCGTGTGACCTCGCGTTTCACGGAAACACGGCCGATGAGGTCATCAAGATGCAGGACAAGCATCTGAAGGAGATGGTCAACAGCGGAGACGCGACACACGCAAGCGCGGCGGATGCGATGAAAGGGCGCTGGAAGAACCCCATCAAGGGCATGGGCTGGTACCGCCAGACGAAGAAGGACTTCGCCAAGCTTCCCGAGGACTGAACGGACGGTTCCTGGCCGTCCCTCGGCCCGCTCGGACCGTGCGAACCGCTATCTTCTAATCACGATGCCGCTGTTCATGGACAGGCATGACGTGTCGGGCGCTGGCGCGGCCGACGTCGCCCACGCCCACATGGCCGATCTCGCGATCCAGGATCGTTACGGCGTCCGGTACCTGAGCTACTGGTTCGACGATGAACGCGGAACGGTCTTCTGCCTCGCCGATGCGCCCGATAAGGAAGCTGCGGAGACCGTGCACCGCGAAGCACACGGCCTGATCCCTTCAGAGATCATCGAGGTCGACCGTGAGATGGTCGAACGGTTCCTCGGGCAGATCTACGAACCGCAACCGGGCGAGCCGATCGAGCAGACGGCCTTCCGCGCGATCCTCTTCACGGACATCGAAGGCTCGACCGAACTCACGGAGCGGCTCGGCGATGCGGGCGCGATGAAGGTCCTGCGCGCGCACGATGACGTTGCCCGCTCGTCGCTCCGGTCCTACGCCGGTCAAGAGGTCAAGCACACCGGCGACGGCATCATGGCGTCGTTCCGCTCGGTCTCTCGGGCCGCCGAATGCGCGGTGGTGCTTCAGGCCAAGCTCGCGGAGTTAGGCGACGAGATGCCGGGCGTGCGCATCGGCATGAGCGCCGGCGAGCCGGTGACAGAGAACGACGACCTGTTCGGCGCATCGGTTCAGCTCGCTGCGCGGCTCTGCCAAGCGGCGGCGGGCCGCGAGATCATCGCGTCGTCCGTCGTGAAGGAACTCGCGCTCGGCAAAGGCTTCCGGTGGAAGGATCGCGGCGAGCTCGTCCTCAAGGGCTTCGGGGAACCGGTCCGGGCTCACGAACTGCTCTACGGCGAGCCTTCGTAGCGCTTCTTCCGCCGGTCGAGGAACACGATGGGGTGGACGGCACCTCGTCCCGTCAGATCTTCGATCTGGTGCCGGCAGGACGTTCCCGTCGCGACGATCTCGGCGTCCGTGTCGCGGACGGCCGGCGCCAGGACGCGCTCCCCGATCGCGACCGACAGGTCGTAGCGGTCGGCGCGGTACCCGAAGCCGCCGGCCATCCCGCAGCAGCCGGAGTCCGGCTGATCGATGGTGAGATCGCCGACGCGCTGTAGCGCTTGCACCGTTTGCTCCGCCCCCCAGAGCGCGCGCTGATGGCAGTGCGGATGGAACAGGACGCGCCCACCCGGCGCGAAGCCGTCGACGGCGACGTGCGACTCGACGAGCGCGCACCGTCCCGCGATGTCGGACACGTCACCGATGAGATGCGTCCAGTCGTCGACGACCGCCGACATGCAGGACGGTTCGGCGAACAGGATCTGTCCCGTCGTCTTACGGAGCGCCTTCGCGCTGCGGCGCGCGGTCGCTCGGGCCTTGTCGAGGTATCCCTCCGAGAGCATCACGCGCCCGCAGCAGCCGGACTTCGCCAGCGCGAGCTCGGGGATCAACCGCTTCGCGGCCTCGCCGATCTCGGGCTCCTGGAACGTCGTGAAGCAATCCGCATAGAGCAACGGTCCCGTGGTGCGCGTGTGCATCCGATGCGTGAGCGGACGTCGCGCCAGCGGCGGCAAGGTCCGTGACGGCGCGATACCTATCGCTCTCTTGAACGCACGCGTTCCCATGACCGCGTTCGCGAAAGGACGGTACGCGTTGCCCAGTCGCGACAAGGTGCGCAGGTTCGCGATCACCCGCTGGAATCGCGTCGCGCCGTGCTCCGTCCGGTACCTGTCGCTCCACCACACCTTCGCGCGCGCGATGTCGATGCGCGCCGGACACTCCGTCTTGCACGCCTTGCATCCGACGCACGTGTCCATCACCTCGTGTGCGACGTCGTCGTCGAGATCGGTCAGCTGCAAGCCGCCCGCGACGACGGCGCGTAGCAGGTTCGCGCGCGCTCGCGTCGAATACTCCTCGAGTCCGGAGGCCGCCGCCGGCGGACACATCACACCTACCTGCTTGCGGCAGAAGGCGCTCCCATAGCACCGCTCCGCGAACGGCTCGAATCCGCCGTAGTCGTCGAACAGCTCCGAGCGAACCTCGTGACGCTCGTACGAAGCGCCGTATCGCAAGTGATCGATCGTCCGCGGTCCGTCCACGACCTTGCCGGGGTTGAGCAGGTTCGTCGGATCGAACGCCCCTTTGATCGCGCGCAGCTCGTTGTAGAGGGCCGTCCCGAAGAGGGTCTCGTTCCATTGCGTCCGCGCGAGACCTTCGCCGTGCTCGCCTGAATGGTCGCCGCCCCAGTCGCGGACGAGCTCCGTCACCGCGCCCATCAGTCCCTCGAGGCGTTCGAGGTCGCGCGCGTTCGACAGATCGAGGAACGGACGCACGTGGACGAGTCCCGTCGCCGCGTGGCCGTACCAGACGACCTGCATCTCGTGCTTCGCGAACAGTTCGTCGAGCGCACGTATGTAGGGCGGGAGCTTGTCGACGGCGACGATCGTGTCCTCGACGAACGCTTGCGGGAGGTTCGGCCCCCCGGCGACGTTCGAGAGTGCGCCGATCCCGGCTTCACGCACCGCCCACATCGCGAGCTGCGCCGCGGGTTCGACGTACTTGTCGATCGTCCGCACGCCGCCCGCGGCCGCCAGCACGCGGTCCATGCGCGGGAACCCGCTCTCGGCTTCCGAGGCCGACGAACCGTGGTACTCGACGAAGAGCAACGCGCCGGCTTCGGGATCGATCGCGCCGACGGCCTTCGAATGGAACGCGTCGCCGCGCGCGATGTCGATCATCGACTTCGATACGACCTCGACGGCGCATGGCGCCGTTTCGACCATGGCCGGCACGGCCGCGATCGCCGCGTGCAGGTCATCGAAGGCGATCACGGCCAGTACCCGATGCGTCGGCAACGGATCGAGCGTCACCTCGACGGCTTGTAGGAGCGCGAGCGTGCCTTCCGATCCCGCGAGGAACTTCGCGGGATGGTCGAAGTGCTCGAGCTGGTAGCCGCCGCCGCGACGCGCGAGCGTCGAGAAGGCAGGTCCCATCAAGGGCTCGGCCCTCGTGCGGATCGCAGCCAACGCCGAGGTGATGTCGTCCGGCAGGCCTCCACTCCCGTCGACGCGCGCCGCGCGCCCGTCGGCGAGCACGACATCGAGCGCATGAACGTGGTCGACGGCCGCGCCGTAGACGATGGAGTGCGTCCCACCGGAGTTCGTCGCCGTCATGCCGCCGACCGTGCACTGCCGGCGCGTCGCGGGATCCGGTCCGTAGTGGAGACCGACCTTCGCGGCTTCGAGGTTGAGCGTCCACCACCGTGCGCCGGGCTGCACGCGCGCGATGCGACGGTCGGCATCGATCCACTCGATCCCGTTGAGCAGGGAGCAGTCGACGTTCAGCCCCTCGCCGACGCACTGACCGGTGAAGGACGTCCCGGATCCGCGCGGCGTGATCGACACGCCGATCTCACGGCATACCTCGACGGCCGCGTGCAGATCATCGGGATGCGCCGGACGGAGCACGGCCGCGGGGAGGATGCGATAGGGCGACGCGTCCGTCGAATACAGCTCGCGGGTGACCCGGTCGACGCGGATCGACCCCGCGATCTTCCCGTCGAAAGCGCGCGCTATCTCAGTCGGTGTGGGCACACCGGGGAGGCTACTGCGCGCCGAGCAGCGACGCCTGACCTGTGTGTGTCATCCACGTCTCGTACAGCTCGGCGTAGTCGCCGCCGCGCGCGACGAGCTCGTCGTGACTGCCGACCTCAGTGATCCGTCCGTCTTCGACGACGGCGATGCGGTCCGCGCGCATCACCGTCGAGAGCCGGTGCGCGACGATGATTGCCGTTCTTCCTTCGAGCAGCACATCGAGCGCGTGCTCGATCTTCGCCTCCGTGCGGAGGTCGAGGTTCGACGTGGCTTCGTCCAAGATCAACACCCGCGGACGGGCGTGGAACGCGCGCGCCAAAGCGACAAGCTGACGCTCACCGGACGACAGCGAGACGCCTCGCTCGTGCACGGGCTGGTCGATCCCCTGCGGGAACCGCTCGATGAGGTACTCGATGCCGACGGCGCGGATCGCCTCCCATACCTCTTCGTCCGTCGTGTCCGGACGTCCGAAGGCGATGTTGTCCTTGATCGATCCTGCGAAGAGGAACGATTCCTGCGGGACGTTGCCGATCTGATTCCGCAGGGACGTCTGCGTCACGTGCTTGACGTCGTGGCCGTCGATGAGGACGCGGCCTTCCTGCGGATCGTAGAGCCGCGCGATGAGTTTCACGACCGTCGACTTGCCTGCGCCCGTTGGCCCCACGAAGGCGAACGTCTCCCCCGCCTTGATCTCCAAACTCGCGTCGTGCAGGACGACCCGCCCCGGCTCGTAGGAGAAGCTCACGTTGTCGAATGTGATCGCACCCTGGACCGGCGGAAGGTCGACCGCATTCGGATCCTCGGCGACGCTCGGCTCGGTCGCGAAGATCTCGCTCAGCTTCACGACGGCCGCACGACCCTGCTGATAGGTGTTGTACAGCGAGACGAGCTGCTGGATCGGCGCGAAGAACGACGCGACGTACAGGACGAAGGTCGTCAGCACACCGATCGAGATGGTCTGGTGATGCGTCCGCATCCCGTGGAACACCATCGCGCCGCCCACGAGGAGGATGAAGCCCTGCGCGAGAGAGCCGACGGCGTCGGTGCCGGGTCCGTAGACCGCCGAGATCTTCGCAGTCCTGTTATTCCCATCGCGGTGCGCGCCAACGATGTTGCGGTGCTTGACCGTGTTGTAGCGCTGCCGGTTGTATGCGGCGATGATGCGGACCCCCGCGAGCGACTCGGAGAGATCCGCGAGGACATCGGCGATGCGGTCCCGGACATTGAGGAACGCGCGGTCCGACGCGGCGCGGAACCAGATGGTGAAGACGAAGAGCACCGGCAGGACGACGCCCACCGTGTACATCGCGAGGTGCGCGTTCCTCAGGAACAAGATGATGGAGACGATCACGAGCGTCAGCCCTTGTACGAGCAGCTGGACGATGCCGTCGCTGAACAGTTGCTGCAGGTTCTCGATGTCGGACGTCATACGCGTCATGATCCGTCCGGCCTTCTCGTGCGTGTAGAAGTCGATGCTGAGACGCTGCAGGTGCGTGAACACGCGGATGCGGAGCGCCATCATCAGCCGTTCCCCGACGCGGCCGGTCCACGCAAGGCGGACGCGACCGGTCACCGTCGACGCGGCGACGCAGAGGAAGTAGACGATCGCGATCACCAAGAGCGGCGTCCACTGACCGTTCAGCGAGCGTTGGACACCCAAACCTGTGAGGAGCGGGCCGACGTTCCCTGTCACCGTCTCGAGGATGATGAACACGAACGAGCCGAGGATCGGCCACTTGAAGGGCGCGAAGAAGCGCTTCAGCGTGAACGGACGCTTGTCCTCGACGATGCGGTTGAACGTGACGTGTTCTTCGGGGTGCTCCGGCTCCGTCGCGAGGATCTTGTCCACGCCCTCTTGGAGCTCGGGGGGGATGCCGGCGAAGGGAAGCCCTTCGGCGCGCCTGAACCCGCCGAACATCGGCGCCCCTCCGCCGCCACCCATCGGACCGCCTCCCCAACCCATCAGTTCTTCTCCAACTCTTCGATGGAACCGAGATCGTCAGTGAGGGCCGTCGGCGCGTCACGGTCGTCGCCCTTCGCCGCCGCTTCCATCTCTTCTTCTTCCATCTGGTGGAGCGTCGCGGCGTAGCGGGGATCCGTCCGGAGCAATTCCTGGTGCGTGCCGGTCGCGACGATGCGTCCGTTCTGCAACAGGACGATGCGGTCGGCCAGATTG
>Ga0307469_10000524_pt1 | contig 14084 bp, 14 predicted proteins | sample atmos_gasesAM2C__FD_203084 | JGI IMG/M metagenome (GOLD analysis project Ga0307469, IMG submission 203084) | Hardwood forest soil microbial communities from Morgan-Monroe State Forest, Indiana, United States - atmos_gasesAM2C_515 | ecosystem: Environmental > Terrestrial > Soil > Temperate...
GAACTCGCGCTCGAACAGCGCGATCTCCTCGGGATAGTAGAACTCGACCACGTTGGTCGTGCGCCGCGCCGAGCGCGGGATCAGGTGCGAGACCACCAGCACGTTCGGGTACCACTCCAGCATGACCCCCGGAAAGTACGACATCCACAGCGCACCGTACTTGGGGGCGCGGCCGTCGAGGAACTTGAGGCACATGTCGTGCCAGCGTTTGTAGGTCGGCGTGCCGGGCCGCTCCAGGCCCGCCTTAGGCGCGACGATCTGCACCGAGGAATGCTCGCCGTAGTCGACCGTGAAGTTGTTGCAGTCAGTGAAGTTTCCGAGGCCGGGGTGGAAGAAATCGACGTGGTAGACCTCCAGGTACACCTCGACGAAGGTTTTCCAGTTGACGTCGTAGTCGTCGACGCGAACCGAATCGAGCACGTAACCGCTGAAGTTCCAGTCCGCGGCGGTGGTGATCTTTGCCAGGTCCTGGCGCGGATTGCGCGGGCCGGCAAACAGCAATCCCTGCCACTCGGTGAGCGGGGTTGAGCGCAGCCTCACGCACGGGCTCTCCGCGAAATGCGGCGCGCCGAGCAGCTCGCCCTTCAGGTCGTAGGTCCAGCGATGCAGCGGGCAGACGATGTTCTGCGCATTGCCGCGGCCTTCGAGCATGATCGCCTGGCGGTGCCGGCAGACGTTGGATAGCAGATCGATGCCGGCATCGTTGCGCACCAGCATCCTGGCGTGATCGGTCCACGCGAGCGTGTGGTAGTCGCCGACGTTGGGCACCATCAGCGAATGGCCGACGTAGTTGGCGCCAGCATCGAACAACAAGCGTTTTTCGAGCGCGAAGTGCTCGGCATCGAAGTACCAGGACACCGGCAACTGGCTGCGCGAAGGCAGTACCTGGCGCAGGCGAGCTACATCGGACATGCGTTGTAAAGCCCTTAGAAAAACAGTATTTTACCAAACGATGAGCAAGCCTTCAGGCGAGCTGAGCTTCGAGCGGGCGCTGGCGGAGCTGGAAAAAATCGTCCACAGCATGGAGAGCGGCGAGCTATCGCTCGAGCAGGCGCTCGCCACGCACAAGCGCGGGCTGGAGCTGGCGCGCTTCTGCCAGCAGCGCCTGGAAGCGGCCCAGCAACAGGTCAAGGTCCTGGAGGGCGAGGTTCTCAAGCCGCTGGCTGCCGCGGCAGAACCTGAAGCCGGTGAAGGAGGCTGAGACCGGTTTTGGGGCCTGGATGGGGGCAATCCAGGCGCGGATGGAAGCGGCGCTTGCGCGTCTGCTGCCGCAGGCGCACCTTGCGCCGGCGCGCCTGCACGAAGCCATGCGCTATGCAGCGCTCGAGGGCGGCAAGCGCGTGCGCCCGCTGCTGGCATTCGCCGCCGGCGAAGTGGCCGAGGCAAGCGCGGAGCGGATCGAGATCGCGGCGGCCGCGGTCGAGCTGATCCACGCCTATTCGCTGGTGCACGACGACCTGCCCTGCATGGACGACGACATTCTCCGGCGCGGCAAGCCGACGGTGCACGTCGAGTACGACGAGGCTACTGCGCTGCTGGTGGGCGACGCGCTGCACTCGCTCGCCTTCCAGCTGCTGGCCGAGCACCGCCTCGCCGACGAAGCGCGGACGCAGCTCGAAATGGTGAAAGTCCTTGCGCTCGCGGCCGGCTCGCGCGGCATGGCCGGCGGGCAGCAGATCGACCTCGAAGCGACGGGGTGCTCGCTGACGCTGCCCGAGCTGGAGTTGATGCACATTCACAAAACCGGGGCCTTGATTCGTGCAGCCGTGCTCCTGGGCGCAGCGTGCGGCCAGGAGCTGCCGCAAAATGAGAAGCCCAGACTGGACCGCTATGCGAAGGCGGTCGGCCTGGCATTCCAGGTGGTGGACGACATCCTCGATTACGATGCCAGTACCGCGACGCTCGGCAAGACCGCGGGCAAGGACTCCAAGCAGGGCAAGCCGACCTACGTCTCGGCCATCGGCATCGCCGCTGCGCGCCGGCTCGCCGAAGAGCTGCGCGGGCAGGCCCATGAGGCGCTCAAGGGCTTCGACGGCAGATCCCGCCGCCTCGGCGAGCTCGCCGATTTCATCGTTCTGCGGAAATTCTAGGCATGGCCACGATCACCGAAGAGCTGCCGGCCGGCGGCTACAATCCGTCGATGTACGAGCTGCTGAAGACCATCGACGATCCGTCGCAGCTGCGCAGCCTCGAGCGCAAGCAGCTGCAGCAGCTTGCCGACGAGCTGCGCGCGTATGTGCTCGAGTCGGTGTCGCGGACCGGCGGCCACCTGTCCTCGAATCTCGGCACCGTCGAGCTGACGATCGCCCTGCACTACGTCTTCGAGACGCCCGAGGACCGCATCGTCTGGGACGTCGGCCACCAGACCTATCCGCACAAGATCCTCACCGGCCGGCGCGACGCGATGTCGCGGCTGCGCATGGTCGACGGCATCTCGGGCTTCCCGCGGCGCATCGAGTCCAGGTACGACACGTTCGGCACCGCGCATTCCTCGACCTCGATCTCGGCAGCCCTGGGGATGGCGGTTTCAGCAAAGATAAAAAATGAAAAGCGGCACTGCATCGCGGTGATCGGCGACGGCGCGATGTCCGCCGGCATGGCGTACGAGGCGATGAACAACGCCGGCGCCATGAACGTCGACCTGCTGGTGATTCTGAACGACAACGAGATGTCGATCTCGCCCCCGGTGGGCGCCCTCACGAATTATCTCGCCCGGCTGCTTTCCGGCCGCGTCTACTCCAGCGCGCGCCGCGTCAGCGAGCACCTGCTCAAGCGCGTCGGGGTGTGGGAGCTGGCGCGGCGCGCCGAGGAGCACATGAAGGGCATGGTGACGCCGTCGACGCTTTTCGAGGAGTTCGGCTTCAACTACATCGGCCCGATCGACGGCCATGACCTCGATGCGCTGATCCCGACGCTCGCCAACATCAAGAAGCTGCAAGGGCCGCAGTTCCTGCACGTCGTCACGCGCAAGGGCCAGGGCTACAAGCTGGCCGAGGACGATCCGATCGCCTATCACGGGCCGGGCAAGTTCAATCCCGCCGAAGGCCTCAAGGCCGCCGCGGGCGGCAAGCCGACCTACTCGCAGATCTTCGGCGAATGGCTGTGCGACATGGCGGCGCTCGATCCGCGCCTGGTGGCGATCACGCCGGCGATGCGCGAAGGCTCCGGCATGGTGAAGTACTCGGAGCAGTTTCCCAGCCGCTACTTCGACGTCGGCATCGCCGAGCAGCACGCGGTGACGTTTGCCGCGGGCCTCGCCTGCGAGGGCATGCGGCCGGTGCTGGGCATCTATTCGACCTTCCTGCAGCGCGGCTACGACCAGCTGATCCACGACGTCGCGATCCAGAACCTGCCGGTGCTGTTCGCGCTCGACCGCGCCGGTCTCGTCGGCGGCGATGGCGCGACCCACAACGGCGCGTTCGACTTCGCCTACTTGCGCACGGTGCCCAATCTCACGGTGATGGCTCCCGCCGACGCCGACGAATGCCGCCAGATGCTCTACACAGGTTTTGTGAGTAATGGTCCTTGCAGCGTGAGGTATCCGCGAGGCGCTGCATTGGGAGAGGCAAGGAAAGAGATGAAAGCCATCCCGCTCGGGAAAGGCGAAGTGAGAAGGAGCGGGAAACGCGTGGCGATCCTCGCCTTCGGCGCGATGCTCAAGCCGGCGCTCGAGGCCGCCGAAGAGCTCGACGCGACGGTCGCGAACATGCGTTTCGTCAAGCCGCTAGACCTGGAACTCCTGAAACAAGTCTGCGAAAACCATCATCTCATCGTCACCGTGGAGGAGCACCAGGTCATGGGCGGGGCCGGCAGCGCGGTTTGCGAAGCCCTTACCGAAATGAAAATTGAAAAGCGCGTGCTTTTGCTCGGCCTCCCGGACCGCTTCATCGACCATGGCGACCCGGCGAAGCTGCTTGCCTCGGTGGGGCTGGATGCGCCCGGCATCCGGAACTCGGTGCGCAAGGCAATGTCCGAGTAATTTAGTCGGATGTTAAAATAGCGCCATGAAAGCACGCGACCTGCACAACATTCCGGACGTCCAGGCGAGCCCCGATTCGCGCAAGCTCGCCATCGACAAGGTAGGCATCAAGGCGATCCGCCACCCGATGCGCATCCAGGAGCGCTCGGGCGGCGTGCAGCACACCATCGCCCTGTTCAACATGTACGTCTGCCTGCCGCACCATTTCAAGGGCACCCACATGTCGCGCTTCGTGGAGATCCTCGAGGAGCACGAGCGCGAGATCACCGTGGAAACCTTCCAGGTCATGCTGCGCGAGATGGTCGAGCGCCTCGAGGCCGAGGAAGGCCACATCGAGATGAGCTTCCCGTACTTCATCGAGAAGAAGGCGCCGGTGTCGGGCGTGAAGAGCCTGATGGACTACGAGGTGACCTTCATGGGCGAGGTCAAGAAGGGCAAGCAGAGCTTCAGCATGAAGGTGGTGGTCCCGGTGACCAGCCTGTGCCCCTGCTCCAAGCGCATCTCGGATCGCGGTGCGCATAACCAGCGCTCGCACGTCACGGTGACCGCCCGCACCAACGAATTCGTCTGGATCGAGGAGATCGTCGACCTGGTCGAGAAGCAGGGCTCGAGCGAGCTCTACGGCCTGCTCAAGCGCCCGGACGAGAAGCATGTCACCGAGCGCGCCTACGACAACCCGAAGTTCGTCGAGGACATGGTGCGCGACGTCGCCGCCGTGCTCAACCTGGACGAGCGCATCGAAGCGTACGTGGTGGAATCCGAGAACTTCGAGTCGATCCACAACCACAACGCGTACGCGCTCATCGAGAAGAATAAACGCGCGCGTTAACACGCCTGCTTCTGGGGTTTCTGTTGATTGAAGAAGCCCATACCCAGGATTTTTCGTCCCTGCGTGCGCGCATGGTCTCCGAGGTGGACGCCCTGTACGCCGAGACGCGCGCGGAAACCGGCCTCGCCAGCATGTCGCCCGCGGTGCGCGCCGCGCTCGCCAAGGTGGAGCGCCACCGCCTCGTTCCCGCCGCGCAGGCGGCGCTGGCGTACCGCAACCACCCGCTGCCGATCGGCAGCGGCCAGACCATCTCGCAGCCGTACATCGTCGCGCTTTCAACAGATCTTCTGAAAGTGGATTCCAACAGCGTCGTTCTCGATGTCGGCACCGGTTCCGGATATCAGGCGGCGGTGCTCGCCGAGATCGTGAAACAGGTCTACAGCATCGAATTGATCGACAGCCTCGGCAAAACCGCCGCCGCGCGCCTGGCCGAGCTCGGGTATGGGAACGTCGAGGTCAAGATCGGCGACGGTTACCGCGGCTGGCCCGAGAAGGCGCCGTTCGACGGCATCGTGGTCACGGCCGCCGCGCCCCGCGTGCTGCCGGCGCTGGTCGAGCAGCTCAAGCCGGGCGGCAGGATGGTGATCCCGGTCGGCGGCGGCGACATCCAGTATCTGAAGCTGGTCACCAGGCGCGCCGACGGCGGCTACGACGAGCGCAACGTGCTGCCAGTACGCTTCGTCCCGCTAGTCCCCGGCAAGTGAACTGTCGCCTTGCGGCGACAGGTGGAGCGGTCACCGCGAACCTGATACGCTTCCTGAGCCAACAAGATCCTGTTTCAGAGGGGACCATGCGAAAAAAAGAAAATCACCGCAAGCGGGCACGCGGAGACTTCGGCAGCTACATGCGCGCGCTTTCGCCCACGAGCGCATTCGATCATCCGAACGCCGAAGCCTGGCGAGCCGCGGGGCGCGCGACCCTTCTCGCCGCGCTGGGAGTTCTGGCCCTGCAGTACTACTTCCTTCACGTTTACGTCAAGATCCTGTCGCTGCCTGCCGTAACGGTCTTTACCTAAAACCGCCGGATCAGGGTCATGGTCTGGCCGTCGCGCTGCATCTCGACGCGGTTGAGGAAGCTCATGCCGAGCAGGCCGACGACGCCCGGGCCCTCCTCGAGCACCACGCCTTCGACGTTGGTGAGCTCGATGCCGCCCACCTTCACCTTGTCCAGTTTCACGAGATAGCCGCCGGTCGCGCCGTTGGCGGTCTGGATCATCTGGCGCGAGCCATGGCGCCAGTCGACGCCGAGCCGAGAGGCATCGGCAGCGGACAACACCACGACCGAGGCCCCGGTGTCCACGACGAAACGCATCGGCACGTCGTTGACCGACGCCTCGGCGAAGAAGTGCCCGCGAGGGTCGGCGGCAAGGGTCGCGCTCTGACGATCGGAGGTGACAGCGGCGCCGCGATAGTGCTGTCCGAGCACCAGCACGCGGCGCTTGCCGTCGATCTCGACGGTGGCGCGCTCCTTCTCGACCGCGATCACCTTGACGCCGTTCCAGCTCTGCCCGAGCTTCACCGCCTTCGGATCGCCGCCATCGACCGCCAGCACGGCCGCCTTGTCGCCGATCACGCCGATCAGCGCGATTTCGCCCGCCAGCGCCGGCGCGCAGGCGAGGCACAGCAGAAGCGCAATAATATTGGGCATGAAACCCGTGGCCATCATTCGGCATTCCGCCAGCGAGGGACCGGCGTATTTTGCCACCTATCTCGAGCGCCGCTCAATTCCATGGCAACTGATTGCACTCGACGCCGGGGAGCCGGTGCCGCGCGACGTTGCGGGATTCTCGGGCCTGGCGCTGATGGGCGGGCCGATGAGCGCCAATGACCCGCTGCCCTGGGTAGCGCCGGTGCTGGAGTTGATCCGCAACGCCGTGCGCAAGGACATCCCGGCGATCGGCCATTGCCTCGGCGCTCAGCTGATGTCGAAGGCCTTCGGCGGCGCGGTGCGCGCCAGCGCCGTCAGGGAGATCGGCTGGGGCGAAGTACATGTCGCCGACAACGCGGTGGCGCGCGACTGGCTCGGCGAGCTGCAGGCGTTCGAATCGTTCCACTGGCATGGCGAGACTTTCAGCATCCCGCCCGGCGCGACGCGGGTGCTGGAGAACGCGCACTGCGAGAACCAGGCCTATGCGCTCGGCAGGCATTTCGGCATGCAGTGCCACGTCGAGATGACCGAAGAGCTGGTCCGCGCGTGGCTGCGCAGCGGCGGCGATGAGCTCGGGAACAGCGCGGCGAGCCCGGGCGTGCAGCGCCCCGAGCAGATCGAAGCTGACCTGCAGAAGAAGCTGGAGCAGCTCCACGCGGTCGCCGACCGCATCTACGACCGCTGGACGCAGGGACTCAGTCGCGGAAATTGATGAACTGGAGCGGCAAGTCGGTCACCGACTTGCGCACCAGCTGGATCGCGGCCTGCAGGTCGTCCTTCTTCGCCCCGGCAACCCGTACCGCGTCGCCCTGGATCGAGGCGCTCAGCTTGAGCTTGGAATCCTTGATGAGCTTCACCATGCTCTTCGCCCTGTCCTGGGCGATCCCGACGCGCACCGTCAGCGGCCGCTTCAGCTTGTCGCCCGAGATTCTCTCCACGCCGCCGGGCTCGAGGCAGCGCGCGTCGACGTTGCGCTTTGCAAGGCGCGCGCGCAGCACGTCCATCACCTGGTTGAGCTTGAACTCGTCGTCGGCGTAGACGGTGAGCACGAGCTCGCTCAGCTCGACGCGCGCGTCCGAGCCCTTGAAGTCGAAGCGATTGGTGACTTCCTTGTTGGCCTGCTCGACCGCGTTCCTGACTTCCTGCCGGTCGACCTGGGAAACGATGTCGAAGGAGGGCATCTAACGATTGTTCAGGCGCGCTATGTCGTCGATCCAGCGCGCGGTGGTCGCACGCACCCAGTCCAGGTCCGCTGCGCTCTCGTAGAGCGTGTAGACCGAGAGATTGAGCGCCTTGCCGCGCACCAGCATCAGCGTGGTGGTCGACAGCGCGTACTGCGGGGCCTCGTTGGAGCGCCGCTGAGCCGGCGCGCGCGTGCCCTGCAGCACCGAGACCACGTCGGGCTCCCTGCGCAGCTCGGCGAGCAGGCTCGTTTTCCCGGGCGGCTGAGCATCGAGGTATTTTTGCGCGTCGCCCGCGGCGGGCGGGCTGCCGAGCCCCGCCATCGAATCGCGCACGAAGGCACCGAAGGCGGCGGGGCTGACGCGCTCGCGCTCCAGCCCCTTCGGGGTCACGGCGATCATGTAGCGCCTCAACTCGGGAGTGTCGCCGAGCGTGAAGCGGCGCAGGTCGGCGTCGGAAATTGCGAACAGCAGGATGCGGTTGGACGCCGAGGTGAGCGATTCGGCGAGCTCCTGCAGGCGCGGCGAGCCCGTGAACCCGGTGTCGGCGAAGCCCGGCGGCGCATCCAGGCCGAGCCGCGTGTCGCCCAGCTGGATGGCGAATGGCGCCGCCGACACCGAAGTGCCGATGAGCAGTAAGAAGGAAAGAAGCCCTCTTATTTTCGACCCCGCCTGGCCGCGATCCGCATGCGCAGCGCGTTCAACCGGATAAATCCCGCCGCGTCGGCCTGATTGTAGGCGCCCTGGTCGTCCTCGAAGGTGGCAATCGACGGATCGAACAGCGAATCCCTCGAGGAGCGGCTGCTGACCAGCACCGTGCCTTTGTACAGCTTTACCCGCACGCGGCCGTTGACCGGCTGCTGCGAGGCGTCGATCAGCTGCTGCAGAAGGCGCCGCTCGGGGCTGAACCAGTAGCCGTTGTAGATCATGCGCGCATAGCGCGGCATGAGGTCGTCCTTCAGGGCCAGCACTTCGCGGTCGAGCGTGATCGACTCCATTGCGCGGTGCGCCTTCAGCATGATGGTTCCGCCCGGTGTCTCGTAGCAGCCGCGGCTCTTCATGCCGACGTAGCGGTTCTCGACCAGGTCGAGGCGCCCGACGCCGTGGCGGCCGCCGAGGCGGTTGAGCTCGACGAGGACCTTCGCCGGGGAGAGCCTTTTGCCGTTCACCGCGACGATGTCGCCGTGGCGGTATTCGAGCTCCACATATTCTGGCCGCTGCGGCGCCTTCTGCGGCGACACGGTGATGCGCCACATCGATTCCTCGGGCTCGTAGCCCGGGTCTTCCAGCACTCCGCCTTCATAGGAGATATGCAGGAGGTTGGCGTCCATCGAGTAGGGCGCGCCGCCTTTCTTTTGCTTGAAGTCCACCGGGATGCGATGCTGCTCGGCGTAGCGCAGCAGCCGGTCGCGCGACAGCAGGTCCCATTCGCGCCACGGCGCGATGATCTTCACCTCCGGCATCAGGGCGTAGGCGCCGAGCTCGAAGCGTACCTGGTCGTTCCCCTTCCCGGTGGCGCCGTGCGAGATCGCGTCGGCGCCGGTCGATCTCGCGACTCTGACCAGATGCTTCGCGATCAGCGGCCGGGCGATCGACGTGCCGAGGAGGTACTCGCCTTCGTAGACGGCGTTCGCCCGGAACATCGGGAACACGAAGTCGCGCACGAATTCTTCGCGCAGGTCCTCGACGAAGATTCTCTTCACGCCCATCTTCTTCGCCTTGCGGCGCGCGGGCTCGAGCTCCCCGCCCTGGCCGATATCGGCGGTGAAGGTGATCACCTCGCAGGCGTAGCGATCCTGCAGCCATTTCAGGATCACCGAGGTGTCGAGCCCGCCGGAGTAGGCCAGAACCACTTTCCTTATGTTTTTTTTCATTTGATGATGCCAAGCAAGAGAAACTCCAGCAGCGCTTTCTGCGTGTGCAGCCGGTTCTCGGCCTCGTCCCACACGACCGATTGCGGGCCGTCGATCACCTCGGCGGCGACTTCCTCGCCGCGATGCGCCGGCAGGCAATGCATGAACAGCGCGTCCTTCTTCGCCACCCGCATCATCTCGGCGTCGACCTGCCAGGCCTGGAAATCGCGCCGGCGCTCCTCGTTTTCCGACTCGAAACCCATCGAGGTCCAGACGTCGGTCGTGACCAAGTCGGCGCCGCGCGCGGCCTGCATGGGGTCGGCGAATGTCGCGCAATTCTTGTTGATTCTTTCGGCTTCGACCTCATACCCGGGCGGCGTCGAGATGTTCAGCTTGAAATCGAACAGCGCCGCGGCCTGCAGCCAGGTATTGCAGACGTTGTTCGAGTCGCCGATCCAAGCTACCGTCGCGCCGCGGATCGGCCCGCGGTGATCGATGTAGGTGTAAACGTCGGCCAGGATCTGGCAGGGGTGGTACTCGTTGGTGAGGCCGTTGATCACCGGCACGCGAGAGTGCCGCGCGAAGCGCTCGAGAATGCCCTGCTCGAAGGTGCGGATCATGACCACGTCGCACATGCGCGACACGACCTGCGCGGCGTCCTCCACCGGCTCGCCGCGCCCGAGCTGCGAGTCGCGCGTGCTGAGGAAGATCGCGGCGCCGCCGAGCTGGTGCATCCCCGCCTCGAACGAAAGGCGCGTGCGCGTCGACTGCTTCTCGAAGATCATCGCCAGCGTGCGGTCTTCGAGCGGCCAGTAGCGTTCGTAGCGCTTGAAGCGGTCCTTGATCGAGCGGGTGCGCGCGAACAGATGCTCGTGCTCCTCGCGCGCGAGGTCCTTGAACTGCAGGAAGTGGCGCAGCTGCATCGCCGCCGGTCTTCGATCAATGCGCCGCCGCCCGGGGCAGCGCGCCGCGCGCGAGGAAGCTCTGCACCAGCGGCGCCAGCCGCTCGACCACCATGCGGCCCTCGGCCGGCGTCATGACGAGCGGCGGCAGCATGCGGATGACATTGTCGGCGGTGACGTTGATCACCAGCGCGGCGTCGAGCGCCTGCTTGACCAGCTCGCCGCACGGTTGGCCGAGCTCGGCGCCGATCATTAGGCCCATGCCGCGGATCTCGGTAATGCCATGGACTTCCGCAAGCCCGTTACGGATGACCGCGCCCACCTTTTCGGCATTCGCGAGCAGGCCTTCTTCCTTGATGGCGTCGATGGTCGTGACCACCGCGGTCATCGCCAGGGGATTGCCGCCGAAGGTCGAGCCGTGGTTGCCGGGCTTGAACACGCCCCTGGCGCGCCCGCCGACGACGCAGGCGCCGACCGGCACGCCCGAGCCCAGGCCTTTCGCCAGCGGCACCACGTCGGGAAGGAAGCCGGCGTGCTGGTAGACGAACCATTTCCCGGTGCGCCCCAGCCCGCACTGCACCTCGTCGGAGATGAACAGCCAGTCGCGGCGCTCGCAGATCTCCTTGAGGCCGCGCAGGTAATCGAGGCGCGAGACGTTGATGCCGCCTTCGCCCTGGATCGGCTCGACCATCACCGCCGCGACGTTGCGGTTGTGCTCGGCGAGGGTGCGCACGGCGTCCAGGTCGTTGAGCGGCACGCGCACGAAGCCCGAGACCAGCGGCTCGAACCCGGCCTGTACTTTGCGGCTTCCCGTCGCCGAGAGAGTGGCGAGGGAGCGGCCGTGAAACGCCTTCTCCATGACCACGATCGCCGGCTCCGCGATGCCGCGCTCGTGGCCATACTTGCGCGCGATCTTGATCGCCGCCTCGTTGGCCTCCAGCCCGGAATTGCAGAAGAACACTTCGTCCAGCCCGGTGATCTCGGCGAGGCGGTCGGCGGCCGCCTCCTGGAGCGGGATGCGAAACAGGTTGGAGGTGTGCATCAGACGGCCGATCTGCTCGGTGAGCGCGCGCGTCAGCCTGGGGTGCGCATAGCCGAGGGTGTTCACCGCGATGCCGGCGAGGGCGTCGAGATACTTCTTTCCCGCCTCGTCCCAGAGCCACACGCCTTCGCCGCGCACGAAGGCCACCGGCTGCCGGGCGTAGGTGTTCATGACATGGGACATAGAGCGCTCCCCAAATGCAAAACGGCGGCACCCGCCGCCGTTCAGGAAATGCTAACAGAAAATCAGGGACAGACCACCATTTCCCGTGTGCCCTGCGAGACGTGCGCGGTCAAGGAAAACGTGGTCTGTCCCTGATTTCTAGCGCAAGCGCTGCAAGGATTTTTCTTCTTCGGGCTTCAGGACCCTGATGCACGGCAGGTAACCTTCATGCACGACCCCGTGCATCTCCATGCGCTTGTGGGAGTGGAGCAGATCGGCGATGTATTCGACGATCCGGGAGGTGATGAGCTGCCCCGGCACGAGGACCGGGATGCCGGGCGGGTAGGGCACGATCTGGTCGGCGCAGATGCGCCCGGCGAGCTTCCTGTTGACGCGCTCGCGCTCGTCGAACACCTGCACCAGCTCGCCGCCGCAGTAATAGGCGTCGCGCGGCAAATACCGCAACCTGGTGAACGCGGGGATCTCCGGGGTCTGCACCAGCCGTCTGGGAGCGCGATTCTCGCGTGCGATGCGCATCAACGAATCGTACAGGCGGGACAGCTTCGAGCGGGTGGTGCCGATGGTGAGGAGCAGCGTCAGCGTGTTGAAGGTCGATTTCTCGACCTGGATGTTGTAGCGCTCGAACAGCAGCTTCTGCAGGTCGTCGACGGTATAGCCGCAGCCCGAGATGTCGATCGTCACCTTGGTGGGATCGAGCCGGATGCCGTCGTGCCGCACCCCGTCGGGCAGCAGATCGTCGAGCTCGAGGACGCGGAACACGCGCGTTGAATTGATGAGATTTCTGACTTCATTGGCCAGCTCGAGCGTGCGCGAGAGCAGCTTGTAGCCTTCCATCATCGCCTGCTTGCGCGCGACGTCGAGACTGGCGATGAGCCCGTATTGCGGGCTCGTCGACGTATGCATGTTGAAGTTCTCGCGGAACAGGTGCTCCCTGAACCCGGGATCGTTGATGTGGATCATCGACGCCTGCGAGAACGCGGAGAGCACCTTGTGCGTGGACTGTGTGGCGTAATCGGCCCCCGCCTCGAGCGCGGTGGGCCGGAACTCCGGATGGAAGCGCGCAAAGCCGTACCAGGCCTCGTCGATGATCACCTTGATGCCCTTGGCGTGCGCCGCGTCCACGATCGGCGCCAGGTCGTAGCGCAAACCGTCATAGGTGCAGGAGGTGAGGATCAGCGCCTGTGCGTCAGGATGTTTCTTGATGGCATTCAAAAGCGTCTTCTTGGGCACCGGTCCATAGAGGCCATACTTGCGGTTGAGCGCCGAGTCGAGATAAACCGGGTGCGCGCCGGACAGCACCACGCCGTGGTGCACGCTCTTGTGGCAATTGCGGTCGAGCAGCAGCTTCTCGCCCGGCGCGAGCAGGGTCTGGAAGATCACCTTGTTGGCGGTCGAGGTGCCGTTGGTGGCGAAATACGTGCGCCGCGCGCCGAACGCCTTCGCCGCCATCGCCTGCGCCTCGGCGATCACGCCCTTGGGCTCCATCAGCGAGTCGAGCATCGGCACCGACACCGACAGGTCGGCGTCGAACACGTGCTCGCCCATGAACTCGTAGAAATCGTTCACCCAGGGGCTGCCGCGCAGCGACTCGCCCGAGGAGTGGCCCGGCGTGTGCCACTGGTCCTTAGCCATCCACACGTAGTTCTTCAGCTGGTCGTAGAACGGCGTGCGCGCGCGCTCCTGGATCTGCGCGTTGAGGATGCGGTAGATGCCGCGGTAGTCGCGCTCCTCGCGGTAGAAGTAGCCATCCACCGATTCGGTGAACAGCTTGTCGACGACGTCGTCCTCCTTCTCCTGCGCGATCAGGATGTAGACGTCGAGCTCGGGCCGGAAGCGGGTGATTCGCTGCACCAGCTCGAGCGCCGACATCTGCAATTTCTTTTTTGAATTGGAGCCATTCTTGGCCAGGCTGTAGAGCCGGTCATCCACCAGCACCGCCTGCAGGTCGCGGTCCGATTCGATGACCGAGAGCGCTTCCTTCGCGGTGGTCACGCCGGAGAAGCTGATGCCGAGGGGGTTATCGAGCGTGCGCGCGGCGGCGTTGAGCCCCTTCACGAACTCGCGCAGCACGAGGTGCTCGTCGTTGATGACGAGGATCCGGCTGGTCAGCTTCGGCATACCGGGTCAGTACAGGCCCTCATATTGGAAACCATATCCATGCTTAAGGATCCGCGACGTCGCGGCGGTTGGACTATCGGTTTCCGCCCAGCGCATCAGTGCAGAAGTCGCGCACTATACGCCGACGCCCTGTATCGGACCATCAGCAATCGTCCTGCCAGATGATCCGTAAGGCCGGCGACAGTACTGGGCAGGGGTCTCGTCAGACGTCATACGTAAGATTATTTACGGCTGTACTTTCGTAGCGTTTCCGGCCGCCCCCTAGAGCGTAGGAGGTTCCTATGCCTCGAACATCCACATTCCTAGTTGCTCTGGCATTCGCCGTCGCGTCCTATGCACGCGATCTACCA
>Ga0307469_10000525_pt1 | contig 14046 bp, 10 predicted proteins | sample atmos_gasesAM2C__FD_203084 | JGI IMG/M metagenome (GOLD analysis project Ga0307469, IMG submission 203084) | Hardwood forest soil microbial communities from Morgan-Monroe State Forest, Indiana, United States - atmos_gasesAM2C_515 | ecosystem: Environmental > Terrestrial > Soil > Temperate...
CTGCTCGAAATCCGTGACCTGATTGCGACCCTCCACCTGCCAAGGCCCCGTGATTCCCGGCTTCACATCGAAGCGAGCGTAGTGGTGGTCCTGGTAGAACGCCACTTCGGACAGCAACGGTGGCCTCGGGCCTACGAGCGACATCTCTCCTCGCAGGACGTTGACGAGCTGCGGTAGCTCGTCAATGCTCGTCCGACGCAACAAGCGGCCGAGCCGAGTCATCCGCGGATCGTCAGGAACTTTGAACAGCCGAGCGTCGCTGTACACGCTGCGCGAGAGCAGCTCGTCTCGTCGCTTCTCGGCGCCATCCACCATCGTGCGGAACTTGATGATCCGGAACCGCCGCCCGCCGCGTCCGACGCGCACCTGGGTGAAGAACACCGGGCCACGGGACTCGAGCTTCACGGCTGCCGCGACGAGGGCAAGCAGCGGGCTGATCACTACCAGCCCCACCCCCGCGCCGACGAGGTCGATCACGCGCTTCAGGAAGACCTGCCATCCCTTGAGCGTCGGGGCCGTCAACTCGATCAATGGCTCTCCACGCCGCCAAATGAGGGTCGGCTGCACGCCGGCGATCGCGTTCGAGCGCGGGACGGACAAGACTTGTGACTGCGCCTCGAGCGACGCGTCCACCACCTCTCGGAACCTCGCATCAGCGAGATAGCCGCAGATCACGACGACCTCGGCACCGGAGCGGTGGAGCAATGCGCGGAAGTCGGCAACACCGCCGAGTGAATCCGCCGCGGGCGGAGCGTGCGCGTCCACGAACCCCACGGGCAGGCATTCTCCACCAACCGCGAACGGCTCGCTTGCGATCGCGGCCCGGCACTGCTCCGCGGGACCTACGAACACGGTCGCCGCCGCGTTCCGATACATCGGCCGCAACCGCGCCACGATCCGGTCGATCACCGTCCGCTCGGCCACGAGCCCCGCCCACACGAGCACCGTGGTGATCGCGTACTGCACCATCACCGGCTCGAGCCCGCGGGTCCAGATCGTCATCCACAAGGGCAGCGCCGTGGCGAGCGCGCACGCGAAGAACAGCCGGCGCGCATCGCGCCGCTGATCGCCGCGACCGTAGTTCCCGGTCACGAACAGCGCCACGAACAGCGCCGCCGCGTACTGCCATCCGTTGAGGATTCCGCGGGCGAGCGTCGATTGCAGCGGCGCCGCGATCGCTGGGCCGAGCACGCCGTCGTCGCGCACGGCGCGCACCAGCTCGCGCATCACGTAGTATGAAGCGAGGTCCGCAACGATCAGGACGAAGAACCGTCGCATCGACCGCAACACGTGACGGCGCAGGTTGGCCGCCGCGTGCCGCTGCAGGCCGAGCCGCAGCTGGACCGGCGTGTCGAGATCGGTGGTCGATGGCTCGACCGGTGTGTACGAAGGAGTGAACCGCGCGCGCGCGGGTGCCTCGGCCGCGGGCGTCGAGATCGGGTCGCTCCGTATCTGACGAGGTACGCTTTCCACGCCCGCTCGTGTCTCCCGCCGAGAGGACACCCAAGGCCCGGTGGCGTTGCGCCACCAACCCATGATCCGCACGCGCATCGCCCTGATGTCTGGGGGCTAACTACCGCAGCGCCCGTTACGTACCACGCAAGGACCACACCGGGTCCCAACGTGTGGAAAACCGCGCCACTGCTGATCGGATTACCAGCGGACCGTCAGAAGCTGTAAGCAATCTGCTGCAAACCGAACCAGCGGGGCGCCGTCCGCTCAGGGCGCGCGGTAGCGACCGCGAGTATGCTGGGGCAATATACCGATTGGCGAAAAGGCCGCTAGAGTCTTGAAATCACTGAGGTTGTGACGGCGCTGTAAACAAACTGCAGCAACTTTCGGACCTCCGGGTGACCTAGGTCACACTACGCGCGGCCCCTCGACATACGTTTCACCTAGCTCCTTTGCGCCCTGCCCCCTTTACGCGGAGGAGTTATGCACCGGCCTTGGCTCATCGTGTTGTTTGCGGCCGCATCCGCCGCAGCGTGTATCGCCGCCTGCAACATCTCCGACCCCACCGTGACGCTGCAGTGCGCCGCCCCCGACACCGGGAGCTACATCAGCATCTCCGGGACGAGCGACACGGTGCGCTTGCACTGCTTCCAGAAGGCGAATCCGTAAAGCGAGGGAGCAGGGAGCCGGTCTCTCCGATGCACCGGGAGGTACCGCTCCCCGCTCCCGTATTATTGGATCGTCCCGACGCAGAACTGTGACGTGGGAAGTCCCACGACAAAGGACAACACGATCTGCGCGTCGAACGCCGACGTCTGCCCGTCACAGTTGGCGTCGCCGTTGGGATAGAACGCCCACCCCGCCGGAAGCGAGAGACCCACCACCCCGTTGAGAATCGCCTGCGCATCGGCGGCCGCGACGTGCCCGTCCGCACTGACGTCCCCTCGCAGCAACGCCGGACCGAGGTTGTACGCGAAGACACCCCGCCCGTGCGTGCCGGCATACAAGGTCTGCGTCGTGCTGTTGAACACGAGGTCGAGGACGGCGACGTTCGGTAACCCCGGGGTCGACGGCCCCCACGTCTGGCCATCGTCGCTCGAAACCAGCACCCCGAGGTCCGTGCCGATGTACAGCGCGCCGGTACCGGGGTGCCGGACAATCGCATTCACCGGTACGTCGACCAGGTTCGCGCTGATATCGCGCCACGTCGTGCCGAAGTCCACGGTCTCGAACACATGGCCTGAGCCGAAGCCCGAAACCGTGACATACGCATGATGAAAGTCCGCCGGGTCCACCGCGATGTCGGTGACGTACCGGTTGGGAAGCCCGGCGGTGATGTTGATCCATGAGAGCCCGCTGTTCGGAGTGAGCTGGACGCCTCCGGTTTGCAGTCCGACATAAACCGTTTGGGTATTGCTGGGCGCCACCGCAATTGCCGAGATCCTGCCGCCGAACCCGGGGCTGTTGGCGGCCCAAGACTCCCCGTTGTCGCCGGTGCGGTACAGCGTCGTGGTGCCGAAATAGAGCACTTGCGGATTGACCGGATCCATGACGAGCGGTGGGATGAACAGCGCCGGGTCGGCAAAATTGATTCCGGCGGACTTGGCCACGAACGCGCCACCACTCCCCGCATCCCGTCGATAGGGGCCACACGAGTTCCACTGACATTCCGCGAATGCGGTCGTGGGAGTCTGGAAATTGACCGCCGTGAAGCCGCCATCGCAGCAGAAAACCTGTGGCCAGGCGGGCGACCCGTCATATTCGACGGTGCCGTTATCCTGCGTGCCGCCCAACAGCTGGTACCCGGAGCCGGGGAACGCCGAGACTCCCGGATAGAACTGCGTGATCGACAGGCCGCTGTTCAAGTCCGCCCAGGTCGACCCATAGTCCGCTGAGCGGTACATCCCGCCGTCGTTGCCGGCCCAGAGTATGGAGGGGTTCTGCGGGTCGACGACCAACGCGTGTTGGTCGACGTGGATACCGTTGCTGATGACCGCCCACGTCGCACCTCCGTCGATCGAGCGGTACAGGGGGACGCCGCCGAAGTACACGAGATCGGGATTCGTGGGATCCACGACGAGGACCAGATCGTACCAACACTGCTGGTTACAGCTCACGCCAGTCGCGGTGACCTGAGACCACGCTCCTCCCGCGTCGGTCGACTTGAACACGCCCAAAAGACCGTTGGTGCTCGTGGAATGCACCGCGGCATAGAGGATGGACGGCTGCGAGGGGGCGATCGCGAGAGCGATGCGCCCGACGTTGAGAGTCGGGAAGCCGTTGGGAAGCGCCTGCCAGGTGGCGCCGCCATTGACCGACTTGTAAACGCCGTTGAATCCCACGGCGGCGTACAGGGTCGACGGGGTGGACCGATCCTGCACCACGTCGGACACGCACCCCCCGAGCACGCCCGTCCACGTGACGCCGCTGTTCGTGGACTTGAACAGGCCGTTGCAGTTCGCGGCAAAGTTGTAGGCCGTCGACGCAAAGACGGTCGAACTGGTCTGCGAGCCGGCGGTCGCTTGGTCCACCAGAATCTTGGAAATCGACACGTCCCCGAAGACCTGTGCCCCCAGGCGGGTCCACGTGGCCCCACCATTCGTCGACCGGAGCACGCCACAGCCGTAGTACGAATCGGCGGAGAGATTCGCTTCCCCCGTGCCGGCGTAGACGATCGTCGGCACCACCGGATCAACGGTGAGCGATCCCATGGCGAGCGAGCACTCCCCGTCCGTCAGCGGCGTCCAGTTCGCGCCGCCGTCATCACTCCTCCACACCCCACCCTGCGCCGCCCCGATAAAGAGCCTCGCCGGGTTGCTCGGATCGAGCGCGATCGCGGTGACGCGACCGGCGTTGCGCGCGCCGAACTGCATGATCGGGCTGGGGCCGAACCCCACCCAGCCGGCAGCAGACGGCGCCTGCTGCGCGCGCTGAGCCCCGACCGCCGCCGGCCACTTGGCGGCGAACGCCGCCCGAGCCGCCTGTAAGGCGTTGGGACGGATCCTTTGCAATGGATACGCCCGCTGGCGGTAGAAGTATTCCATGCGCGCGCCGGGGTCGTCCGCGGGTCGCCCTTGCCCCGCCAGGCGACTCGCGCAGACCGCACCGGCGCCGATTCCAGCCAAGACCAAAGCCGCACATTTCGAGGATGGCATCATGGTGGGATCCGAACAGAGCCTCGACGCAGCACGGGGAGCGCCGGGAGCTGACTCGCGAAGTCCGTCCCGTTCAGCTCCTCCACCTCGAGCGCGAGGGAGGATAGCGCCGCGGGATTCTGGATGCTGAACGTGGCGGCAAACAGCCGACCATCGGGAAAGCCTTCCGCTGCCGCACCGGCCACGATGACATCACCTCGCTGCGGGTTGAGCGCCCGCATGCCGTTCGGCAGCCTGCTCTCGTGCAGGAACGTGAGCCCGGTCGCGTCGTACCTGAGATGCGCCTTGAAACTCGCGACCGGCTTGAAGCCCGACCGCTGAGCGACGTGCGCCGTCACCGTCACAGTCGCGCCGGCAGTCGGGCGCGGGTCGGAAAGCGTCACGAAGAAAACCGTGTCGCCGCGCTGAGCCGTGGCCGGCGCCGTGACAGGTCTCCGGCGCTCGTCCTGGCACGCGAGCGTGAGCGCCGCGACTCCCAGGAGTGCAACCATCCACGAGCTTCGCATGTGCCTCCTCAACGCGACTCCGCGTGCGCCGCGGCGCTCGAGCCGGTCACGGTGGCCAACGGGTACGAAGCCGCCACGGTCTGCGGCAGCAGATCCGTGAACGTGCCCGCCCCGGTGATCTCCGTCGGCGTCAAGGTCAGCGTGCCCGCGCTGGTGAAGAAGAAGCTTGTCGTGAACGTGATCTTGACGAGCTCCACCCGGCCGGCGAATCCGCTCGGATCCGCCATCGCCACGGTGAGGAGCCCGCTGCCGGCTTTCGACGCATTGACACTCGGAGACACGCCGCTGCCACCGTTCGCCGACGACTGGTACGTCAAGAGGGATGGGTTCCACGCCACGTCGACCGTCGTGGAGCCGAGTAACTCGCCCGAGTCTCTCATGTCGACGATCAGCGTCACCGTGACGGTGGTGTTGACGGCGTAATTGAACTGGGTGATGTCGGTCATGACCACGGGCCCGCGCGGCACGGCCACAAGCGCGAGCAGCGAATCCGCGGGTGCGCTCCCGCCTGAAGCCGTCGCGACGACCACCGATTGGCCTCGCGCCACGCCATTCAAGACGCCCCCCGGGGAGAGCGAGGCGACCGCCGGATTCCTGCTCGCAAAGGTGACCGTCGGGTCCGGGATCGTGTTGCCGTTGGCGTCCTTCACGACCACATCGAGGTTCGGTCGACCACCGACCTCGATCACGAGCGGCTTCGGGCCGATGACGAGCGTCGCGGGACCGGTGCCGAACAGGAAGGTTGCACCGACCGAGTGGAGCGCGGACATCGTGACGACGCAGTCCGTCACTCCCGTGCAGTCGCCGGACCACTGAGAGAACCCCCAGCCGGACGCGGGCGTATTCGTGAGGGTCACCACTGACCCATAGGGAAAGGCCTGTTGGCACGACCCGGCATTCCTCGCCGAGCAGTCGATCCCCGCCGGCGAGGACGTCAGCGTACCGCCCCCGACGACCGCGACCGTCAGCGAGGGCGCGAAGGCCACCGGGCAATCGTGATTCTGGTTCATCACGAGCGTGGCGGAGCCGCCGCTCCCGGCGCAGTCTCCGCCCCAGCCCGCAATCGAGAATGCCCACCCCGGTGCCGTCGGAATGGGGTCCAGCGTGACGGAGGTCCCGGGGAGGAAAAGGGCCGAGCACACGCCGCTGTTCCCCGTGTTGCAGCTGATCCCCACCGGAGTGGAGGTCACCGTGCCCTCGCCGAGCACGGAGACGGTGAGCTTGAAGAAGGTCTCGACCGGGGCCGCGGCGTCCACGAGAACTTGGAACACGAACCTGCCCACCGTGCTCGGCACAGCCCACTGCCACGTCTTGGCGGCGGAGACCTGACCCTGCGGCAGAATCTCGGGGTACAGGAAGAACGGCTGATTCGACCCGGTAAACGTCCCCACGCCGTCCGCGTTCGCCACACTCACCGCCCCGCTGCCCGACACCACGCTCGGCCCGGAGTGGAAGAACACCTTGACTCCCGTCACCGTGTTTCCGTCGGGCGTTCCCAGCATCAGCGGGGTGAGGTTCTGCACCGTCACGTCCGCCTGAAAGATCTGGTTGGTCGCGTCGTAGCTCACATTGCTCGAGCTGAGCTGCACGTAGATGCCCTGACCGCCGAGAATCACGTCCGCCGAGATCTGAGAGGCACCGGAACCGCCCCTCGTGGCGCTCGGCGGCGCACAGACCAGTGTTCCCGCCCCCACGTCCGCCTGACAGTCGAGCACACGGCCCGTCAATGACGTCGCCGCCCGCGGCGCGCTCGGCACGCGCTCGCTGCACGCGGATGCCAGCTGGAGCAGCGAAGCCGTCAGCAGCGCAAGCTCGCTGCGCCGCCGACGACCAGGTTCACTCCACGCGCGTGCCATAGGTGTCAAAAAAAGGACCGGCGAACGGGTAGCCCGCTCAGCCGGTTTCGCGATTCGCTCCCCCCGAGGCATTGGCGAGCCGCACGACGTGGCGCGCCCCAGGGTTCCTAGCTTCTGAGTGCGTTGCAATATGGAGTGCAGGCCGTCCGCCGCAAGGCCGCGCCTGAGGGAGCGGGGAGCGGGGAGCGGTACGAAAGACGGGAGCGGGGAGCGGGGAGCGGTACCGTCCGTGCCGGCTCCCTGCTCCCTGCTCCCTCTCATTGGCTTCAGCCGCGGATCGCTCGCCGTGCCAGGACGTGAACAACAGTTCCTGTCATCGACAGCTAGGCCCCACGGCTGGCCGGCCCGTAGACCCGCTCCAACGCCTCTTGCCAGCGCTCCTCGGGTGCGAGCCGCACGGCGTCGAGCAAGCCGACGTTGATGAGCAGCAGGCCTAGCAATCGGCGCCTCGCTTCCGGGTCGTCAGCTGGGCTGAAGAGGTATCCCCCTAACAACTCGAACTTCTCGGGTGTCTGGGCAAGATACTCCTCCAGGGTGATCGCGCGGGGTTTCAGGTCGGGAACCGAGCGCTCTTCGGGCCGCGTGCCCACAGGATGGTCGAGCTCACGGCGGGAGGGAGAATCCGGGACCACCGCGGCCAGCATGCGACAGAGGAGAGACATGGCCGCCGTGAGCCGTTCACGCCAGGCGCGGTCGCGTTGGAGGAGATCCATCCTGAGCCGATACTCGGTGTTGCGAAGTTCGAACTCGAGGGTCTGCAAGTCATGGACAGTCATCGCGTGGCCTCTTGCTGGTGACCTTGCACGGTACGCTCGGCCAATCCCGCGACGCAAGAGCCCACCGCGACGCTTGACTCGGCCGCCGAGCCGAGCCGACATTGAACGCACGCGGCGTTTTGCCCAAGCGCGCAACCGTCTGGTTACACACGACCGCCGCGCCGAGTCCAGATTTGCGCCCGAACCTTGACGGGAGCGGGTTGTGCCGGTGACGGCGAGGCTATCTCAGAAGTTCTACGAGAAATTCGGACAGGATGTCACCGACGAGCTGGTGGACTGGTTCAATAGCGTGGACGCAACCTATCGTGCCGAGCTGCGCGAACTGAACGACCTGAACTTCGCTCGCTTCGACGCGAAGCTCGGGGAGCGGCTGGCCGACCTCGAGTCCCGGCTCACCTGGCGCATGTTCGCCTTCTGGGCACCCACCGCCCTGGCGACCGTCGGGACGGCGCTCGGCGTTGTGAGTCTGGTGCTGCGGCCATAAAAGAGGGAGCGGGGAGCGGACCCTCCGATGCACCGGACGGTACCGCTCCCTGCTCCCTGCTCCCCGCCTACCGCAGCTTACTCCACGTGATTCCGTTGTAGGACAGGATCGTCCCCAGCGCCCCTACCGCGAACGCTTCGCTGTCGGAGGTGACCCACAGGCCGAACAGATCGTTCGTGGTCCCGCTCGATTGCGCGGTCCACGTCATGCCGTCGAACGAGTGGAGGATGGTGCCGCCGTCGCCGACCGCGAAGAAGCCGGTGATGACGGTCCCTGTTGCATCAACCGAGATGTCCGCCGCTCGCAGCGTCGTGGTGAGCCCGCTGACCGGGATGGGACTCCAGGTTGCGCCATTCGAGTGGAGCATCGTCCCGTTCCCGCCGACGGCGTAGATGTCCGTCGAGTCCAGGACCATGACGAAGTGCAGATCGTTCGTCGTGCCGCTCGACTGCGCCTGCCAGTTGAGGCCGTCGTAATGCAGAATGGTCCCGCCGGCGCCCACGGCATAGTTGGCCGGCAGCAAGGGCACCTTGCCGACGCTGAAGAGCGAGTCGGTCGTACCGCTGGTTTCCGTAGTCCACTTCGTGCCGTCATAGCCGACAATCGTCCCACCGGCGCCGACGGCAACGAGCGTCCCGTTGATGGCGGCCGGCGCGCGCGCCAGTCCGTACAGGGAGCTCGTGGTGCCGCTGGTCTGAAAGCTCCACCACCCGTTGAGGGTGTCGAACTCGAGAATCGTTCCGTCGCGGCCCGCCAGGAAGAGCCCGCCCAGGTAGCTCACCGTGATGGCATACAGCGGCTTCGTCGTCCCGGTGCACTGGGGAGTCCAGCTCACGCCGTTGTAATGCAGCAACACTCCGCTGTCGCCGAGCGCCAGGCGCCCGCGGACGCTCCGGAGGGTGGCGGTGGCGATCCCGCTCTGCAGTGCGATCCCGGCGGTGCCGTTATGGGCTTTATGCGTCGCCGTGATCGTCGCCGAGCCCAGCGCCCCACCCGTGACGAGCCCGTTCTGGTCCACGCTGGCGACGGGCACGTTGTCGCTCTGCCACGCCACCGAGGCCCCGGTGATCACGGCGCCGGAACTGTCTTTCACCGTGGCCATGAGCTGCACCGTCTGCCCGACTGAGAGACAGGCCGTCGCGGGACTCACCGTCACCGACGCCACGCCGCTCCCGCCGCCGCCCCCGCCCCCGCCCCCGCCCCCACTCCCGCCCCCGTTTCCACCGTGGCCTCCCGTCGGCACCTTGCACCCTGCGAGCACCAGGCCGACGATCCACAGCCCACGCAGCGTTCGCGCCATGCGCGCCTCGGGTGAAAAAGGAAAGCCGGCTAAGCGAGTTCATCGCTCAGCCGGTTTCGCGATTCGCTCCCCTCGAGGCGTGGGCGACCGGACAGCGTGCCTCGGGGTTCATAGCATCTGAGGCAGTCGAATATGCCGGCCTGACCGCCGCTCGCTAGGCGTTCAAGAACGAAACATGGGCGCAGCCTGCTCCTCGACGCCTATTCGTCCGCGGCGTCGGTTCTCCCTGCCCCGCTCAACACGAAGCCGAAGGCCGGCAGAGTGCAGCCGCTATCCTGACAGTAGTTCCCGATGATGTCGCCACGAGCGTCGATACTGAAGGCAACGGGGCCGAAGAAGCCGGAGACGTCGATCCTCGTGAACTCGCCGTCGCTCAGCAGAAAGCCGTGGGTATCGAGGCTGGCGACCGTACAGGGCTTGGAATCGCAATACGCGCCGACGATGTCGCCGCGCGCATTGAGGCCACCCGTTTCCAGAAAGGCGGGCGGATCACCGGGGATGTCCACCGTCGTGAATTCGCCCTCGCTGAGCAGATAGAAATGGTTGTTCCCGCCGGCATCGGTGTACCCTCCCACGATCTGGCCGCGAGGGTTGATCCTCCAGGCGACGGTCAGGGTGGCCCCTGGAAAATCGAGCGTCGCGAACCGGCCGTCGCTGAACAGAAAGCCGTGCGTCACACCGGCAAGGATGTAGTGTCCCACGATGTCGCCCCGAGCGTTGATGCCCTGAGGGAACGTGACCGTGGCGCCGGGGAAATCGAACGTGGTGAACCCGTCCGACGTTCGCAGGAATCCGTGTCTCGTCGGCCCCGGCTCGCCCGCGGATCGGTACGCGCCTACGATCTCATGTTGGGAGTTGATCCCCAAAGCGGCGGTGAGGTTGGCGCCGGGCACGTCGATCGACGTGAACCCACCGTCCGGGCTTCGCAGATAGCCGTGCGTGTGATTGTCGACGCCGCCGTAGCGTCCGACGATCTCCCCGGCCGCATCGATGTCGCGTGCGGTGGTGAAGCTCGACCCGGGGAAATGGATCGTGGTGAAGACGGGGTCGGCGGCGAGCGCCTGCGACGTGAGGTCTGCGGTCGGGGAAGCGGGAGCCGTCGAGCCTTCTTGTCGGCAGGCATACGTGCCCGCGCCGATGATTGCGGCGAGCAGAATGACTCTTGCGATGCTCGTCATGACTCCTCCTAAGGGGTGAAACGCACGATCTTGCCGATGCCTACCGCTAGGTGCGCATCCGGCACGTTGGGATCGTTCGCGAGACCGTACGCGGTCGTCGAGGCGTACAACGCCCCGTCAGGGCCACGCGTGAGACCGATCGCGAAGTTCAGCCCGCCCGCGATCACGCTATGCGAGCCGTCGGCGTTCCGGCGGACCGCGCGCGAGGTGTTCGGTGCGAACGGGTTGTCGATGAGGAACGTCTCGAGCGTCGACAGTGTGTGGTCCGCGAATGCCAGGCCCACGATCGGGTTGAACGTGGCGTCGATGATCGAGAATCTGCCAGGGCGTCCGTCAACCGTGCCCGCTTTCCACAGCCGCGCCGCTCCGCCGCTCGTGCCGAAATCGCCTACGTAGAAGTCGCTCCCCCGATGCTCGATGACGATGGGGTTCACGTCCTCGCCCAAGAGCGCCGAGAAGTCGGCCAGGGCGCGAATCGCGCCGGTGCGCGGATTGACTTCGAGCAGGAAGTTGTGGTTGGTCTCGACGACGTAGAACAACCGACCGACGCTAATCATCATGTGCGGCACGCCATCCGGCTCCTCGTCGCCGCTCGGGCCGGGCGGCTGCGGCACCGCGTTCGGATGGGTACGAATCCAGGCGCTGATGTCGGCAACGTATCGGAACGAGCCATCGCGGTTGATGCGGATGACGCCGGCGGGCGAGCGCGGCAGACCGCGCGAGCAGCCACCGCCTTCGATGAGCGCGTAGAGTGCCTGCCCGCGAACGAGGAATGGTCTCTCGTCCCGGCCCTCCCCGTCAGCGTTGCCGTCATCGCGGTCCCACGGAACGAACGCGACGTCGGTGACGCCGAGCACGTAGTTCGTGCCGTCGTGCGAGCTGGGCAGATGACTGGCGATCGTCTCGACGTGACCGTCCGGCGACACCCGGGAAACCTTCCCGGTATATCCGGAGCCGTAGGGACCGGGTACGGTGAACATGTTGTCGACCGGCGGGCAGGGATGGCCGTCGGCGTCCACGCCGGTCGGGTTCAGATCGCCGCCGATGCCGCCTTCGGACACATAGAGGAGGCCGTCGGGGCCGAACTTGAGGTTGCGCGGACTGGTCAGGCCCGTGGCATAGACCGTTGGTCCCCCCCCGGTCGAGACCGCCGCGAGCGCTGGTCCCGCCACGGGTTGTGTGGGCACGGGCGGGCTCTCGGTACACGCCACCGGAAGTAGGAGTGCGCCGCCGCATGCGGCGAGCGCGGCCACGAAGCGTTGCATCGGATCTCCTTTCTTGAGGCCGTTGCAGGTCGCCCCGCGCTTCCGCATGTTCACCTGCGACGGATGCCTCTTCTGGTAGACGCGGTGAGCGGGCCAAAAAGCGGACATGCCGCGTTAACGGGTGGAGGCACCGAAGGCGCGGGGCGTGACCGATGGATGCGCAGCACGAGATCACCGATCGCCTCCTGGCTCTCCGGGGCAGCAGCGACTCGACTGCGTGGGAGGGGCTCCTCCCGCTCGTGTACGATGAGCTCCGGGCGATGGCCCACCGCCAGCTACGGCGCGAACGTCGGGACCACACGTTGAACACCACGGCGCTGGTCCATGAGGTGTACCTCAAGCTCGTCGATCAAACGCGCGCGACGTGGGAGGACCGGACCCACTTCTTCGCCATCGCCGCGCGGGTGATGCGGCGGGTACTGATCGACTATGCGCGACGTTACCGTGCAGCCAAGCGCGGAGCGCACCAACGCGTGCCACTCGAGGCGGCAGCGGAAGAGGTGGCGGCTGAGGAGCGCGCGGAGCTGCTCGTGGCGCTCGACGACGCGCTCACGAGACTCGCGGCGGTCGACGCGCGGCTCGTCCGAGTGGTGGAGTGCCGCTTCTTCGGCGACCTCACCGAGGACGAGACCGCGACCGCGCTCGGCGTGACCGCGCGAACGGTCCGGCGCGACTGGACAAAGGCCAAACAATGGCTGCACCGCGCGCTCGAGACCTGAGCTTTCTCGATTCGGGAGCGCTCGCCTTCGCTGCTCCCCTCCTCGAAGCGATCGAGGCACCCTCGCTCCCGCTCGAGATCGTGGGCCTGCCGTACACGCTCGAGCGACAGGTGGGGCGCGGGGGAATGGCCGTGGTCTACGTGGCCCACGACGCCAAACACGACCGGCGCGTTGCCGTCAAAGTCCTGCACGCCGAGCTCATGAGCCGCAGGGGCGGCGAACGCTTCGTGCAGGAGATCCGCCTGACGGCGCGGCTGCAACACCCCCATATCCTCGGGCTTCTCGACTCCGGCGTCTTCGGCCCCCCCCAGGAAGCCGGCGCCCTGGCGGGTCGCCCGTACTACGTCATGCCCTTCGTCGACGGGGAGTCCCTGCGTGCGGGGCTCGGCAGGAAGGGCAGGCTCCCCATCGGTGAGGCGCTGCGCGTGTTGCGCGAAGTGGCGGATGCGCTGAGCTACGCCCATGACCAGGGCGTGGTGCACCGGGACGTAAAACCGGAGAACATCCTGCTCTCTCGCGACCACGCCGTGGTCGCCGACTTCGGCATCGCCAAAGCACTCGTTGCGTCGCAAACGGTCGACGGGGCACATCCCTGCTCGAATGTCATGACGGACGGCGCCGTGATGGGGACGCCCGCCTATATGGCGCCAGAGCAGACTGCGGGGGAGGCCCAGAGGGCCCAGATAGACCATCGAGCCGATCTGTACTCATGGGGCGTGGTGGCCTACGAGCTCCTAGCGGGGCAGCACCCGTTGAGCGCAGGGGGCCAGATGAGCGCCGAGGAGCTTGCGGCGGCGCACCGGCACCAGACGCCGCGGCCGCTGCGGGAGGTCGCACCCGGAGTACCCGGTGAAGTCGCCGCGCTCGTCATGCGCTGCCTGGCGAAGCCACCTGGGGAGCGACCCAGCTCGGCAGCAGAGATCGTCGCCACGCTCGACAGAGTTGTGCTGACACCGCGGCCGGTTTCGTCACGTCGGCTGTTGCGCCGGATGGCTGCCTTGGGCGTCCTGCTCGTTTTGGGGGCCCTCAGTGCGCGTGCGTATTGGAGAACTCGACTGGCGGCGCACGCCAACGAGGTCCTGGGCAGCGGGGACCCCGACATCGACGTGCCCGCCGTTCAGGCCGCGGTGGATCGGGGTGGCAGTGTGATCCTGAGGGGCCGTTTTTCGTTTGCGAGAACTCCAACCAAGCTCGTTGCGCCGCTCCTCGCGGCCAATTGGTATCCGCCAGCCGCTGAAGTCCTGGTGTCGAAGGCGGTCACCATCGCTGGCGTGCGGGATACGCAGGGAGTGATGACGACCATCGCGGCCGGCACGCTGCCATTCTACGTCGACGCGCCAGGAGAGGCGGTCACG
>Ga0307469_10000526_pt1 | contig 14043 bp, 3 predicted proteins | sample atmos_gasesAM2C__FD_203084 | JGI IMG/M metagenome (GOLD analysis project Ga0307469, IMG submission 203084) | Hardwood forest soil microbial communities from Morgan-Monroe State Forest, Indiana, United States - atmos_gasesAM2C_515 | ecosystem: Environmental > Terrestrial > Soil > Temperate forest...
GCGGCCTCGACTTCGGTCCGCGGTTCCGCGGGATCGTCCGGCTCTGGCGCGGCGAGCGCGAATCGCTCGGCGAGATCGTGGTGCCCGACGCGTTGGCGGCCGAGAGCGGCCCCTACCGTGTGCATCCCGCGGTTCTCGACGCGTGCCTTCAGGTACTGGGCGGGGCATGGCCGGCGACCGACGAGGCGACCTACCTGCTGGTGGGCGCGGAACGGATCGTTTTGCCCGCCGCGGGGGGCTCCGCCGTCCCACGCTTCAGCCACGCGACTCTCAGGGACGGTGGCGCGAGCGCCGAGGTGGTGATCGGCGACGTGCAGGTGCTGGATGAGCAGGGGCGGCTCATCGCGCGCGTCGAGGGCGTGTGCCTGCGCCGGGCCCGGCCCGAGTCCCTGGCGCGCCACCGGGCGACCGTGCCCGGCGACTGGATCTACCGCGTGGCGTGGCGACGGGGCGGGTCCGCGGCGATCGCTCCGCCCGCCGACGTCGTCGATGGGCTCGATCCGCTGGTCGAGGCGATCGCGGTCACCGAGGGTCTGGCGATGTACGACGAGCTCTTGCCTGCCCTCGAATCGCTGAGCCTCCAGTACGTCCTCCGGGCCCTCGGCGAGCTCGGGTGGGCGCCCGCCGCGGGGGAGCGGGTGGAGGCGGCGGCGCTGGCCGGCGCCCTCGGCGTGGAGGTCAAGCATCGTCGGCTCTTCGCCCGGCTGCTCGAGATCCTGGGGGAAGAGGGTCTGCTCCGACGCGAGGGACCGGCCTGGGAAGTGGTGAAGCCGCTGCCCGGTGGTGACGCCGATGCGCTCGAGCGGAGGCTTCCCGGGCAGTTCCCGGCGGGAGCCGCGGAGGTTCGGGTGACCATCGACTGTGGCCGGGCCCTGGCTTCGGTGCTGCGTGGCGCGACCGACCCGCTCGATCTGCTCTTCTCGCCCGCGGCGCTCGCGAACACCGAGTCTCTCTACACCGGCTCACCCGCGGCGCGCACCTACAACGCGCTGGTCGCGCGGGCGGTGGTGGCGGCGATGGCCCCGGGAGCCGGTGGGCGGCGCGTGCGCATCCTCGAGATCGGAGCGGGCACCGGCGGCACCACTCGCGCGATCCTGCCGCTGCTGCCGCCCGACCGGGTCGAGTACGTGTTCACCGATGTCTCGCCCACCCTCGTCGCGCGTGCGTCCGAGCGCCTGGCCGGGCCCAACCGCACGTTCCTCCCTCTCGACATCGAGCGTGATCCCGCCACGCAAGGGCTGGCCGACGAGCGCTTCGACATCGTGGTGGCCGCGAACGTGCTCCACGCCACGCGTGATCTGCGGCAGACCCTGACCCACGTACGTGGCCTGCTCGCACCCGGCGGAGTCGTGATTCTCCTCGAGGGCACCGTGCGGTACCGCTGGGTCGATCTCACTTTCGGCCTGACGGACGGGTGGTGGCGCTTCACCGACTCCGAGGTCCGCCCCGAGCACGCGCTGCTGGGCGCCCCGGAATGGGTCGACCTGCTGGCTGCGTTGGGCTTCGCCGACCCGCGTCGCGTGCCCGGGGTGCCGTCGAGCCGCGTCCTCGCGAGCCAGACCGTTCTCATCGCGCGGGCGGGGGTGGAGGCCGCGGCGCCCGTCGCCGCGGCCGGCGATTGGATGGTGTTGACGGATCGCGTGGGGATCGGCGCGGGCGTGGCGGCGCGACTCGACGCCCAAGGCGCTCGGGTCACGCTCGTCGAGCCCGGACAGGACGCGGGAGCCGCGATCGAGAGGGCGAGGCGCTCCGGCCGCCCGCTCCAGGGCGTGGTGGATCTGCGGGCCGTCGATGTGACGCCGTCTCCGTCGGCCGAGGTGGCCGCCGAGGCAACTGCGTCGGCCACGCGGGCGCTCGCGGTGGTGCGCGGGCTCGCAGGGCTCGAGGGCGCGCCGCGGCTCTGGCTCGTCACGCGCGGCGCCCAGCCGGTCGGAGAGCGCGACGCCACGGTGCCGGCGCAGGCGACGCTGTGGGGGCTCGGTCGCGTCGTCGCGCTGGAGCACCCAGAGCGCTGGGGCGGTCTGATCGATCTCGATCCGGCGGAGCGACCTGACGCGGCGGCGGCGCACGCGGTCGCCCAGCTCCTCGCGGGCGACGACGAGGACCAGGTCGCGTTTCGCGACGGTACCCGTCACGTACCGCGGCTGGTTCGCGCGTCGACCATCGCGGACGAGGCGATCGCGATGCGAGCCGACGGTGCCTACCTCGTCACCGGTGGGCTCGGAGGCCTCGGGCTGAACGTGGCGCGCTGGCTCGTCGAGCAGGGGGCTCGCCACCTGGTGCTGATGGGTCGCCGCGGTCTGCCTCCGCGTGAGACGTGGGCGGCCGCGCAGCCGGATGAGGAGCTGGCCCGGCAGGTGGCGACGCTCTCCAGTCTCGAGGCGGCCGGAGCCCGTGTCGACATGGTCAGGGCCGACGTCGCCGACCGAGACGCGATGAGCGCGCTGCTCGCGTCGTTCGGCGCCGAGCGGCCCCCGCTCCGCGGTATCGTCCACGCGGCCGCCCAGATGCGCGCGGAGCCGCTGGACGAGATGACGGACGAGGCGCTCGTGGAGGTCTTCGCGGCCAAGGTGACGGGCGCGTGGCTCCTGCACGAGCTGAGCCGTGACCTCCCGCTCGACTTCTTCGTGCTCTTCTCCTCGACGACCGCCCTGATCGGGTCGGCCCGGCTTGGACACTACGCGGCCGCCAACCAGTTCCTCGACGCGCTCGCCCACCACCGCCGGGAGGCAGGACTGCCGGCGCTCAGCGTGAACTGGGGGACGTGGGACGAGATGCGCGCGGTCTCGGAGGCCGGGCGCCGGAGCTTCGCCCAGGCCGGTCTGCTCCCGATGCGCACCGCGGACGCGCTCGCGACGTTGGGACGGCTGGTGGGTGGGCCGGCGGTCCAGGCGGTCGTGGCCTCGGTCGACTGGGCGGCGCTGGTGGCGCTCTACGAGGCGAGGCGGTCGCGGCCATTCCTCGCCGAGCTGCGGGCGCGCCCGAGCAGCGCTCCGGCCGCCCCGGCCCGGTCGCACGCGGCCGGTCTGGCGGCGCGCCTCGAAGGGGTGTCCGCGGAGGCGCGCCACGATCTGCTGGTCGCACACGTTCGTGCTGAGGCCGCGGTCGTCCTGGGCCTGTCCGAGAGCCGCATCGATCCCGAGCAGGGACTCTTCGACATGGGCATGGACTCGCTGATGGCGGTCGATCTCAAGGCCCGGCTCGAGGCCGCCGTCGGCCACCGGCTGCCCTCGACGCTTACCTTCAACTACCCGACGATCACCGCCCTAGCCGGCTACTTGGCCGATGAGGTGCTGGGCGGCCGGCCTCCGGCCGCGGCGCCCCCGGCTCCGACGACCCACGTACCCGCGGAGGCGGCCGGATCGCGGGACGACCTTTCCGAGGACGAGCTCGCGGCGCTGCTGGCCGAGAAGCTCGGACGGGTGCGATGACCGCCCCCCCGCCGCCGAGCGATCGCCGCGCCCTGCTCAGGGAGGCGCTGGAGGCCGTCGAGCAGATGCAGGCCAAGCTCGACGCCGAGCGCCGGCGCACCTCGGAGCCGATCGCGATCGTCGGGATGGCCTGTCGCTTCCCCGGCGGCGTCACCACGCCGGAGGCGTACTGGACGCTCCTGCGTGAGGGCGTGGACGCGGTCAGCGAGGTACCCGCGGATCGCTGGGACGAGGCGGCGCGCGCCCGGCTCGCGCGGGGGGTCGACGGCAAGCCGCTCGTGCACTACGGCGGCTTCCTCGCGGACATCGAGCGGTTCGACCCGAAGTTCTTCGGCATCTCGCCCCGCGAGGCCATCACGATGGACCCGCAGCAGCGCCTCGTGCTCGAGGTTGCGTGGGAGGCGCTCGAGCGGGCGGGGCAGGCGCCGGACCGGCTCGCCGGGAGCGCCACCGGCGTCTTTCTCGGCATCACCACCGGCGACTACGCCGATCTGGTGAAGGCGGCGGGGCCGGAGGCGCTCGACGTCTACATGGCGACCGGGAACGCCCACAACGCGGCCGCCGGTCGCGTCTCCTACGTGCTGGGCCTCAGCGGCCCGTCGATGGCCGTCGACACCGCCTGCTCGTCGTCGCTGGTTGCCGTGCACCTGGCCTGCCAGAGCCTGCGAACGGGCGAGAGCCGGCTCGCCCTGGCCGGCGGCGTCAACGTCATCCTGACCCCCGATCCTTTCGTGATCTTCTCCCGCTGGGGCATGATGGCGCCGGACGGTCGCTGCAAGACGTTCGACGGGCGGGCCGATGGCTTCGTGCGCTCCGAGGGCTGCGGGATCGTGGCTCTCAAGCGCCTCTCGGACGCGCAGGCCGACGGGGACGAGATCCTCGCGGTCATTCGCGGCTCCGCCGTCAACCAGGACGGCGCCAGCAGCGGCCTCACCGTGCCGAACGGCCTGGCCCAGCAGGCGGTGGTCCGACAGGCTCTGCGGGTGGCCGGCGTCGAGCCGACCGACGTGGCCTACGTGGAAGCGCACGGCACCGGCACCGCGCTCGGTGATCCCATCGAGCTCGAGGCGCTGGACGCCGTCCTCGGGGCAGGGCGCCCGGCGGACCGGCCGCTCGTGCTCGGATCGGTGAAGACGAACCTCGGCCATCTCGAGTCCGCCTCGGGGGTGGCCGGCCTCATGAAGGTGGTGCTGGCGCTGCGCCACGGTGTCATTCCTCCGCATCTGCACTTCACCAGCCTGACGCCGCGCGTGTCGCTGCGTGGGCCCGCGCCGGTGGTACCGACGTCCGCGCTATCGTGGCCCGCCGGCGAGGGCCCGCGCCTCGCCGGGGTCAGCTCGTTCGGCTTCAGCGGGACCAACGCGCACGTCGTTCTCGAAGCCGCGCCGCCGAGCTCGCCAGCGCCGCCGTGCGCCGTCGAGCGCCCGGTGCACGTGCTCGCGCTCTCCGCGCGGTCCGAGCCGGCGCTGGACGAGCTGGCGCGGCGCTACGCCGACCGTCTCGAGACGCTGAGCGACGAGGGGCTGGCCGACGTGTGCTTTTCGGCGGGAGAGGGACGCGCCCACATGCCGCACCGCCTGGCCGTTCCGGCGGCCGGCGCCGCGCAGGCGATCGCCGCCCTGCGCGGCGCGCGCGCGAAGCCGGCGCGGCGGCGGTCGGGCGACAGGGCTCGCCCGCGGGTGGCCTTCCTCTTCTCCGGGCAGGGCAGTCAGTATGCCGGCATGGGGCGGCAGCTCTACGATGCCTGCTCGCCTTTCCGGCGGGCGCTCGACCGCTGCGCCGAGCTGCTCGATGGCGTTCTCGAGCGGCCACTGCTCGAGGTGCTCTATCCCGGCGAGGGCCGGCCCTCCCCGATCGACCAGACCGCCTACACGCAGCCCGCGCTCTTTGCGCTCGAGTACGCGCGGGCCGAGACGTGGCGGGCGTGGGGTGTCGTTCCGAGCGCGGTGCTGGGGCACAGCGTCGGCGAATACGTGGCGGCGTGCGTGGCCGGCGCCTGGCGGCTCGAGGATGCGCTCGCGCTGATCGCCACCCGCGGCCGCCTCATGCAGGCCCTGCCGACCGGCGGGGCGATGGCCGCGGTCTTCGCGGGCGAGGGAAGGGTGGCCGACGCGGTGCGTGGCTCGAGCGGGCTCGCCATCGCGGCGGTCAACGCGCCGGACAACGTGGTGCTCTCCGGCGCGGCGGCCGAGCTCGATGTCCTGATCGCGCGGCTCGCGCGCGACGGGATCGAGGCCCGTCGCCTGGCCGTCTCGCACGCGTTCCATTCGCCGCTGATGGACCCGATACTCGACGAATTCACCGCCGCGGTCGCGCGCTGCGATCGCGCCGCGCCGCGGATCGGGCTCGTCTCCAATCTGACCGGTCGGCTCGCCTCCGCCCAGGAGCTGGCGAGCCCGGAGTACTGGCGCCGCCTGCGCGAGCCGGTGCGATTCGCAGACGGCCTCGAGACACTTCGCGCGCAGGGCGTCGACGCGTTCGTCGAGATCGGCCCATCGCCCGCGTTGCTCGGGATCGGTCGGCGCGCTCTGGGCGATGCGGCCGGCGCGTGGATCGCCTCGCTCCGTCCGGGCCGGGGCGACTGGGAGCAGATGCTGGACGGCCTGGCCGCGCTCTATACCGCCGGGGTGGACGTGGACTGGGCGGCCTTCGATCAGCCCTACGGCCGGCGCCGCGTCTCGGTGCCCACGTATCCGTTCCAGCGGGAGCGGTACTGGGTCGAAGCGCGTCCCGGCGTCGCACCGACCCCGGCAAGCGACCGGCCTGCAGATGGCCACCCGCTGCTCGGCCGCAGGGTGGAGCTGGCCGGCGTGCGCGGCACTCGCGTCTGGGAGCAGGTCGTGTCGCTCACCGCGCTGCCGTTCGTCGCCGATCATCGAGTCGAGGGCCGCGTGATCGTGCCCGCCACCGCGTATCTCGAGATGATGCTGTCGGCGGGGGCGCAGAGCTTAGGCGCCGGGCCGCTGACGCTCAGCGAGATCCAGCTCGAGAAGCCGATCTTCCTCGAGCCCGAGACCGCCTATCGGTTGCAGCTCAGCCTCGAGCATCGGCCGGATGACGCGGCGGTCGTGCGCATCCACGGCCGCGAGGCGTCGGCGACGGGCACGGCCTGGGTCCTCCACGTGACCGGGACCGTATCGCGCGATCGGACGGCCGCACCGATGGCCGCGGTCGACGTGAACGCCATTCGCCGCCGCTGCGCCGCGAGCGTGTCGGGCGCGGAATTCTACGAGCGGCTCGCCGAGCGCGGGAACGAGTGGGGGCCCGCGTTCCGGGGCGTCACGCGCCTCTGGCACGGCGACGGCGAGGCGCTGAGCGAGATCGGGGTGCCGGCCGGGATCGCCGCCGAGCTCGGATCCTACCTGATCCATCCCGCGGTCGCCGACGCGAGCGGACACGTGCTCGCCGCCACCCTCCCGATGCAGAAATCGGACGGCGAGAAAGGCGGGGCTTTCGTCGGGGGCGGGATCGAGCGGATCACGCTCCACCGTCGCCCCGAAGCGGGGCCCCTGCTCGCGTACGCGGTGAGGCGGCCGACGCCCGACGGTCCATCCAACATCCTGTCGGGCGACGTGACCCTGATGGACGACGCGGGTGTCGTGGCAGAGCTGATCGGCGCGCGCCTGTGGTACCTCGACGACGGAGCCGCGGCGGCGCCCACGGGTCGCGGCGACGATTGGCTGTGCGCGGTGGAGTGGCGCGCCACGCCTCATCTCGCGGCGGAGCCGGAGCCCGAGGCCCGTCTGCGATGCCTCATCCTGGCCGACCGCCAGGGCGTGGGTGACGCCCTCGCGGACGCCCTCGAGGTCTCGGGCCACGATCCTCTCATCGTGCACGCCGGCCCTCACGCCGCCGACCTCGCAAGCGTCGTGGACACCTGGCTCGCGGACTCGAACGGCCCTGCGCGGGTGATCCATCTGTGGAGCCTCGACGGACCGTCCAGCGCCGAGACCACCGCCGATGGCCTGGCAATGGCCTGGAGCGTCGGGCCCGCCAGCGTGCTCCGGCTCACCCAGGCGCTGGCCCGGCTCGGTCGCCCGGCGCCGCGGCTCTGGCTCGTGACCCGCGGGGCGCAGCCGGCGGGCCCGGATGGTGACGTGAGCGCGGTGGCGCCGGCGCCACTCTGGGGCTTCGGGAGAGCCCTCGCGACCGAGCACCCCGAGCTCTGGGGCGGGCTCGTCGATCTCGATCCCGGCGCGTCGGTCGAGGATTGCGCGGCCGCTCTCCTCACGGACATGACGCAGCACGACGGCGAAGACCAGCTCGCATACCGGCTGGGTGTGCGCTACGCCGCGCGCCTGGTCCGTGATCCAGAGGCCGCGCCCGAGGTTTCCGTCGGCGCCTGTCGCGCGGATGCGACTTACCTGGTCACCGGGGGGCTCGGCGGCCTGGGTCTGCTGGTGGCGGGCAAGCTGGCGGAGCTGGGAGCGCGGCGGCTCGTGCTCATCGGCCGCTCCGCCATCCCCGCCCGCGGGACGTGGAGCGCGCTCCCCGCGGGGAGCCGCTGGGCGCGGATCGCCGCGGAGGTCGAGCGCCTGGAGGGGATGGGTGTCGTGGTGCGGCTCGAGGCACTCGACGTCGCGGACGAGCCCGGGCTCCGCGGCCTGCTGGCGCGTCTCGATCGGGAGGGCTGGCCCGCGGTGCGCGGGGTGGTCCACGCGGCGGGGACGGTACGCTATGCGTCCATCCTGGACTCCACCGTGGAAGAGCTCGACACGGTCGCGCGCGCGAAGGTGGCGGGCGCGTGGCGGCTGCACATGGTGCTGGAGAAGGCGCCGCTCGACTTCTTCGTCCTCTTCTCGTCCGCCTCGGCGGTGCTGGCGTCCCCCATGGTGGCTGCCTACGCGGGAGCCAACGCATTCCTCGATGCCCTCGCCCATCACCGGCGGGCTCGTGGGCTGCCAGCGCTCAGCATCGACTGGGGGCTCTGGGGCGGCGTGGGCATGGCGGAGGGGCTCGGCGCCGCGGATCTCGCCACGCTCGTCGCGCGCGGCATGGGCACGATCGATGTGCCGCGCGGAGTCGACCTCTTCGCGCGTCTCCTCGGGAGCGGGCGAGCCCAGGTCGCGGTCCTGCCGGTGAACTGGCGGCGCTGGCGCGAGCTGTATCCGGCATTCACCGCGTCCCGGTTCCTGGAAGGCGTGGTCCCGCCAGAGGCCGGCTCTCGCGTCGGCACGGCCGGCTCGCCGGCGCTCCGGGCGACCCTCCTCGAGGCGTCGCCGGAGGAGCGGGTCACCCGGCTGCGGGACTACCTGCTGGGGCGGGTCGCGGATGTGCTGCGGATCACGGTCACCGAGCTCGACCCCGTTGAGCCGCTCGGCACCCTCGGTCTCGATTCGCTGATGGCGCTCGAGCTGCGTAGCCGCGTGGAAGCGGACACCGGGATCTCGGTCCCCATGGTGCGTTTGCTCCAGGGGCCCTCGGTCGATGCGCTCGCCGCCGAGCTCGCGAACCGTGCCGGCGACGCGCAGCCGGGTGCGTCCGCCCAACCGGTGCGCGCCGCCGCGGAGGGCGACGAGGCCAGCCTTCTCGCCCATGTGGTCGCGCAGCGGGCAGCGGGCCTGGATTCGCCGCATCCGCTCTCGTACGGACAGCAGGCCCTCTGGTTCCTCTACCACCTCGCGCCCGATAGCGACGCGTACAACGTGCTGTTCACCGCTCGGATCCGTCAGGTCGTCGACCTGGATCGCCTGCAGCGGGCCCTCACCGCGCTCACCGCCCGCCATCCCATGTTGCGGACGACCTTCGCCCTCGGCGCAGCCGGACCGGTGCAGCGGGCCGGGTCACCCGGCGTCACGATCGGACGCGAGAACGTGGCCGGTCTCGACGCGACCCGGCTCCGGGAGCGGGTGACCACCGCCGCCCGCCAGCCCCTCGACCTGGCCCGCGGGCCGCTGATGAGGGTGACCCTGTTCAGCGAGGCGCCCGACGCACACGTCCTGCTGATCTCGGTGCACCACATCGCGACCGACGCGTGGTCGTTCGAGATCTTGCTCAGCGAGCTGCGGGAGCTGCTCGCGGCGGCGGCCGAGGGCCGACCCGCGCGCCTGGGGCCGCCGTCGGTCGAATACATCGACTTTGCCCGATGGCAGACGGAGCGGGTGGGCGGAGCCGCGGGGCGCCGTGAGCGCGCGTACTGGGAGGCGAAGCTCGCCGGCGAGCTACCGGTGCTGCGGCTGCCGTTCGCTTCCACCCGCGCCGCGCGACCCGCGCCGCGGGGCGCCGCGCAGGAGTTTGTGATCGAAGCCGACCTGGCCGGCCGGCTCCGGCAGGTCGCCAGGGGCGGCGGCGCCACGCTCTACATGCTCCTGCTGAGCGCGTACGCCCTTCTGCTGCGACGGGTCGGCGGCCAGGACGAGGTGATCGTCGGCTCCCCGGTGTCGGGCCGCCAGCGCCGGGAGTTCGCGCCAGTGATCGGCTACTTCGTCAACATGGTTCCGCTCCGCCTCCGCGCGCTCGGGGTCGACCACTTCGCGGCGCTGCTGGACCACACCCGGACCGACGTGCTGGAGGCATTCGACCACCAGGAGTATCCGTTCGCCCTCATGGTGAAGGAACTGACGGGCTCGCGGGACTCGAGCCGGACCCCCGTGTTCCAGGCCGTCTTCAACTTCATCCGTTCGGAGGATTCCGGGGCCCTCGCGCAGTTCTTCGTCGCGGACGGAACGTCGGGTCGGCTCGATCTCGGCGGGCTCGTGCTGGAGCCGTACCCGGTGCCCCAGCAGGAAGGTCAGTTCGAGCTGGTCCTCGAGATGACCGAGTCGGCCGGGACGTTGAACGGGCGCTTCAAGTGCGACACCGAGGTCTTCGCGCCCGAGACCGTGCGGCGTCTCGCCCGTGGCTTCACCGGCCTGCTGGAGGCGATCGCCGGGCGGCCCGACGCGACGATCGCCGAGCTGGCGGCCGCGATCGACCCGGCGGTGGCCGGTCCGGCCGGAGTGGATCGCGAGGAGATCGACCTGTGAGCGCCGGCCCGGGGACGTGGCTCGTGCGGATGAAGCCCCGGCCCGCGGCCCGGCTGCGACTCCTCTGTGTTCCCTACGCCGGGGTGGGGCCCTCGGCCTACCGTCGGTGGAGTGACGCACTGCCCCCCCATATAGAGGTGGGGGCGGTCCACCTCCCAGGTCGGGAAGGCCGTCTCCGGGAGCCCGCACTCACCCGTCTCGAGCCCCTGATCGACGTGACCGCGGCGGGCCTCAAGCCCTTTCTGGATCGACCCTTTGCGCTGTTCGGGCACAGCATGGGGGCGCTGGTGGCCTTCGAGCTGGCCCGACGGTTCCGGGCGGAGGGTTGGGGGGAGCCGACCCACCTCTTCGTCTCCGGGCGCCGGGCGCCTCACCTCCCCCCACGCCACCCGGAGATCGCCCACCTGCCGGACGCCGAGTTCGTCGAAGAAATTCGCCGCCGCTACAATGGAATTCCGGACGAAGTGCTGCGGCATCCGGACCTCCTCGCGCTCCTGCTGCCGGGACTCAGGGCCGATCTCACGCTGATCGAGGCCTATGTCCACCGGCCGGGCCGCGCGCTCCAGTGCCCGGTCTCGGTCTGCGGGGGCGCCACGGACCCGGAGGCGACCCAGACCGAGCTGGTCGGCTGGCGAGAGCACACGAGGGGTACGTTTTCGCTGCAGATGTTTCCGGGCGGGCATTTCTTCGTGCAGTCGGCACATGAGGAGCTGGTCCAGAGCGTCCGAGCCGCACTGGCGGACGGCGCGGTCCAAGTTCCGGAGGGGAGAGCGTGAGCACCGTGACAGCGGAGTGGCCGGCGGTGTCCCGGATCATCGCGCCCGCTCCGGGGGAAGTGCGGATCTGGACCGCCGATCTGGAGCCGGGGGCCTCCGTCATCGACCGGCTCGTGCCCCTCCTCAGCGCGGACGAGCGGGAGCGAGCGGAGCGGTTCCACTTCCGGCGGGACGCGATGCGATGGATCGCGGCACGCGCTGCGCTCCGCGAGATCCTGGGCGGATGCCTCGACGCCGATCCGCGCGCGCTGGCCTTCGCCTACGGCGACAAGGGCAAGCCGGCGCTCGCCGCCCCGGCGGGCGATCGGGATCTGCAGTTCAGCCTCGCGCACTCGGCGCACCTCGCGGTGTACGCGGTGACCGTCGGGTGTCCGGTCGGCGTCGACGTGGAGCGGATGCGCCCGCTGCCGGACATGGATCGGATCGCGGAGCGGACCTTCTCGCGCCAGGAGTGCGCCGCGCTCCGGGCGCTGCCGGTGGCGTTGCGGCCGTCCGGCTTCTTCAACTGCTGGACGAGGAAGGAAGCCTATATCAAGGCGGTCGGCCTCGGGCTGTCCTATCCGCTCGAGCGCTTCTCGGTGTCGCTGGCTCCCGACGCGCCTGCGCGGCTCGAGACGGTGGAGGCCGAGCCCGGTCACGTCGCGGCGTGGACGATGGCCGCGCTCGCGCCCCGCTCCGGATTCGTGGGCGCGGTCGTGGTCGGGGCGCGCCCGGTCGAGGTCGTGTGCGAGCGGTGGGGGGAGGAGCGGCGATGACCGCGGCAGAGCTGATCGCCCACCTGCGCGCGCTCGACGTGCGCCTCTCGGTGGAGGGCGACCGGCTGCGGTGCAGTGCGCCCAAGGGCGTGCTCACCGACGAGCTTCGCGATCAGCTCGCGACCCGCAAGGTCGAGCTGCTCGGGTGGCTGCGCGAGCACGGCGAGCGCGGCGGGCTGGAAGCGACCGCGGACCGAGAGCCCGCCTCGTTCCCGCAGCAGCGCCTCTGGTTCATGGACCAGCTGAGTCCCGGCGGGTTCGCCTACAACATCACCGGTGGTCTCCGGATCCGGGGCGCGCTGAACGTCGAGGCGCTCGAGCGGAGCCTCGGCGAGCTGGTGCACCGCCACGAGCCGCTGCGCACCGTCTTCGCCGCGATCGACGGGCAGCCGGTGCAGATCGTACGGGAGACGGGCGCGTTCCGCCTGCCGGTCCGGGAGCTGGAGTCGAAGGAGCCCGGGCCCCGGGAAGCGGAAGCCCGACGCCTGATGGTCGACGAAGGTCGCGGTCCGTTCGATCTGAAGACCGGTCCGCTGTTCCGCGCCCAGCTGTTGCGGCTCGCCCCCGAGGAGCACGTGCTCCAACTCACGGTCCACCACATCGTGGCGGACGGGTGGTCGCTCGGGGTGCTCTCGAAGGACTTGAGCAATCTCTACGCCGCCGCGGTGGGAGCTTCCCCCGAGGTCGGGTCTCCGCCCCCTCGCTATGCCGACCTCATGCGCCGGCAACGGCAGCGCCTGACCGGGGCGACGTACGACGCGCAGGCCGCCTACTGGCGCGACCGCCTCACCCCGGCGCCGCCGGTGCTGGAGCTGCCCGCCGACCACGCCCGCCCCACGATCCAGACCTTCGACGGCGCGATCGAGGCCTTCGTGCTGCCGCCCGCGCTGGCCGACGCGCTGTACCGGCTCGGGCGCGAGCAAGGCGTCACGCTCTTCATGATCCTGCTCGCCGCGCTCGACGTGCTGCTCTACCGCTACACCGGGCTCGACGACATCGCGGTCGGCACGCCGATCGCCAACCGCACCGACGTCGAGGCCGAGAAGGTCGTCGGCCTCTTCGCCAACACCCTGGTGCTTCGCACCGACCTGAGCGGTGATCCCACCGTGCGCGAGCTGCTCCGCCGCGTGCGCGACGTCGCGCTCGGCGCCTACGCGGCCCAGGAGTTTCCCTTCGAGCGGCTGGTCGAGATGGTGCAGCCGGTTCGGGACATGAGCCATTCGCCGCTCTTTCAGGTGATGCTCATCCTCCAGAACACACCCTTCGAGGCGATCGAGCTCGCCGGCCTCACCCTCAGCTACCTCGAGATCCGGACCGGCAGCGCGAAGACCGACCTCACCCTCGAGGTCTGGGAGAAGCCGGAGGGGTTGCAGGTGTTCCTGGAGTACAACACCGATCTCTTCGAGGCCGAGACCGTCCGGCGTCTCCGCGGACATCTCCAGCGCGTGCTGGCCGCCTTCGTGGCCGATCCCCAACAGCGAGTGTCGCGGCTGCCGCTCCTGGGTGAGACCGAGTGGCGCCGGGTGACCACCGAGTGGAACGACACCGCGACGCCCCTGGCCGAGGCGCCCGTGACGCGCCTCGTGGAGGCGGAAGCGGCGCGGGCGCCGGAGGCGATCGCCGCGCGGTTCCACGAGCGTCGCCTCACCTACCGGGACCTCAACCGGCGCGCGAATCGTCTCGCGCGCCATCTGCGTCGGCATGGGGTCGGGGCGGATGTGCTGGTCGGGGTGTTCGTGGAGCGTTCCCTCGAGATGCTGGTCGCGGTACTCGCGGTCATGAAGGCGGGCGGAGCCTACGTGCCGCTCGACCCCGCGTATCCTCCGGACCGCCTCGAGTTCATGCTGCAGGACGGACAGATCGGCCTCGTGATCACCCAGGAGTCACTGCGCGACCGGCTCGCGATGCCCGCCGAGGCTCGCACCGTGTGCCTCGATCGCGATGCCGCCCTGGTGGCCCAGGAGCCGGAGGACGATCTCTCGACCGCGCCGGCCGCTCACGACCTCGCCTACGTCATCTACACGTCGGGCTCGACCGGGCGGCCCAAGGGGGTGCAGATCGAGCACCGGTCCCTTGTCAACGTCCTGTCCGCCTTCCGGCAGATCGTCGGCGCGGG
>Ga0307469_10000527_pt1 | contig 14022 bp, 13 predicted proteins | sample atmos_gasesAM2C__FD_203084 | JGI IMG/M metagenome (GOLD analysis project Ga0307469, IMG submission 203084) | Hardwood forest soil microbial communities from Morgan-Monroe State Forest, Indiana, United States - atmos_gasesAM2C_515 | ecosystem: Environmental > Terrestrial > Soil > Temperate...
GCCTGTGACTATCGAGAGAAAGGGCAACCTCAACGCCCTCCGCTCGCTTCGGTTTCCGCAGGGATCTTTAGCTTCGCGCCCTTGTTACGCGTCCACGAGAATCGCCGTCCGACGATGCACTTCACGATCAGATGATCGGTGGCGGGCGTCAGCCCCCAACCCACCCCGAAATTAAACTCCCACTTGGGTGAGACGTTGAGGTCGATGGTGGGAAAGATCTGGTGCTGCTGCTGGCTGATGGGATCGAATTCGGTGGCGGGCCCGGTGCCTCCATAGTATTCAATGCCGCCGGCGATTTTCTTCGTGAAGTCGTAGCTGATCTTGACGTTGGGATTGAATTCCCAGCCGCGCGTGACGCCCGGGCCATGCCAGGAGCGCGCAAAGACTGGGTTGAAGCCGAAGTACCAGGGACCGTAAGTCTTGTCGATGATCGGCCGGAGTTCATAGCTCCAGGTGTCGGCCGTGAAGCTGCGCTGCGTGTAGCCGAACTCCTGCGAGATGCTGAGCCCGACCGGCCAATTCCATTTTTGCGGGATAGCGATGCGCGGCCGGATGTGATCGCCCACCCATTGCCACCCTCCGTCCGGCTGAATGCTGCTGAATACATAGAAGCCGGTTTCGAACCAGTCCGTGAAGCCTTGCGTGATTTCGAGCGTCTCGTGCATGGCGTGATGGGTGGGCTGGACACCGTCGGCGGTTGTCTTGCTCCCGTTCACCGTGAAGTTCGAATGGATTTCGACCATGGTCGTGCGCGGCGGCACGAGCTCGGAGCCATACACCTGGATTTCGTAATTGTCCTGCGCGCCGGCCCAGGTGGCGGCCACCGCGAGAAATGAAGACAGCGCAAGGATTCTTGCAGTTGGCATGTATTCTCGCCGCTGTGTCCGGGCGATTCGTGGATCCTCGCCGGGCACGCGACTCTCGCGATTCTAAAGAATTCCCGCGAGCCTGAATAGAAGCGCTGTTGCCGGAAGCAGAACTCCCCTGAACAGGGGAACTCTGCGTCACCGCCACGTGTCCAATCCCTAAGACAGGCCGCGTGCCACAAAGGAGAAAATTCATGGCAATGTCGATGGGTAGCGGTGGTGTGTCTGCGCCACAAATGAATGTAACGCCATTGATTGACGTGTTGCTGGTGCTGATCATCATCTTCATGCTGATCGTGGTGAAGTCGGAGGAAAAGGGCCTGGAAGCGCAAATCCCGCAGCCCGCCAAGAACGACGGCACTCCCGAGATCGTGCGCACCATCGTAATTCAGGTGAGCGAAACAAAAAGCGGGACGTCCCCATACTGAAGATCAACCAGCAGGACGTCCGTTGGCCGGACCTGAAGTTGAAACTCGCAGACATCTTTAAAACGCGGGCCGAGAAGGTTGCCTTCGTACAAGGGGACGACGGCGTCGATTTCGAATACGTCGCGGATGGGATCGACACGGCCCGGAACGTGGGCGTGGAGCGGGTGGGCCTGTTGCCGAAAGTGATGGCGATGCGCTAGACCGTCGATGATCTCAGTGGCGACGATTGCGCAATTCCAGTTCGCCGCGATACAACTACCGAACCGTCTGAAAATAGAGTTCGGGAGTTGCGTCTTGGAAGAATTCGCAAAACGCGTACGGGAAAGTTTTCGGCGACAGGCCTTCATGGCCACGCTGGGAGCCAAAATCCAAGTGGAGAAACAAGGCGAAGTCGAGGTCCGTTTCCCGTTTCATCCTTCGCTCACGCAGCAGAATGACTTTGTGCACGCGGGCGCCATCACCAGCATCCTCGATTCGGCCTGCGGCTACGCGGCTCTCAGCGTGGCGCCCGAGGGACACGACGTCCTCAGCGTCGAATTCAAGGTCAACCTCCTGGCACCGGCGGTGGGCGAGGAATTTTGCGCGCGCGCCCAGGTGAAGCGTGCCGGAAAGACCCTGATCGTGTGCGCGGCCGACGCGTTTGCGAAGAATCACGGCCAGGAAAAGCTGGTGGCCACCATGCTCGCAACCATCATGGCATTGAAGAGAACCTCGTAGCGCCTGGCGGAGTGTCGGCTGAAGCCAGGGGCGGGGCCTGCTTCCCGAACGAGACTTACTATCTCGCTCGGTTCTTGATCCAGATGGGCGTTCCCACGAACCCAAACGCCTCGCGAATCTGGTTCTCGAGAAAACGTTGATACGAGAAGTGCAGCTTCACGGCGCGATCCGTAAACAAAATGAATGTCGGCGGCGCCACGTTGGCTTGCGTCAGGTAAAGAATTTTCACGCGCTGGCGCATGGGCACCGAGGCGCGCTCGAAATCCACATGCTTCAGGAAGCGGTTCATTTCGCCCGTGCTAATGCGTTTGCGGCGCTCGCGGGCCACTTCCTCGAGCAGCGGAAAAATCTTATCCACATTCTTGCCGGTCGAGGCCGAGATGAACAATACAGGCGCGTAGCTCAAAAACTTCAGCGAGTCCCGCAGCCGCTCGACGTACAGCTTCTGGTCCTGGGGCCGCCTGGATTCCTGGATGCGAGCCGCGCGGGCTTGGCTGATAGCGCGGTTCTTACCGGTCGTGATCAGGTCCCATTTATTCACCAGGATGATCAGCGACCGGCCGCTTTCGTGCGCATACCCGGCAATCGTTGCGTCGAGCGCGCTCACGCCTTCCGTGGCGTCAATCACCAAAAGGGCAATGTCAGCATCTTCTAAATGCTTGCGCGACATGACTACGGAGAGCTTTTCCGCCATCAGCCGCGTCTTGCCTTTGCGGCGAATCCCGGCCGTATCAATGAAGCGGAATTGCCAGCCAGCGCGCTCCACCACTTCGTCGACTGCATCGCGTGTGGTGCCGGGTATCGGCGAGACGATGGCGCGCCCCGTCCCCGTCAACTGGTTCAGCAGAGTCGACTTTCCAACGTTGGGATGGCCGATGATGGCGACTTTCACTTCGGTCGGCGGCGGTACTTCAGTCGTCGGTCGTCGGTCGTCGGTCGTGGGCGAGTCAGTCGTCGGTCGTCGGTCGTCGGTCGTCAGCGGAGACGAGGAGGAGCGATCCTCTCCTTCGGAATCGACCTCTGTGTCCTCTGTGGTTAATTGGGTTTGATCTTCCTCCGGCGGAGGGAGGGTTTCCAGGAAAGCATCCAGCAGATCGTCGACACCGCGGCCGTGCTCGGCGGAAATCGAGAACACTTCTTTCAGGCCCAGGCGATGAAACTCCCCGGCGAGCGAGATCTGCTTGTCGCTGTCGATCTTGTTGACGGCCAGGAACAATGGCTTGCCGGTTTTGCGCAGCAGGCGCGCCAATTCCATGTCGGGCGCTGCCAGTTCGGTACGACCGTCCACCACCATCACGATCGCCGCGGCTTCATCCAGCGCCACCCGCGCCTGGCGAAAAATCTCCGAGGGAATGAAGTCCTTGTCTTCCGGGATGATGCCCCCGGTGTCGACCGCCCGGAACGGGCGACCGCGCCACTCAGTTTTGCCATACAAGCGATCACGAGTGATGCCCGGCTCGTCGCCGACGATGGCGCGGCGGGTGCCAACCAGATGGTTGAACAGGGTGGATTTGCCAACGTTCGGGCGGCCGACGATGGCGAGGAGAGGTGCCAGCGTGTGGCCAGCACTATGCAAGTGGCGATTTGGGTGAGTGCGAATGGCGAGTCTTCCTGTCTTGGTGGGGCGCTGCGCCTGCACGTCGCACCGGAGTAGCACTCTGGATCCATGTGTACGGAATGAAGGCAAGCGCGAGCAGCAGCAAACCTGCACTGACCAGACCTGCAGAGTAAAGTGGCTGTCCGGTCCAATGGACTAAAACTTGCTGTCCGAGGCGTAACCTGATCAGACCAACCACCCCAAAAACGACTCCACCCGCAATCAGAAGTGCTCGATCTCGGAAGCGTACTTTGCGACGGCCGCCATCTTTAGGTTGATCCATTGCAATCCGCGCTCACGGTCACCAGCTATTATAGAGACTCCGTGCCTTCCTCTCCGCATCCCGCGCCCTCGAGCGGCTCTCGTACCCGGGATTTCTCGCTGCACAACTTCTTCTCGCCCGGCGGCGTGCTCTCGAAAACGCATCCCGCCTACGAATTCCGGCGCGGGCAACTGCAGATGGCGCAGACCGTCGAACTGGCACTCGCGGAAAAACGCCACCTGATCGTCGAAGCCGGAACCGGGACCGGCAAAACTCTTGCCTATCTTCTGCCCGTAATCCGCTCCGGCAAGCGCGTCATCATTTCCACCGGCACCAAGAATCTGCAGGAACAGCTCTTCTATAAGGACATCCCATTCATCGAGCAGGCGCTCTTCCCCAACGGCGAGGGCAAACTGAACGTCTGTTACATGAAGGGGCGCAACAACTATCTGTGCAAAAAGAAGCTCTACGATCTCACCGATCAGCCGGTGCTGTCCGGTCGGGAAGAGATTGAGCACTATCGCGCCATCGCCGCGTGGGAAAAGACCACGCACACCGGGGACCGGGCCGAACTCGCGTCGCTGCCCGAGGCCAGTGCGCTCTGGCACAAGCTCGATGCCCGCTCCGATACCTGCCTGGGCCAGAAGTGCAGTGCCTTCGAAACCTGCTTCATCACCGAGATGCACCGCCGCGCGATGGAAAGCGACATCATCATCGTCAACCATCACCTGTTCTTCGCGGACCTGGCCATCAAGCAAGGGTCCGAATACGCGCCCGACGCCGGCATCCTTCCCGAGGCAGGTGCCGTGATCTTCGACGAGGCCCACGAATTGGAGGACATTGCCGGCAGCTACTTCGGCGTGGCGGTCAGCAACCTGCGCATCGAGGAACTGGCCCGCGACGTGGAAGCCTCCCTCACGCGCAATAAGCTGCTATCGTCTGCCATGCTCGGTGCCTTGAAGAGCCTGCGCGAACGATCGCAGCTTTTCTTCTCGGTCCTGCCGCCCGGAGAAGGCCGGTTCGCCTTCGAAAACCGCCGCGAATTCCTTGAAGAGAATGGCGATGAGTTTCTCGCGCTCCAGCAGTCGCTCGAGCGGCTGGGGGCCGAATTGCAGAACCTGCCCAGCAAGGCCGAAGAAATTTTCACCTTCTCGCGTCGCGCGCGCGAGTTGCAGGTGCAGTTGGGCTTCCTGATGGAGTCCGAGAATCGCAACACGGTTTTCTGGATCGAGCGCCGAGGACCGCGCGGCGGTGGCCGGCGCAGCGGGAACGTCTACCTGCAGGCGACTCCCATCGACGTCGCGCCCATCCTGAAAAGCACGCTATTCGAACAACTTGAAACCGCGGTGCTCACTTCTGCGACCCTCGCGGTAAGCGGTGGCTTCGCGTACATGCGCGGCAGGCTGGGACTTGAGCATGCGCGCGAGGTGGTGCTGCCTTCGCACTACGACTATTCGCGGCAGGCGCTGTTGTACGTTCCGCCCGACCTGCCCGATCCGCGCACGCCGCAATTCTCCGCCAAGGCCGCCGACTGCGTGCGGCGGCTGCTCGAGATCACGCGCGGCCGCGCCTTCGTTCTCTTCACCAGCTACGCGCAGATGAACGAAATCTACCAGCGGCTGCTCGGCGAACTGGAATTCCCCATGCTGCTGCAAGGCGACGCGCCCAAAAGCGCGCTGCTTGAGGAATTTCGCCTGACGCCGCACGCTGTGCTGTTTGGCACGTCATCCTTCTGGCAAGGCGTCGACGTGCAAGGTGAGCAGTTGAGTTGCGTGATCATCGACCGCCTGCCCTTCGCGGTGCCGAGCGATCCTGTGGTGGCCGCGCGTGTGAAAGCCATCGACGCCGAGGGCGGCAACGCATTCTTCGATTACCAGGTTCCGGCCGCCGTTATTACCTTGAAACAGGGCTTCGGCCGCCTGATCCGCTCGCTGCATGATCGTGGGCTGCTCACGCTGCTAGACAACCGCATCCTGAAAAAGGCCTACGGCCGCACTTTCGTCGAAAGCTTGCCAAATTACCGGCGCACTACCGAAATACGGGAGGTCGAGGAATTCTTCGGCGCGGAATAGACCGGCCTTTGCCTCGCGAACGCTGAGAGTTTCAAGGGAAGTGCCATTCGGCCGGCGCACTCAATCAAAGTGTTACCCCTTCATGTACTTAGCTTCTTGATAAGTACAGAAACCTTCCGTAAGTCTCCTTCGCGAACCCGGAAACGCCCCAGCGACGCCTCAGGCAATGCCCGTCGTTGGCGTTTAGAATGCTTATAGGCGCAGTTTGCGGCCGAGGTGATGGGTCGGGGGTCATCCGGAGCCCTAGCAAGCGATCCTGGGGCTTCCTGGCGCGAATCTAAGCTTTAAGTAAATGAAAATCAATTTCGAAATGGAAGCAGGCCTGGCCAAAACCTCCTAACGACGCCGGACTCCCCGTGGATCCTTCAAATTAACCAGCACCAACCGCCATTCAGGCGCCGATTTCTTCCGGACGGTGTTTCCGGCCTGCCCGATAGGCGGCCCTGTGGTCTAATAAATCAAGACTTCGACCCATGCCCTGCAAATCAACCTTGTGGAAGCGCCGCCTGAAGGCGATGCAGCGGAATATTCGCGGCGTCGAGATGGTCGTCAAAGGCCTGGCCTCGACCGAGCATCCGCTGCTGGCGCACATCATTCCGATCCGGCGCTGCAACCTGGCCTGCGAATATTGCAACGAGTTCGATGACTTTTCGAAGCCGGTGCCCATCGAGACCATGTTCCAGCGCATCGACAAGCTGGGGGAACTGGGCACTTCGGTCATCACCATCAGCGGCGGGGAGCCGCTGCTGCATCCGGAGCTGGACGACGTCATTCGCCGCATCCGTAAGAACGGAATGGTCGCCGGACTGATCACGAACGGATACCTGCTGGTCGCGGAGAGAATTCAGCGGCTGAACAAAGCCGGCCTGGAGTGGTTGCAGATTTCCATCGACAATGTTACGCCCGATGAGGTTTCGAAAAAGAGCCTGAAGGTTCTCGACAAAAAGCTGGAACTGCTGGCGGAGCATGCTGATTTTCACGTGAACATCAATTCCGTGGTGGGCGGCGGGGTAAAGAATCCGCAGGATGCGCTCACCATCGGGCGGCGCGCCATGGGCCTCGGTTTCAGCTCGACCATCGGCATCATCCACGATGGCAGCGGGCAGTTGCAGCCGCTCAACGACGAAGAGCGCGCCGTCTATCACGAGATGAAGTCGATGGAGAAGCGCAGCTTCACGCGCATCAATGCCTTTCAGGACAACATCGCGCAAGGACGCCCCAACCAGTGGCGCTGCCGCGCGGGCGCGCGTTATCTCTACATCTGCGAAGACGGACTGGTGCACTACTGCTCGCAGCAGCGCGGCTATCCTGGAGTGCCCCTGGCGAACTATACGGTGGCCGATATCCGGCGCGAGTATGTGACGGAAAAAGGCTGCGCACCGCATTGCACGGTGTCGTGCGTGCACCAGGTGTCGATTTTCGATTCATGGCGCGCCCCGCAAGAGCCCGGAACGGCCGGGACCAGCGGGCTGGTGCAGATCAGCTAACACCGCTCGAGGGAGCGGCGGGCGTCCCCGGACGGGCGAGACGCCTGTCCCTACACCGCACACGGAACTTATTTCTTCGGCTGCGCCGTTGGGGGCAGCAATCCGTTCAGCCGCAGATATGTGGCCGCGGCCGAGTAGTGGTCGGCCCAGTCGTTGGTGAGCGCGATGAGCGACCAGGCGCGGGGTACTTCGCGCCCGCCGTAGGCCTGGATCGGGTCGCCCAGTTTGCTGTCATCCACTTTCGCCAGGCTGGTGGTGCAGAAGTCGAACGACGCTTTGAGGGCGGCAACCAATGCGTCCTTGTCCGTTTCCTTTGGCACGTCGATCTTGGGCTGCGCGATGTCGCTGGCCTTCGCGCACAGGTAGTAGTTCGAGTCGATCATGTGCGCGACCAGGTGACCGAATGTCATCTGCGGCGGCGTGGGCTTGAAAGAAAACTTGTTGGCCGGCATGGTTTCTACCGCGCCCTGCAGGTTCTTGGCCTGCCGCGGGAGGATTTCTTTGATCACGGTCGTGACCGGATTCTTCTTTTGCGCGAACAAGGCGGGACAGAACGCGCACACCAGTAACATCCACGAGAAGTAGCGTTTCATGACAACAGCCCTCCGGATAACGGTGCAAGGATAACCGGGAGGCGTGGAACTCCGCCAGTCGCACCCTCTCGAACTGCCGACGGGCGAGACCCTTCGGCGACGCTCAGGGCAGGCTGCCCGTCGCTCCACCGACATCAATCGTTCGGCGCACGCCAGCGGTGCCTATACCGTGATTTCTGGAGTCGCCTCGAGAAGGCTTTTCGTGTAGGGATGCTGCGGTTCTTCCGTCATCTGGGCGGTGGGTCCAGTCTCGACAATGTGGCCGTGGTACATCACGGCAATGCGCGTGGCGAGATAGCGCACCACCGGCATTGAGTGCGAGATGAAGAGATAGGTGAGGCCGAACTCCCGCTGCAACTGCGCGAGCAGGTTCACGATCTGCGCACCCACGCTAACATCGAGCGCCGAGACGGGTTCATCGGCCACAATGAATTTTGGCCGGAGAGCCAGCGCGCGGGCGATGCCGATGCGCTGCCGCTGCCCTCCGCTGAATTCGTGCGGGTAGCGGCGGCCGGCGGACTCGTCCATGCCCACCGCGCGAAGGAGCTCACCAACGCGCACGCGGCGAGTGTCGGAGCTGAGGGACTCGTGGATGATGAGCGGCTCGGCGATCACGTCGTTGACGCGAAATCTGGGATCGAGCGAGCCAAAGGGATCCTGAAAGATGATCTGCATGTCGCGCCGCAGACGGCGCATCTCGCCGTGCCCGGCGGCGAGCAGATCGTGTCCAGCGAAGCGGATGGTGCCGGAGGTCGGTTCCACGAGTCGCAGGATGAGGCGCCCCAGCGTGCTCTTGCCCGAGCCCGACTCGCCCACCAGCCCGAGGGTCTCGCCCGCTTCGATGGTGAGTGCAACGTCATCGACCGCGCGCACTTCGCCGTGGGCGCGGCCTCCGAAGAGCGATTCGCCGAGCGGGTAGACCTTGGTCAGGTTGCGGACTTCAACCAGAGGCATGGGGATTTCCGATTTCAGATTTCAGATTACAAATCACAAATTGCTAAATTACAAATCACTCAATTCCTCAATTTCCCGATTCGCCTTCACCCCGCCACCAGCGGCACGGCCACCAGCGCCGCGATCATTCCCACGACTCTCCAGCGCGAGAAATGTTCTTTCAAGAATATGCGGGCGAGGAGCACGGTGATGGCGGGGTAGAGTGAACTGATGACCACTGCGGCGTCGAGGCGTCCCCTTTGGCTGGCAACGATGAATAAGGCGCTGCCGGTGATGTCGAGCACACCCGCTCCCAATCCCCAGACCACCCCGGCAGAATCCATCGGACCGAATTGCCGCGTCGCCAGCACGATCGCGCCGGTCGTGAGCAGGGAGACGAAGCGCGACGTTCCCGCCAGCCAAAACACAGAGCCCTCGCCAGCTTGATGGATGCACAGGAAGTATCCGGCAAAACCGAAGCCGGCTAGCATGGCGGTGCCAATTCCCTTGGGACGGCCGACCGCGCCCTCGGAGCGCGCGATGAGCCAGATGCCTGCGCCCGCCAGCACGAAACCGGCGATGTGGATCGCGCCGGGAAATCCCTGCTTGAAGAATCCGAACACCGTCGGGATGCCTGCGCCCAGGACGGCCGAGACGGGCGCGGTCAGTCCCATATTGCCTTGCGAGAGCGCGCGATAAAAAACCGCGAGCGCGAATCCACCGAACAGGCCTGCGGCCACCGCCCATTGCAGATTCTGTTGGGCAGGAAATGGGGAATGAAACAACAGCGCGAGCACCAGCATTAACGCAGTGCCGCTCAGGTGGGTGATGGTGGTGAGCAGGTACGCGTTGGCCCTGCGCGAGGCGTAGCCGCCTACGAAATCGCTCATGCCCCACGCGAAGGTGGCGGCGAGCGCGGAAGTGGCGGGGACGAGTTGGTAAGGGATGAGCACGCTGGGTTCAGGAGTTTAACGAGATTAGCATGCGGGAAATTTGCAGTGGTCTGCGCCTTTGCCGAGGCGGAGGGTGAAACGCCCTCCGGACTGCCGACGCGACGAATCCGGCTGGCAGATTTCGTCTGGCTCCGCGAAACTTAAGAGCTCGACCGCTCTGTTGTAGACTCGCTGCTCCCATGCCTTCGCCGATCTTGCTCGAGGTGTGCGTGGAGTCGCTGGCATCGGCCGTGGCGGCCGAACGAGGCGGTGCGCACCGGATCGAGCTGTGCGCGAATCTCGGGGTTGAGGGCGTCACGCCAGGTGACCAGCTGATCGAAAGCGTTCGCCGGCAAGTCACGATTCCCCTGCACGTACTGATTCGTCCGCGGGCCGGTGACTTCTTCTATTCAGCGACGGAATTCCAAACCATGAAAAACGAAATTCGCCGGGCCCAACAGTTCGCGGTGCATGGACTCGTGTTCGGCATTCTCGAGTCGAAAGCGCGGGTCGATGCGTCGCGGACGCGGGAATTAGTCGAGTTGGCCCGACCTCTCAGCGTCACCTTTCACCGCGCGTTCGATGCTTGCGCGGATTTGCCTGCGGCGCTGGAAGAAGTTGTAGAGACGGGGGCCGATCGCATCCTGACCTCGGGGGGCGCGCGCAGCGCGGAAGAGGGGTCGCCGATGCTCGCTCAGCTTATGAAGGCTGCCGCCGGGCGAATCGGCATTCTGGCTTGCGGAACAATCCGCGCAGGGAATGTGCGGAAGATCGTCGAGGCGACCGGTGTTCGGGAAGTGCATACAAGTCTCCTGGACGGCGGAGGGAGAGGCGAACGCCACGATCTGCCAGCGGAGACCGTGGCGCGGTTCGTCGAGGTGGCTGGGAAGAGCTATTTAAAGCGCTAGAGTTGTGGTGGCGAGGGCGGAGACGCCCCCGCCACAGCCGGCGGGAGGCCGGCGCTGCGCAAACCTGTAAGCCGCTAAATTGCTGTCAGATTTGAGGTTCCGCCCCCTAGACCGCGTGCTAAAATTCTTCAAGGAATTTCACTGCGAGACCCGGGTTTGATCGAACTAGCGCCTTCCATACTTTCGGCAGATTTCGCCCATTTGGGCGATCAGGTTGCGCGTGCTGTCGAAGGCGGCGCAACGGTGGTGCACGTCGATATTATGGACGGGCACTTCGTGCCGAACCTGACCATTGGGCCTCCGGTTGTGAAGTCTTTGCGCAAGGCGACCGACCTTCCGCTCGATTGTCACCTGATGATCGAGAATCCCGACGAGTTCATCCCGGCGTTTGTAGAGGCGGGGGCGAACTGGGTTTCGGTGCACCAGGAAGCTTGCGTTCACCTGGATCGCACGCTGCACCACATACGGGAGCACGGCGCGCTGGCGGGGGTGGTGATCAATCCCGCGACCCCGGTCGAAATGTTGTCGGAAGTGCTGGATATCGTGGACTATGTGCTGGTGATGTCGGTGAATCCGGGATTCGGCGGGCAGAAGTTTCTGCCCAATTCCCTGCACAAGATGAAGAAGCTCAGCGAGATCCGGGCGCGCCGCGGGTTGAATTTCCGGATTGAAGTCGACGGTGGCGTGGCACTCGACACGGTGGCCGAGGTGGTCCGGGCCGGCGCAGAAATTCTGGTGGCAGGCAACGCGGTGTTCGGCAAGGGCGATCCAAAGACTAACGCCGAGAAGTTGTTGAAGGCGGCGACCGAAGCCACGCTGCAGAAAGTGTGATGGTTCAGGTAGGGCCGGGTTGCCCGGCAACGCGGGCAGAAGTGCCCGCCCACACTGATTCCGAGGTCCTTATGTCACGTCGTGTTCCGGTGATCGTTCTGTTGGGCGCGCTCGCGTTCAGCATTGGCTGCACCAATAAGAAGGTCAACAATCCGCTGGCAAACGTCGGCTCGAAACAGCCCGACAAGGTGCTGTTCGACCGCGCCATGGACGCCATGAAGCACAACCGCTTCGACGTGGCCCGCATGACCCTGCAGACGCTGATCAACACTTATCCGGACTCGGAATTCATTGCGCGCGCCAAGCTGGCAGTGGGCGATTCGTGGTACGCCGAAGGTGGCACGGCGGCGTTGTCGCAGGCGGAAATCGAATACAAGGATTTCGAGACGTTCTTCCCCAACATGCCGGAAGCGGCTGAGGCGCAGCTGAAGATCGCGAACATCCACTACCAGCAGATGGAGAAACCGGATCGCGATTACACGCATGCCAAGCGCGCCGAAGATGAATATCGCAGCCTGATCCTGCAGTATCCCGATTCGAAGCTGCTTCCGGAAGCCAAGCAACGGCTGCTGGAAGTTCAGGAAGTGCTGGGCGAGCGTGAGTTTGAAATCGGACGCTTTTACTACTTGCGCCAGTCGTATCCGGCGGCTATCGCGCGGCTGAGTTCTCTGGTGGAGCGTTATCCCCTTTACAGTGGCGCCGATGAAACGCTGTATCTTCTCGGCCAGTGTTACGAGGGCGAAATCACGACTGTACGTTCCAAGCCTCTCAATGAAACCTTGAAGGCGCGGGTGATCGAGGAGTTCACCAACAAGGCGGCAGAATCCTACGACAAAATCCTGACGCGCTATCCCCTGACGGAACGAACGGAAGACGCGAAGCGACGTTTGGAGGCTCTGCACCGTCCCATCCCCAAGCCCACCAAGGAAGCGATTGCGCAGAACAAGGCGGAAGAAGAGAGCCGCCGCACCACGGGCATGGTCAGCCATGTAATGGCGGGCTTCAAGAAGCATCCCGACGTGGCGAAGGCAACGAAGGTCGGGGAACCACCCCTGGTCGAACCCAAGGGTATGAGCGCAACCGACTTCAGCAAGGAAGTCACTCAGGCCCTGATGCCTCCCGCACCCGGAGGCAACAAGTCGGTCTCGGTCGAGATTCCTACGGACGGGTCGGGTGCGCCGCCACCCAACGAACCGGCACCCAGGTCGGATAGCGTGACGCCGGCGGCACCTGACGGTGGCGCACCGGCCGCGGCCGCTCCGGACCCGAACGAGTTGAAGCCCACGGCGACTCCGGATGCGAACGAACTCAAGGTGGATCCGGCGGAAGCCTCAAGCCCGGCGGCGCCGCCGCCGACACAGGTAAACGAAATCCAGCCGGGCGCGCCGGCCGCAGCCTCGGCGGAGAGCAGTTCCAGTTCTTCGGATACGTCCAGCGGCAAAGCCTCCACCAGCAAGAAAAAGAAGAAGAAGGGGCTGGGAAAACTGAATCCGTTCTAGAACGGGATTTTGGGCGATGCGCCGGTGCATTTCTTTCGTTCTTAGGTTTCTGCAAACGCTGCAGTTAAGCCCACCATCGGCGGTCGTGTGCCAATCTCAACAAGCCATGACCGCTAGTAACCTCGCGTAACCGCCGTCGCAATTGACTTCAAAACAAGCACAGGTTAACTTCGCGGTATCTCCCCCCACCAAAGGACATCCCTTGGCTCGCAAGATTCTGCTCGCCGATGACAGCGTAACTGCCCAAAACATGGGCCGGAAGATCCTTACCGACGCGGGTTACGAAGTGGTAACCGTCAACAACGGGTCGGCGGCGCTCAAGAAAATCGCGGAAGGCAAGCCGGACCTGATCGTTCTCGACGTATACATGCCGGGATACAGCGGGCTGGAAGTTTGCCAGCGGATCAAGGAAAACGCGCAGACGGCACGCATTCCGATCCTGCTGACGGTGGGAAAACTGGAGCCGTTCAAGCCCGAAGAAGCGCGCCGCGCCCGCGCCGACGCGTTTGTGGTGAAACCCTTTGAGGCCAGCGAACTGCTGTCCGCGCTTACCAAGCTGGAAGACAAGATCATTCCGCAGGCCGAGCCGTATAAACAAGGGCGATTCGCCAAAGCCGTGGCTTCGGTGGATCAGGAGCCAGACGGAGAAAAGTTCGGAGATAGCGACGAAGGCTGGAAGGCGCGTCTGCGCATTCCAACCGGAAAGCCGAAGGCGAAGGATGCGGAGCCGGACGTCGATTACGCCGCTACCCAGGGCAAGGGGTTTCGCGATTTCGTCGAGCCGCCGCCGGTAAGAAAAGGTGCCACGCCAGCCGCCACTGCAGGCAAGGCCGAATTCGAGCGCCCGGTGCCGACGGGACTGCCGCACGACATCACGCCCGAAGAGATTGCGGCGAT
>Ga0307469_10000528_pt1 | contig 14018 bp, 14 predicted proteins | sample atmos_gasesAM2C__FD_203084 | JGI IMG/M metagenome (GOLD analysis project Ga0307469, IMG submission 203084) | Hardwood forest soil microbial communities from Morgan-Monroe State Forest, Indiana, United States - atmos_gasesAM2C_515 | ecosystem: Environmental > Terrestrial > Soil > Temperate...
AACGGCTGCGTCGGCGATGCCTCTTCGCCGGGGATATCGCTCGCGGGGACCGGTCGCTCCTCAACGGGGAAGATCGGCTCGCCCGTCGCTCGATCGAGCACGAACAGCATGCCGGTCTTCGTGGCTTGCAGCACCGCGGGTCGCTGGACACCGTCGCGCGTGAGCGTCACGAGCGCCGGTGGCGAGGCGTTGTCGTAGTCCCAGAGGTCGTGATGCACGGTCTGGTACGCCCACACCAGCGCCCCCGTCGATGCTCGGAGGGCGACGATCGAGTTGGCATAGCGATTGTCGCCGAGCCGGAGGACCCCGTAGTAATCGGGAGCGGCGCTCCCCGTCGGGACGAAGACCAAGTCTCGCTCCGGATCCGCCACGAGCACCGACCAGGCGTTGGCCGCACCGGTCTTGTGGCCCATCGCACCGCGCCATTGGTCGTAGGCGGGGTCCTTCGGATCCTGGGGAATGGGGTCCCACGTCCACTTGAGTGCACCGGTCCTGGCGTCATAGGCACGCACCTCGCCGCTCGCCGGATTGGGCCGGCTGTTATCGGCGACCGACGAGCCTGTGATGACCAACCCGTTGATCACAACGGGAGGGGAAGTGATCGAGTACGCGCCGGGCTCGAACGGCGCGATCCGGAGCCCGGCCTTGAGATCCACGCGGCCGTGGCGACCGAATCCCGTGCAGGGCCGACCGTCCCCCGCGTCCAGCGCGACGAGCTGAGATTGAGCATTGGCGACGAAGATCCGGCGGCGGCACTGCGCGCCCCCAGGCGCAGACTCGTCGAGCCAGGTCGAGACCCCACGGCTCGTGAAGTCGCCGTAGCGCACGTCTCGCCGAATCTTTGGATCGAATACCCACCGCTCTCGGCCGGAGGCGGGATCGAGCGCGATCACCCGCCCGAGTGGCGTGTCTAAGTACATCGTCCCGTCCACCATCAAAGGCGTGGCCTCGAACGAAGTCTCCTTGTCGGTCTTGAACCGCGGATCGGTTTCCCCGGTGCGGTAGGTCCAGGCGACCGTCAGGCGACTCACGTTGTCCCGGGTGATCCCCGCAGCCGGCGAGAAGCGCGTACCGCCCGCGTCATGGCCATAGACCGGCCAGTCACCTTGCGCTTGCAGGACGGTGAGGGCGAGGATGAGCGGCGCAACGTGCACGTGTCCTCCGGGTGACAGGTATGGCGGCCTTACGGCTTCAAGAGTAGCAGCGTTTCTCGGAGGCGTCGGTGAGCACAGCGGTTAGATTGAAACCGGGCCCGGGTGGCGGAACGGCAGACGCGGCGGCCTTAGGAGCCGTTGGGGGCAACCCCGTGCGAGTTCGACTCTCGCCCCGGGCATCGGATCCACGCTAAGCCCTGAGATACTCCTCGTCCCACGCGACGTCGAACGACTGCTCGCATCGGGTACACCGCTTCGCGCGCCCGCCCCCCCCGCCACCGGCCGACCGCGGCCCCACGGGCGCGCGCGCCGCGCAGTGTGGACACACCGCGTAGAGCTCTCCCCAGGCCGCAGGCAGATTATCCGCGCCGCGTGGGCGCGGGACGATGGTCCAAAGGTTGGGACGGACCTCGCGGAACTCCAGATAGTCTTGCGAAACGCGGACGGGAGCGTTGTCCACGTCGAGGACCGCATCGTCGACACCCATACTGCGCACCGGATACCAGGCGCCACGGCGCAGGACGCTTTGGACGTCGCGCCGCAGGCGCGCCCAACGCGGAGCGGGAGACCGAGGACTGGACGCCACGACGGAATCTGCCCGCCTTCGTGGTGAGATGCCACCGCCCCCTGCTTGCTCGGAACAATGATCGCCGCCGAAGCGTACTCACTGATTATGGCCCCACACCCGATTTGGCACGGTCCTTGTATGCGACTGTGTAATTGCGCGGCGTTGCGCGAGGGAGTGCGTCGGAGCTGAGGCAGAGATCCTGACCGGCTGGAGACCACCGCCCCCGCGCTGCAATGCTCGCCGCGCGGGGGCGTGGCGTTCTGGGCGGAATGAACTGAAACGTCTTACGGACGAGGTAGGCTTCAGATGAACGCGCTGTACGTTACGGGGAGACTGCTACTCGAGATTGCGAGTGCCGGATTCGGGGTTACGCTGGGGTTCGCCGTGAAGAACTGGTTGGACCACCGGGAGCGGGCGCGGAGCGCCGACTGAGGCTTCAGCCGCGACGCGCCAACCACAGGGCGATCGCGGCCCCGAGGGCCATCCACAAGAGGATACGCAGGAGTCCGCCGCTTGAACGGTGGTCCTCTTCGACCACTGGCGGTGGTCGAAGGGCGCCCGCAGATGGCCGACCCGGACGTGTTCCGCTCGACACACGTTGCAACGCCGAGAGCACCTCGTCACCACCGGTCTGCTTCAGGCTCTCGAGGACCTTCTCGTACTGCGCCCGCACATCGGGCGGCATCGCCTCGACGCTATCGTACTCGGCGCCGCTGAACACGATCTTGAGGCTCACGCGGTCAAGGTAGGACAGGCCTCTCGCGAAGAGCAAGAGCCGGCCACTCGCCACGCTGGCGCTGCCCGTGCGGTCCGGTAACTTTGCCGGCTCCATCAGCACTCGTCCGGCACCCGACCCCGAGGGACCCATGCGTAGTGTGTTACCGATCCTCATGCTCGCCGCACTCGTCGCGGCCGTTCCCGCTGCCGCTCAGGAGACCCCCACCGAAAAGACCGCCGCCGCGGATGTCATTCGACGTATGAGCGACCTGGAGCGCTCGCTCGCCGTACCGCAGCTCGTCACGCGGCTCACCACCGCCCGCGATCCGCGCCGCGACGCGGTCATCGCCCGCGCCAAGGAGCTGATGGACAAGGAGCTCCTCGCGATGGCGGACGACATCACGCGCCATCCCGAGACCGGGTGGAAGGAAGAGCGGTCGGTAAAGATTCTGACCGATTATCTCAAGGCGCACGACTTCGCCGTCGAGATGGGCGTCGCCGGCCTGAAGACCGCGTTCATCGCCCGGTATACCAAAGGCACGCCGGGGGGGGGCCCCAACCTGGGCGTCATCCTCGAATACGACGCCCTCCGCGGCACGAGCCGCGACTTCCACGGTGACCAGCACAGCGCGCAGGGCCCGGTGGGGATGGCCGTCGCCGTCGCGGTGGCGGAGTTTCTCACCGCCTCGAAGACGCCCGGCACCGTGACCGTGTACGGCACGCCGGCCGAGGAGCTCGCCTCGCCGGCCGCGAAGACGGTGATGTACAACGCTGGCGTCTTCAAGGGCGCCGACGTGCTCATTCGCTCCCATTCGTCCACCGCGACGCAGGCGCCGGGGCCCGGGTTCGGGAGCTGCTGCATGAACATCAACGTCATGCACTACGTCTTCTCCGGTGCCCCCGCGCACCAGCTCCAGGCCTGGGACGGGCGGGACGCGTTGAAGGGCCTGATCGAGCTGTTCAATCACATCGACGGCATCCGCATGACGGTGCGACCGGAGACCAAGATCCAGGGCATCATCACGGAGGGCGGGAAGGCGCCGAACGTCGTCCCGGACCGCGCCGTGGCCGAGTTCTGGATCCGCTACCCCGATCCGGTCTATCTGGCCCAGGTCACCGAGCGCGTGAACGACGCGGCGAAGGGAGCGGCGCTCGCGACCGGAACCAAGGTGCACATCGACCTGGACTCGTCCTCGCGAAACGGCATTTCGGTCTCCGCACTCAACTATCTCGCGTTCGCGTACATGAAGAAGTTTGGCGCCACCAAGGTCGAAGACGAGCCCGGCCGGCCGCTCCCCTTCGAGGAAACCGGCACCGTCGCGACGCAGATCCCCGGTGTCGGCGTCACCTCCCACAGCTCGAATGGGGGTTATCACACCTTCGAGATGGAGGCGGACGCGCTGGGCGACGTTGGCCACCACGGCTTCCTCGTCGACGCCCAGGCGATGACGGCCGTGCTGTATCACTTCGCCACCGACGCGCCGTACCGCGCGGCGGTCAAGCGGGAGTTCGACGGCCTGAAGGCGCTGTACGACGATTACCTCACGGCCCTGCGGAACGCGTACCCGCTCCCGAACGTCGCTGAGCCCACGGGGAACTAACCAATGCGCCCGACTCTCAGCGCCCTCCTCGTCGCGGCGTGCGGCGTCACGACGCTCGCCGCCCAGCAGCGGGCCATCACGGACAGTGATCTGTTCGCCTTCCGCTGGGTGGCGAACCCGCAGATCTCACCCGACGGCCGACAGGCGGCCTACGTCCTCGTGACGGTGAACGCGAAGCACGACGGCTACGAGACGAGTCTCTGGCTCGTGGCCACGGACGGTGCGTCGTCGCCGCGGCGCCTCACCGCCGGCCCGCACGACGGGGCGCCCCGCTGGTCGCCCGACGGCGCGGTGATCGCGTTCCTCCGCCCGAAGGACGGCCACTCGCAGATCTTTCTCTTGTCGCTGGCCGGCGGCGAAGCGCAGCAGCTCACCGACCTCCCGAAGGGCGCGGGGCCAGCCGCCTGGTCGCCCGACGGGAAGACGATCGCCTTCGCGAGCTCCGCCACCCCGGAGGACACGGCCAAGACGGACAAGGCGGACAAGAAGGACGAGACCAAGAGCGATGTGCGGGTGATCACCCTAGCCGAGTACCGGGCCGACGACGAGGGGTACCTGGATCCGGCCGAGCACGATCATATCTGGACGGTGCCGGCCGCCATGCCGGGAGACCAGCCCGCCAAAGCGCATCAAGTGACGTCCGGCAAATTCGACGAGGAGAATGCCCAATGGAGCCGCGACGGCGCCCGGATCTACTTCGTCTCCGACCGCGTGGCCGAATCGTACTACTATCCCCCCGACGACAACCTCTACTCCGTGCCCGCGAGCGGGGGGGAGACGTTCGACACCGTCGCGGACATCAACGGCCCGATCTTCGGCCCCACCGTGTCCCCCGACGGCAAGGCCGTCGCCTTCCGCGGCTGGATCAATCCAAAGGCCCCGCGCTCGTACCAGGAATCCGACCTCTTCGTTTCGCGCGCAGGCAAAGGGGCGGCGACCAACCTCACCGCCGACTATGACTTCGACATGGGTGGCGCAGTGCTCGGCGACCAGGCGCCGCCGCGCGGGGGCGAGGGCTCGAGCCCGAACATCTGGGCGGCGGACGGGAAGGCCGTGATCGTGACCACGACGGAGCACGGACGCTCGAACCTCGTGCGGTTCGACGCGCAGACGGGCGCGCGCGAGCCGCTCACCACGGGCGACCATGCCGTCCTCGCCTATACCGCCACGCCGGACGCGCGGCGCTTCGTGCTGACCATCGGCGATCCGTTGCACCTACCGGACATGTACGCCCTCGACGCCCAGACCAAGCGGCTCACCCAGCTCACCCACGTCAACGACTCCTTGTTCGCGAAGCTCCAGCTCGTGACGCCGGAGGACTTCTGGTACACGAGCTTCGACGGCAAGAAGGTCGAAACCTGGGTCCTGAAGCCCGTCGGCTTCACGCCGGGCAAGAAGTACCCGCTGATCCTCAACATCCATGGCGGGCCTCATACGGCGTACGGCTACATCTTCTTCCACGAGATGCAGTGGATGGCCGCCAAGGGCTACGTGGTGGTGTATCCCAACCCGCGGGGGAGCACGACGTACGGCCAGGACTTCGGCAACATCATCCAGTACAAGTATCCCGGCGATGATTACAAGGACTTGATGATCGCGGTGGACTCGCTGATCCGCCGCGGGTACGTGGACTCGACCAAGCTGGGCGTGACCGGCGGATCGGGCGGCGGGCTCCTCACCGACTGGACCGTGGGCCATACGCACCGCTTCGCGGCCGCCGCGTCGCAGCGCGACGTCGCCGACTGGCTCGGGTTCTGGTACACGGCGGACTTCACGCTCTTTCAGCCCACGTGGTTCCGTTCCGTCCCGTTCCGCGACCCCCAGGAGTTTCTCGCCCGCTCACCGGTGCGCTACGCGGACTCGGTCACCACGCCGCTGATGTTCATCCTGGGCGATGAGGACTATCGCGCGCCACCCAATCAGGGCGGCGAGGCGATGTTCCGTGCGCTCAAGTACCTCCACAAGACCACGGTGATGGTGCGATTCCCCGGCGAGTCGCACGAGCTGTCGCGCTCCGGGAAGCCGGTCCATCGCGTGGAGCGGCTGCAGCACATTCTCCGCTGGTTCGACAAATACCTGCAGGGGAAGCCCACGACGGCGTACGACACGCCATGACCGCCCCGCTGCACACGCTGCTCGACGTCGCGCTCCGGACGTCGGTCGTCTACCTCTTCGTGCTGGTGGGGCTGCGCATCACGGGCAAGCGCACGCTCGGCCAGCTGTCCGTCTTCGATTTCGTCCTCCTCCTCATCATCTCGAACGCGGTCCAGAACGCGATGGTCGGCCCCGACACGAGCCTGGCGGGCGGCCTCGTGGCCGCGGGCGTACTCATGAGCTGGCACTGGGTGATCGACCAGGTGCGCCTCAAGAATCGCCGATTGGGCAGGTTGATCGCGGGCGAGGGGATCATGCTCATCTACCACGGCAGGATCCTGGACGAGCATTGTCGTCGCGCCGGGGTCACGCGCGACGAGCTGTTGCAGGCGCTCCGCGAGCATGGTGTGGCCCGCGTCGAGGAGGTGATGTTCGCCGTGCTCGAGCCGGACGGAGCCATCAGTGTGGTCAGGAATGACGATATGAAGCCGGGAGAGCGACCGCATCACCGGATACGGGCGATACGAAGGAACACCTAGAGGGAGCAGGGAGCAGGGAGCGGTCCCTACCGAGCCGTAACCGGCCGCCGCTCGGAGGGTACCGCTCCCCGCTCCCTGCTCCCATTAGATTTAGGGTTACATGCCCGCCATCCTGATCAAGAAGACGTCGGAGGAGCCCGGCGCCGCTTCGCTCGCGGTAACCGTGCCGGTCGAGCACGTCCGGGAGGTCGAGGAGCGTGCCACGTCCGACTATCAGCGGAGCGCGCGGCTGCCGGGGTTCCGGAAGGGCAAGGCGCCCCCGGCGCTCGTGCGCAAGCAGTTTGCCGAGGACATCAAGAAGCACGCGCTGGAGGAGCTCATCCGCGAGAGCTGGAAGGCGGCCCTCGCGCAGGAAGCCCTGAAGCCGGTCGCCGACCCTCACGTCCACAATCTCAAATGGGACGCGGGCGCGCCCCTGACGTTCGAGTTCCACGTCGAGGTGAAGCCCGATCTCAAGCTCGAGCGGATCGGCAAATTTCAGTTGAAGCGGACGGTCCCGAAGGTCACGGAGGATCAGGTTGTCGCCCAGCTCAACGCGTTGCGCGAGCAGAAAGCGCCGTGGACGCCCGTCACGGGCGAGAAGCCCAAGCTCAAGGAACTGGTGCACGTGACGATCGCCACCCGCGAGGCCGGGAGCGACACCGCCCGCGATCCCCAGCCCTATCAGCTGGTACTGGGCGAGGGTCGGGCGATCCCGGAGGTGGAGGAGCGCATCATGGGGCTCCTCCCCGGGGAGACGGTGGACGCCACTGTGCGCTTCCCGAGCGACTTCCCGGAGGAGGCGAAGCGCGGACAGTCGCGTGACGTTCGGATCACCCTCGACGAGGTCAAGCGCCAGCAGCTCCCCGAGCTCGACGACGCGTTTGCCCGGGAGGTGGGGGATTTCGAGTCCCTCGAGGCGCTCCGGCGGGCCGTGCGGGACGACCTGGAGAAGGACGCCGCGCGGGAGGCGGACGCCCAGGTCCGGCGGGGCCTGATCGACCAAATCGTGCAGGCGAATCGCGTGGTGGCCCCACGGCCGCTGGTGGAGCGGGCGGTCTACACGTACGCCCAGGCGTACGGCATCCCCGAGGACCGGTGGCCCGATTTCTCGCGCGAGTTCGCGCCGGTGGCCGAGGTGCAGGTCAGGCGTGACCTGATCCTCGACTGGCTGGTGGAGCACCACGACCTGCGCGCCACCGACGCGGAGGTCGAGCAGCGGATCGCCGAGCTCGCCGCGCGACGCGGGACGCCGGTCGCGGAGCTCCGCGCCTCGCTCGAGAAGGCCAAGCGGCTGCGCGATCTGGAGCGCGGCCTCACCGAGGAGAAGGTGTTCGCCTTTCTCCTTTCGCAATCCACCGTGGAGCAGACGTGACGACCAGAAGCCAACTGTATCCGCCGTACATCATCGAGCGCTCGAGTCGCGGCGAGCGCACCTACGACATTTTCAGCCGGCTGCTCATGGACCGCATCGTGTTCCTGGGCACGCAGATCAACGACGAAGTGTCGAACATCATCATCGCGCAGCTGCTCTTCCTCGATGCGGACAACCCGGAGCGGGACATCTACCTGTACATCAACTCGCCCGGGGGCATCGTGTCCTCCGGGATGGCGATTTACGATACGATGCAGTTCCTGCGGGCCCCGGTGAACACGATCTGCATGGGGATGGCGGCCTCGATGGGCTCGTTCCTCCTCGCCGCCGGCCGCAAGGGAAAGCGCTCCGCCCTGCCCCACGCGCGCATCATGATGCACCAGCCGTCTGGGGGTACCCAGGGCACCGCGGCGGACATCGAGATCCAGGCGCGGGAGATCCTGTACCTCCGGGGGAAGCTCAACGAGCTGTACGCCAAGCATACCGGTCAGGCGGTGGAGCAAATCGAGAGGGACATGGACCGTGACCGGTTCATGTCCGCGGAAGAGGCCAAGGACTACGGGCTTATCGACCACGTGATAGCTAACTTCCAAGAGATCGACGACGGGAAGAAGAAGTGACGGCTTGCGTCCAACAGGCGACTTTCCCATACTAGGGCCCGATGTCCCACGATAAGCACCTCCGCTGCTCCTTCTGCGGCAAGTCGAAGGACTCGGTCCGGAAGTTCATTTCCGGGCCGTCGGTCTACATCTGCAACGAGTGCATCGCGCTCTGCAACGAGATCCTGGCGGAAGACGAGGAACGGGAGGTCTCCGAGGCGATCACCCAGGTCCCGATCCCTTCCGAAATCAAGGACGTGCTGGACCAGTACGTGATCGGGCAGGAGAGGGCCAAGAAGACCCTCGCCGTGGCGGTCTACAACCACTACAAGCGGATCAATTCGCACCAGGGGCGTGAGGTCGAGGTCGAGCTCGACAAGTCGAACATTCTCCTGATCGGGCCGACCGGTGTGGGCAAGACGCTGCTCGCGCAGACGCTCGCCCGCATCCTCGATGTTCCGTTCACGATCGCCGATGCCACCACCCTCACCGAGGCCGGGTACGTCGGCGAGGACGTGGAGAACATCCTGGTCCGCCTCCTTCAAGCGGCGGACTTCAACGTCTCCGAGGCGGAGCGCGGCATCGTCTACATCGACGAGATCGACAAGATCGCGCGTAAGTCCGAGAACCCGAGCATCACGCGTGACGTGTCGGGGGAGGGCGTGCAGCAGGCGCTCCTCAAGATCCTCGAAGGCACCGTCGCGAGCGTGCCGCCCCAGGGCGGCCGCAAGCATCCGCAGCAGGAATACATCCAGGTCAACACGAAGGACATTCTGTTCATCTGCGGCGGCGCCTTCGATGGGCTCGAAAAAATCATCGAGTCGCGCACCGGGCGGCGCCAAATCGGCTTCACCAAGGAGGAGCTCGCGAAGGGCGAGCCCGAGAAGCTCAAGAAGAACCCCTTCATCGACGTGGAGCCCGACGACCTCCTCCGCTACGGCCTGATCCCGGAGCTCGTGGGCCGGCTGCCGGTGGCGGTGCCCTTGGACGCGCTGGACGAGGACGCGCTCATCCGCATCCTCATCGAGCCCAAGAACGCCCTCTCCAAGCAATACCAGAAGCTCTTCGAGCTCGAGGACGTGCGCCTCACCATCGAGAAGGACGCGCTCACCGCCATCGCCCAGAAGGCGATCAAGCGCGGCACGGGCGCCCGCGGCCTGCGGGCGATCCTCGAGGAGATGATGACGGATATCATGTTCGATCTGCCGAGCCGGGACGACGTGCGTGAGGTCGCCATCACCGCCGAGTGCGTCACCGAAGGCCGGCCCCCGCTGCTCGTCACGGAGCGCGTGCGTCAGAAGAAAGAAGCCTGACCGAAGAACCTCGCTTTATCGGCTCCTTCCCCCGGGCCGACGTCTCCCTCGCTCCAGCGCTTCCTGAAGTCGCCCTCGTCGGTCGGTCGAACGTCGGCAAGTCGAGCCTGCTGAATGCTCTCGCCAGGCGACGGATAGCCAAGACCTCCGGGACTCCGGGCAAGACTCGGATGTTGAACGTCTACCTCATGGGAGTAGGGAGCCGGGAGCCGGGAGCAGAGCGCCAAGGCCACGGCGCCCTGCTCCCCGCTCCCCGCTCCCTGTATCTGTTGGATCTTCCCGGCTACGGTTATTCCCGCGCCTCCCAGACCGAACGGCGGGCGTTCCGACTGCTCATCACTCACGCTATCGCCCGCCCGCGGCTCGTCGGCGTTCTGTGGCTGCTCGACCTGCGCCGCGAGCCTTCCCCGGACGACCACGCGATGCACGAGCTCTTCGCCGAGCGGGAGACGCGGGTGCTCGCGGCCTTGACCAAGAGCGACAAGCTGTCCCACACCGAGCGGCAGCCGCGCGAGCGCGCGTTGCGCGAATCGCTGGGCCTCGAGGACGACCAGGTGATCGCGACGAGCGCCCGGTTGGGTGAAGGAATCGAGGACTTGCGGGAGAGTCTCAGACGGTTAGTCGGTTAGACGGCCCAGCTGTTCGAGACGCCAGCCGGCCGCCGCCCCGACACCAGCATCGCCGTCGAGAGGGCATCCGCCGCGGTAGCGGTCCGGGTGACGACGGACGCCTGCGTGAGCGCGCGCGCAGGCCACCCTGTGGCCGGGTCCATCACGTGCCCTACGACGAGCGATCCGTACCGGAGGATCGATTCGGTGTTGGCGGCTGTGGCGAGCGCCGCGTCACGGAGCCGGGTGTGCGCCACGGTCAGGCCGGGGCGGTCCGGATCGGCGACATCCACGCGCCAACCGGGCTCTCCCGGCGGTGCGCCGATAGCGGCCACGTCGCCGCTCACGTCGAGGAACGCACGCCGCACGCCGCGGGCGCGCAGCACCGCCAACGCGCGGTCGATCCCGTACCCCACGCCGATCGAGCCGAAGTCGAGCTGGGTGTGCCGGGCGGGCAGCCGGGCCACGTCTCCATCGAGCTCCACCACCGCCGCCGCCACCGCTTGGCGGGCTTCGGCGAGCGCCGCGGCGGTCGGCGCACGGGGAGGAGTCCGCGGCCGATGAAAACCCCACGCACGCATCAGCGGCTCCACCGCGACGTCGAACGCGCCGCCGGTGGCTCGCCGGAACCCTGCGGCGAGCTCGAGCACGGCGCCCAAGTCCTGATCCACGCGCATCGCCTTCCGGCCCGCGCAGCGGTTTAGCTCAGACAGGTCGCTCGCGTCGTCGAACAGCGTGAGCCGGCGCTCCACGCGCCGTAGCTCCGCCAGGGCGGCCGCGCAGGCGTCCAACCCTTCCTGCTCCGACGTCGCGAAGACCATGAGGTGGACCGACTGCCCCATGGCCCACGACCACCGCTCGACGAACACATCATCTCGGAAACGGAGGCGTGGAACGCCGACGATCCCCCAACACCCGGCACCCAGCACCCCAATGAATTCACTCCGCTTCACGCCCGAGCTCCCTCAGAATCAGATACGACTGCACATAGAACGTCACCGCGAGTACCGAGCTCGACGCCTCGAGCAGCCAGCTGAAACGCGGGTCCGCGTAGCGCATCAACCACATCGCCGAGAATGACACGAGTAGCGCGACGAAGGGCTCCGCCACCAGGAAGCGTTTCCACCGCTCGCCGACGCGCTCGCACAGCGCCACGCCGATCCCCGTGATCAGGAAGATCACGGCCATCGAGAGGAGGTGCGTGTGCGTGATCGTGAGCATTTCGCCAAACGACTTTGGGAACTGCATCGCCCCCATCGCGGCCTGGCCGGTGTCCGGGTCCACTCCCCGGTAGCGAGACTCGATCCCGGGCGGCACCAGGCGCGTGGTGTGCCAGACGAACACGAGTGACGTGGTGTACCCGACCAGCTGGACGATCACGACCCACCGCGCCAGAGCGCGGAGTGCCGGGGGCATGCCCCGCCACGTGGCGCGCCACGGGGGGGCGGGGGGGGCGCTCACCGGATCGCCCCACGCTGATGCCACGCGGTGAGGTCGGCGAGCAGGCGCCGCACACCCAGCGTCACCGCGTGCACGCTGATCGTGGCGCCGGAGATGCTCCGGATCTCGCGGCCCACGCGCAACGAGTCGCCCGCCGTTTTGCCCCGGAACTGGCGACGCCACGGCTCGTACGCGACCTCGCCGCCGTAGGGCTCCCGGTACACCAGGATATCGACGTCCTTGAGCCGGTCGCCGGGATCGATGGCGACGAGGAACGTGATCGGCTGGTCCTTGCCGAGCACGTTGCCCACCTGCGCGAAGCCCAGGAGCGAGTCGGCCCGCGAGACGCGCAGCACCGCCGCCGAATCCACCTGGAGCGTGTCGACCCGCGTGCCGGAGCCGAACACCCGGGCAATCGAGGCGGCGACCTTGGCGGCCGGAGGCGCCGGGTTCTGGGCCGCGAGCAGGAGAGCGGTGAGGACGATCGTCACGTCAGAACTGGTACCCGACGCCGAGGCTCAACACTTCGTGCTCGCCGACGCCCGCCGCGTTGCGGACGATCTGATAGTCCCCCTTGAACGCGGTGTTCCACGTGGGCTTGTACGTCAGTCCAAACGTCGTGAGGCGGCGCGCGAGGGAGCGGTCCCGCGTCACCCCGGTCGGCACCGAGGCCTGCGTGTCGTAGCGCTCGTGGCGCACGAAGGCATTGAGCTTCTGGGCGGCGCCCGGAACGAGGACGCGAAGGAGGTCGTAGGCGCCCTCGATGTAGCCGCCCGCGATGCGGCTTCCCACCGTGGTGCCGTACCGCGCGTCGATCGCGCCCGCGTCGCTCACGTTGATGTTGGCCACCTCGCCTCGAAAGCTCGCCCCACCCACGTCGTAGCGCACGTCGGCCGATACGAGGGTGATGGGAGCCGCAAACGAGCCCGTGCCGAGCACGCTGTCGGCGTTCGCCGTGCCGCCGTACCAGAACGACCCACCCACCTTCCAGCCTGGGCGTGCCCACTCGAGGCGACCGGTGAACGAGGGGTTCGCGAAGCTGGCCAGCGGCCCTTCTTGGCGGCCCTCGCGAATGCCTTCGGAGGCGGAGAATCCGTCCGCACGGAGCCCGTTGACGAGATAGACGCGATACGCCAGCCCGGTCCCGCCCGGAATGGTCCCGACCGCTCCGACCCCGATCTCGCGCCAGGTCGTTGGAATCACATCGTTGTCGAACCCCGGGCGATCCACGCCGTTGAACGTGGGGGGCTCATGCGTCTCGTTGATGATCCCGACCGGGGGGAGCACCAGGCCCGTCCGGAGCGTGAGCCAGTCGGCAAGCCGGTAGTCCAGGTACGCCTGCTCGACCGACACCTCGCCCCCCGGCTGCCCTCCCTCGACCTTCGCGTCTTCGACCTCGAGCTCGGAGCGGAACGTGAGCCGGTCGTCGAAGGTGTGGGCCAGGTAGGCGACGAAGCGGGCGAGGTTCACCACGCCCGGCGTGTTGGGTCCCGTGGGGTTGGTGTAGTGCAGCTCACCGTAACCGCCCAGCGTGGTGCGCTCTTGCGCGCCGGCGGTCCGGGACAGGCCCGCCGCGAGGGCCCAGCACAGCCCCCACCTGAGGACTCTTCTCATCGTGCTCCGGAGTGAACTAGTTGAGAATTGTTCTCAAACTGCGGGATAGCCGAATCTAAAAGTCGGGATTCCGACGGTCAAGCAGATTATTGTTGTGACCTCGGGAGGGCTGCCCTTGGACCGCTTCCTGCCTGCACTCGCGTACGGCCTGCTGGCGCTTGCCGCCATGGGGCTCGGCGCGGGTGCGATTCATCTCAAGCGACGCCTGGAGCAGAGCGAGCGCGACCGGCGCCGTGCCGCCGACGAGCTGAACCGCCGGCTGTCCGAGCTCTTCTCCCTCCAGGAACTGTCCTACATCCTGTCCGGGTCGCTCCAGCTCGACCGCATCGTTGAGCAGATCGTGCGCTACGCCATGCGGTTTCTGGACGCGCAGGGGGCATTGGTCGCCCTGGCGCCGGATGGGGACGGAGGCACGGA
>Ga0307469_10000529_pt1 | contig 14015 bp, 20 predicted proteins | sample atmos_gasesAM2C__FD_203084 | JGI IMG/M metagenome (GOLD analysis project Ga0307469, IMG submission 203084) | Hardwood forest soil microbial communities from Morgan-Monroe State Forest, Indiana, United States - atmos_gasesAM2C_515 | ecosystem: Environmental > Terrestrial > Soil > Temperate...
GCCGGAGATCGTCCCCACGCTCGGGACGAGTGCCATGACAGTCCGCCACTTCATCTCTGACCGATGCTGAGGTTGATCGCGCCCGTTGCTCTTGTTCCAGTGGCCGTGTACGCATGGATGATGATGAGTCACTTTCGTCGGATCCGAGTTGAGATCGAAGCGCGTCCCCTTTCGGGCGAAGAAGCCGCTCGTCTGGAGGATCAAGTTCTTGCGCTCCCGAAGAATCGCGTGAAGCCTCAAACCCGGCTTCTCTTGCGTCCGAAGACTGTCCCGGGATACGCGATGCGACGGGAACGGCTATATCGGCTAGCGTTCGTGTTCGCTCTTCTCGGCATGGCGGCATTGCTCGCACAGGCGCTTGTCCTTCTTGAGAAGTGACATCTCTCTCGGGATAGTCGGCGAGATCGTCATCGGCGCGGTCATGGCGTGTTACGGCATCACCCTCTTCCGCCGCCGCGACGTCTTCATCCGTTCGTGGTTCGGCACACGCGAACACGGCCCTTGCGCGCATCGGGCTGTCCGTCGGGTTCGTCCTGCTCGCGACGGTCGGGTTCCTCGCCGTGGTTGGCGGGATCGTCAATGTCGCTATCGGACGGCGCATCCTAGGGCGGTGACGTCGCGGCGGGTGGCCTTCCTCGCGTTCTGCCTCCTCGCGTCCTGCACGTCCGGCGGACACACCCCGCACATCACGCGCACGCCGATCCCACCTCCGACGGACGCGGCCCCGGCCTACACGCTGCCGCCGGTGGTCCGCGGCGAGCCGCTCTGCGCGCCGTCCTCGCTCACGTTCCGCGACAGCGGTCTTCCGGGCGATACCGCCGACGACGGGCGGCTGTTCGTCATCACGAAGCGCAGCGGCTCACCGTGTCGCGTCGGTGGCACGCCTACGGTCGTCGCGCACCTGTCCAACGGGAAGGTCGTGACGCTTCCTCCGTACGGCCCGAACGCCTCGTTCATCGCGCCGCACACGGGCGACTACTCCGTCACGACGCGTGACCAAGCGTACGTCATCATCCACACCTACTTCGGAGCGTGCGACGCGATGGGGCCACCGACGTTCGGCAAGAACGCGCCGTACTTCACCGAGTTCCGATTCACGTTCGACGGCGGGTCGCTCGACATCCGCGATGACACGAACTTGTCGGCGGCGTGTGGCACGACCGTGTCGCAGTTCTACGAGTGATACGACGTAGCCTGGACGCGGTGACCGACACACGACGATGACTTCGCGAACAGCGCGTAACGAGCGGACGCACCGAGAAAACGTCAAGCGCGTCATCGCGGTTCTCGCACTCACCCTCGCCGTCGTCGCCGCCATCGTCGCCGTCGCTATCTATTCCCTCGTCGGCGGGACGCTTCACCACCGTCTGTCGGACGCGTTTCGTGCTGCCGCCGGTGCCGCGTGGACGGTTCTTGTCATCGCCGGGGCGATCTCGCGTCTTGTTCACGGGCTTCGGGGGCTGCGTGATCTCGGCGACCCGAACGCGTTGCCGCCTGCTGCCGTTCCGGCGAACCCCATCCGGCTCGCTTCGGTGAAGCTGGTCGCCATCGCCGTGGGGCTGGGCGTCTTGACCTTCCTCATCGCCTTCGGTGAACGACTGAACCCCGGTGTCGCCGTGTTGCCCATCGTCGTGCATGGCCTGATGTGGGGGACCGGCGTGGGCACCACGTCGCTGTTCGTCCTGTTCCTGTTCCGTTCGCTCGTGTGGCGGTGGACGAGCAAGCCGGTGCCTTCCCAGATGATGGGCGACAAGGGTCGGACGTGAACCCGTTCGCGAAGGTCTAGGTACGCATGCCCGCGCGCGAAATCATCAGGGTTGCCGCCACCTGTCTTCTGCTCTTCGGCGTCGCCATGGGCGTCCGGGGGATCTGGGACAGCACGCCCGGTGGGCGCGCGCTCGCTCGGTTCTTCGTTCGACGAGGCCAACCGGACAGCGCACGTGCTGTCCTAGACAGCGAGGCGTGGTGGGCGCGCGTCGAGCGGTGACTGGCCGTGCCGTGCCTCATCGTCGGTGCCGTCCTGCTCGCCACGAGCTTCATGTTGCGGTGATCGTTACCGCGCTCGCCGTGTATGCCCGCCGCATCGTGCGCGCGCGACGCCGCGTCCTCGTACCGTAGGCACATGTGGCGGCGTGATCCGACTCCCGTCCGACTCCTGTTCGCGATGTACGTCGGCGTCTGGACATTCGTGGCGTGGGTCGCCACGCATGTTCCGCTCGTGGTCGGCGCGGTGCTGTTCCTCGTGACCGCCGTCGCGACGGCGGTATCGGTGATCTGGCTGAACCGTCGCGCACGCGAACGGCTCCGGCGTCCGCGCTTCGGTCGGCGGTAACGGTGCGATGACGGGCGCGGATCGCATCATCACCACCGACGGCATCGACGCACTCGTCCTCGACGACCTCACGCACGCCGACCTGCCCCACCTCACCTGGTCCGGCTCGCCCTCCCACATCCGCAGCGTCGCGAAGCTCCTCGACCGCGTCCCCACCGGCGAGATCGACTACCTCACCATCCGCGCGCCGGACGGCACGCCGATCTGCAAGGGCTGCATCGATTACACGCAGCACGCCGACGCCGGGACCATGGAGCAACTCGCCACGCACGAAGCCGTCCAAGGACGCGGCCTCGCCACGCGGTTGATCGGCGTATGCGAGGAGCGCATCCGGCACCGGGGACTGCGGTGGGCCGTGCTCGGGGTGGAAGACGACAACCCGCGTGCGCGGGCGCTGTACGAACGGCTCGGATACTTGGCGTACGGGCGTGAAGCGGTGGGATGGGATGTCGAGGATGAGGACGGCACCGTGTCGCGGTACGAAACGGAGATCACGCTGTTGCGGAAGGCGCTCTGAGCCGTCGCGCGATACTGGACGTCAGGCGAGCGGGGTGTGATGACCGATCAGAAACCCACCCACCATCAACGTCGCGTCGTGCGCCCCGGCATCACCCACCGTACGATGCGAGTCGGAGCATCGAGATGATTGAAGGACTCACGACCATCCTGGCAGTCGCGATGGTGTTCGTCGCCGTCGTCGTGCTCGCGCGGTCGCGGGCACGAGCACAGCGGCGAGATAGCGGCGTCGAGATTCACCTTCGGGCGATCAAGCCTCCTCTGCCGCCGTCCACACGAAGCACCACGCGTCGTGGCCGGGGCCATGGTCGCGGCCGTGGTCTTGGTGGAGATCGCGAACCTCGCCGACCGAACCCTCGGACGGGTTCCGGCGCGGCTCGACTTGATCTCGACGACGAGGAGGAGGAGCTTGGTCGCTGACGTGAACGGTGACCGCATCTCCGACACCACGACGATGCGTCCGCCACGCACGTAACCTCCTCCCGTGCGGATCGTACCCCCAACGACGGTGAGCGGCAGTGGCTCTGCGGGCACTGGAACGGCTCGCCCATCGAGATCGGCGTCACGCCCGTGCTGCACGACGTGCCCGACACCGAAGTCGTTCACCACCACCCGTACGCCGAGTATTACATCGTCACGCACGGCGCAGGCGCGCTTGAGGTCGACGGCGAACACGTCCCGCTCGTGGCGGGGTCGGTGGTCATGGTCGAAGCCGGAGAGCGGCACCGCGTCGCGGCCGTCGGGCCGGAGGGTGTGCGGTGGATCGTCGTGAAGGAGAAGTCGGTGCCGAACTCCAAGGTCGTGTAGAGAGGTCGAGGATTACGACGCGCACCCGGAACGTGCGGATCGCAACGTGACACCGATCCTTCGTCACGGACGCTACCTGTACGTCATCGCGGCCGCGTTCGTCGTCGCGAACTTCGTGAAGTCGATGCTCGGGTTCTACGCACAGTCCGGCGCGGACCGGAATCCGTTGGCGTTGAGCCTCCCCGAAATGCTCCTTGCGGGCGCGGTCATCGCCGTCACGGTGCTCGCGTTGATGCGTGCCGCGCAAGCGAAAGACTGGCGCTGGTTCTGGGGCATGGTGGCGTCCTGGTTCCTCGCCCTCTGGTGGGTCGTCATCCCCGTCTATCTCCTCACGCACCGCGTGCGACGCAGCGAACATCATGGTCGGACGGTGACCGAGGGGACGGGGGACCAGGCGCTACTGCGCGATCAGACGTGAAGCTCCGGCGCGTCGCGGCACTGGCGTGCATGTCGCTCATGGCGTCGTGCTCCACATCCTCGCCGCACCCGTCACCGACACCACCGCCGCACAGGACTCCGCCGACACCGACTCCGACGGAGCCGCCGTCGACGATCGCCCAACGCTGCGCGCGGCGCGTGCAGGGAGTCACGGTGCTCCGCGGCGACTTCGATGGCGACGGTCGCACCGACATCGCGTACTCGTGGTACGGGTTCGCCGCGAGCGACGCGACCGAAATGGCACCGAGGGATAACGATCTGCGCATCGGCGTCTGCACCGGCGCGGGCGCACGCGACGAATACGACGCAGGCGGCGTCGGCATGCTGACTGACATCATCGACATCAACCGCGACGGTCGTAAGGTGCTCGGTATATCGGGCGAGTACAACGTCGGGTCGGAGTACCTCGGCTTCTACGTCGTCCGCGACGGCCGTGTTCGTCCGGTGACGACCGGCGGGGTTCCGGCGAGCAAACAGGGGCCGTATGGCTTCTTCGTCGTCGCGGGCTTCGTCGTCGGGGGCGTCCCGACGCCACGCGAGAACGACGACTGGGGCTGTCTGGACGTCCCCGGCGAACGTCGGCGCGAGGTGTTCTCGGACACGTCGACGTTTCCGGCTGGTAGAGGTCACGGAAGGTGGAAACGCTCGATCTTCAGCTTCGATGGAGCGACGATGACGCTCGTCAAGACCGACTCCGGTGACGCGGGGACCGACGTTTACCATCCGACCACCCCGCAGGCGGGCGTGTCGCAGTGCGACCTCCACCAGTCGTGAACGTCCGCACAGTCGCTGCGGCGTTCGTGATGCTTCTCATGGCGTCGTGCTCGCCGCACCACACCCCGACGCCGACCGTGCCGACGCCTTCATCGCCCACGCCGGAAGCGACGCTCGCCGTGCCATCGACCATCGCCGGACGCTGCGCGCACGCGGCCAACGTGCGGAGCGGTGACTTCGACGGCGACGGCAAACGCGATGTGGCCTACGAGGTGGAAGGTCTGCCTGCGACCGACGCGGTCGTCGCAGCCGAAGAGAGATCGCTCGCGGGTATCCGCATGGGTGTCTGCACCGCTGCTGGTGCCCGTGATGAGATCGACCCCGGCGGCATGGGGCAGATCTTCGGACCGATGGACGTCGAACCGGATGGCCGCGTGGAGCTTGTCGCGGGCCTCACAACCGCCGTAGGCGAACAGGATCGGATCTACGTCCTGCGCGGCGGGCGTCTTCACGAGGTGACACTGAACGGCCAGGACTTCCTCCTGTTCTCAGGCATCGACCTAGAAGGCGACGAATCGTCGTGGGGATGCGCCGATGTTTCCGGTGACGCTCGGCGCGAACTGATCCAGATCACCCAGCAGTGGCCGAGGGGCCAGTCTGCCGACGGTCGCCACGGACGATGGACGCGTCAGGTCTTCGGCTTCGACGGCGAGAAGGTCACGCTGCTCAAGACCGACTCGGGCGACGCAGGCACGGACCCGAATAGGCCGACGGTGCCGAAGCCCGGTTTGGCGGAGTGCGCCCCGACGTGAACGTACGCTGGTGCGCCGTGGCGTTCGTCGTGTTGGTCATGGCGTCGTGCGCGACGCACCACACCCCGACGCCGTCCGTGCGGACGCCGATCCCAGCCACGGGATCGCCCACGGACTCGCCGACCGCGGCACCGACGCCGACGGTACTCGCGTACACGCGATGCAACGCCATCGATCTGAAGCTCGGCATCGTGCCGCTGCTCGAACAGATCGGCCAGTACAACTTCGTGTTCCTCTCGCTGACGAACACCGACGCAACTGCCTGTTTTCTCGTCGGCTATCCGAAGATCCACGCCTACGACGTCCGTGGTGCGCTCCCGCTGACGTTTCATCGGCCCACGAACGGGTCGTTCGCCAACCAGATGGCGGCGAAGCCGCCGGAACTCGTCCGGCTTCCACCGCGCGGGGTCGGCTACGTTGTCCTCGCGCAGGGGTCGTGTCGGGACGCGTCCCCGCCAGGCGGCATCCGCGCGGCGACGCGCATCGTGCTGACGCTGCCCGACGACGACGCAGACCTGAGTGTGACGCCCCGCACGCAGGAGTTCGACGGGAGCGCCGTGAAGAACACGCTCTTCAACTGCGCAACGGATGTCGCTGTAACACCTATCGGGTCTGACCCTTACTCCGCTGAAAGATGAACGAGCGCGTGCCGTTGTCACCCGAGACTCGTGAAGCTCGGATGTCCGTGGCGCGGATGGAGCATCATCATCTTGGGGAGGATCGCGTCGTCCGGCCATGACTGACGTCCACATCGACACCACGCGGATCCACGACTGGGAGAGCTTCCACGACGTCTTCGCGGAAGCCCTCGGGTTCCCGAGCTTCTACGGACGGAACATGGATGCTTGGGTCGACTGCATGGGTGATCTCGATGATCCGGGCACCGGCATGTCGACGGTCCACGCGCCACCGGGCGGCGTCGTGACACTTCATCTGGACGGGGTCAACGTGTTCGCGTCCCGTTGTCCCGAGCAGTACCGCGCGGTCGTGGAATGCTCGGCCTTCGTGAACTGGCGTCGCGCGGAGATGGGACACCCCGCCGTCCTCGCCCTCGCGTTCCACCGCGATCCCCGTGCGCGGGACTCCACGACATGACCGTTTACTGGACGGTCCACTCGCTCCCCGAACTGCGCGACATGCCGCGCTACCAGGCGCGCGCCCTGTACCGACAGAACGCCTGGAAGCCGTTCCGTCACTGGCCCATATGGGCGGCGTTCGTGCTCACCCTCGCTGCGGTCGTGGGGCTGACCGCACTGCTGTGGTCGCTCGGCCTGCGCGACACGTCTTTTCCCCGCGCACTGCTGCGCGACGTGCCCACCGTCGGTGTCCCCGGCGTGGTCCTCGGTCAGGTACGTATGCACCTCGTGCGGCCGTACCTCCGCGCGGCACGGGAGGATCTGACGTGACGACGGGCGGACGTGTGCGCCTCGCGTTGTTCTCGGCGCTCACCGCTCTCTTGCTCGCGATGGCGGCTGCGTGCGCAACGCCGCGTCGGCCCCCAGCGACCGCCATCGCGACTCCTCCAGGCTCGGGCGCTGTCGCGTCCTCGTCCGCGGCTCTCGTCAAGGTGTGCGATGGTCCGCCGCACCAGTCGCGAGGATGTTCGGAACTCGCGCATCAGGCGGCGTGGGCGCGGATCACGACCTTCACCCACAGCGGCGACGCGTGCCTGACCTACGACGGCAAGTTGATCTGGTGTGTCCGCGTCAACGAGATCGGGCCGCTCGCATCCGCCGGGGCGCAGCCGATCCTCGCTCGTCCGTTCGGCGGGCAAGACGTCATGGCCGTGGAGAAACCCGTGGCACGTTTGACCGTCGCCGCGACCTACTCGACGGATGGTGGGTTGGTCGTCCATGTCACCAACGGGGACACGTTCGACTGGAACAACTGCGACGTGGTGTTGAACGGCGAATACACCGCGGGGTTCAACGGCTTCCCGATCTGGTTCAGCGGGATCTCGGCGGGCACCACGCTCGACGTCCTGAGCTTCGTCGATGACGGCGGGACAGCGTACTCGCGAGATGTTGATGGAGTACCGCGCACGATCATCGTTCACTGCGTGTCGACCGCTCACGGTCGGGCGGACGGATCCGCGTTCATCACGGCGGGACAATAGGCGGCGCGACGAACTCGATAGCGCCGCGCGCCGTGAAGTTCGGTGAACGCGGACGCGATCCCGTCGGCTCACTGATGGCGTGAGAACATCAGCGCATATCCCGCATCGAGGCAGTAGTGAACCACCGCGGGTACCCACAGCGTTCCCGTCCACGCGAACAAGATCCCGCCTGCGAAGGTGTACGGCAGCAGCGACGGGACCGTTCGCCACTGCTGCAGGTGGTACGCGGCGAACAGGACGTTCGCGATGAAGAACCCGTACCGAAGCTCCGGCTGGAGCAACCCGTGGAAGAACGACTCCTCGACGAAGACCGTGATGGGATAGCGCACCACGAGGCACGCGACGAGCCGGACGGGTGTCATCACGGCATGCACAGTGCCGTACGACCCTGGCCTCGCCGCCGACACCTTCCCGACGACGGGCAGTCGCGACCACAGGAAGGCGAGGCCGAAGCACGCGACGACCGCTGGAACGGCGACGACGGTCGGGATCGCCTGTCTGTGCGTCGTGGTCCACATCGTCGACAGGGCATGGACGAACGACCGATGCGTCGTGAAGAACGCCAGCACGAGCAGGCCGACCATGCCGCCGCGCCAGACGAGATCGCCCACGAGCGCGGCGAGGCCGGGGAACCGTCCCGACAGTGGGTCTTTCGCGCGACGGCCGACGCGCGCCGCGATGTTCGCCGACGCTGCACCGAAGACACCCGCGACCGCGGTGATGGCGATGCCGAACGCGATGCTCACCCGCACGCCGGAAGGCTACGAAATGCGCGTCAGATCTCGCCGTCGATGTGCGCGTGTTCCCGCACCCACCGCGCGACGTCCTCGACATCGACCGCCTCGGACGTGTCGATCTCCAGCACCGGCCCGTCGAGATCGAGCACGCCGAAATGCTGCATGTACGGCTCGATCTGCTCCACGGTCGGCAGCGGGTACGGCCGGTGGCACGCGTGCTGGCTCGGCATGCGCTCGCGGAACCGGCGCACGATCACCTCGGCGGGTGCGCGAACGAACACCTGCGTGGCGCATGGGTCGAGTTTGCGCAGATCTTCGTTCGCGCCGAAGCGCGCTTGGAAGTGCGCGTCGATGACGAGCTTCGGACCGAGCGAGGGGATGAGGTCGAGGAACACGCGGAAGGCGGCGGCACCGACCTCCCGCGACCACGCGAGATCGTCGATGCCGTCGGGCTTCACGATGGCGTCGTACATCGCCTCCTTGATGGCGTCGCGCGACAGCAGCGGGTAGCCGAGTAGGGGCGCGAGGCGAGAGGACAACCACGTCTTCCCGGCTCCGGGCGCACCGTGGACGACTACGAGGTGATCGAACATCTTCCTCCCCGAGGGCAGTGTCCATGAGGGCAGTCGTTCATTCGGTCCGTCGCGCGCCCTCCAGGTTGAAGTTCGCACGGCACGCGAAGAGTCCGGCGGGGCCGTCGGGTCCGGGCGGCTCCTGGCGGTTCGCGACCACGAACGTCGACCCGGCCATCTCCACCTTCCAGTCGCCCGGTGTTACCTCGTCGGACGTCGCGCACATCGCGCCGGTCTTCGGGTCGTCGCGTTCGCCGCCCTGTAGCGAGATCGCGGCCTCCGTCACGTTCGTGGGGAGCGGTGTGGTGCCGACGTCCGGCGGCGCGTTCGGCGTCAGGATGAGTCCGGCCGGGAACGTGGACGGCCCCCGCAGGTTTGTGCCGCCGCCGTAGATCGTGATGAGCGGGCCGTTCGGCGTCCGCAGGGCTTGGACGCTCACCGAGCCGGAGAGCGCGCAGGGCGTCACTCCGACGTCGCGGACAACGATCTCGCCGAAGTCGTTGCCGGTGCCAAGTCCGCCGCCGCGATAGGAGAGGCGGAGGTCGCGGGGTGTGCAGGGCGCAGCACCGAGCGGCGATGACGTAGCGGATGGAGTCGGCAAGCGTCGTGGTGGATGCGCGGTCGAGCACGATGTCGCGACGGTGAGTGCGACGAAGGCGGCGACGACCCTTGACCTGCCGGTGCCGGACATGCGGGTGAGCGACATGCGCTTCATCTCCTCGACCGGGGCAGCACGTTACAGAAGCGCGATCAGCACGACGACGATTGTGGCAGTGAACCACAGCAGGGCGACCGCGCCGTATACGCGCTCACGTTTGCGCGCATAACCCGGCAATGTGAGTCGTAGCCGAAAGGCTTCACGTTGACGTGCGCGACTGCGGGAGAGTGGGAGCGAAAACGCGCCCTTCAAGCCCGGTTCGACGAGTTGCCGCAGGGAACGCTCGACTCCCGCACGCTCTTCTACGGTCAACGGGTGTCGTTCTGCCCGTCGGCGAGCACCCCGGTAGAACTGCGCGAGTGCGAGCGACGAAACAGATGGGGACAGAAGGATCGCTGCCTGCCACGGATTCAACTGCGTTTCACCCTCTTGCTACCCACCGAGTTGGACTCTTCAGGCCGATCAGATCGACCGACAGATCCAACTCGCCGACGGACAGGAGTCGATTGCTGCGGAGTACGCGATGAACGCGACGGACACCGCCGCGATTACCGCGACCCAGATCCATATCGCGCGCCGAAACCGGCGTTGATCTCCCCACGCCCAGATCATGAGCGGAATAACCGGGACGGCCCACCCGCCACCCACCGCGGGTCCAACGACGTCGGCCCAGTTGCGCGGGTGACCGCTCATCGTGGCGGCGACGAGAACGACGATCCCGCCAGCGAGAACGCTCAACGCGGCGATTGCGCGCGAACGCCCCAGTTGCCGCGTTCGGGGCACTACGTCTGGCCCCTCAAGCGGCGACATCGGCCGAACGGGAGGAGATCGCCGCGCGATGCGACGGGCGCTGACGACGGCGTACAACTGCGAGCCGATTCCGACCGTCGTCAATGGCACGCCGACAGGGGCCGTGTGCAGAACGAACCATGCGATCAGTCCCACCGATGTGCAGATGCCACCGCCGAGCAACGCTGCTCGTAGGCGCGTCTTCGTTCTCGCGGGGATGGTGGTCGGGCCATCAGGTTGCTCGTCCACAACTTGACGATAGGCGAGTCTTCCGTCCGCCAGTACCTTCAGGTCATGGAAAGTGCCGCCGCTGCCACCCAAGACGAACGTGCCAGCCCTGACGAGGATGCCGTTCCGGCGCGTCGCCTCCGCGGCCGAAACATCCCCACGCATCCGCGCCGCGTGCAGTCCGCGCTCAACAAGATCGAGGTGTTGAAGCTCCGCGCCGCCGGTGCGAGTTGGTCCGACATCGCCGACCAACTCGGGTTCAAGTCACCGAAGGTCGCCTATAACGTATGCGCGAAGGCGCTGAAAGAACTCCCGACTGCGATGGATCTCGCCGAGGAACGCGATCTCGTCGCGTATCGGCTCGACGACGTGTACGCGCGGCTCAACTCTGGCACGGTCGACGCGCAAACGGGAGGCGCGATGATCCGCGCGCTCACCGCACGCATGGGGCTGCTCGGGCTTCGCGTGCCGACGGAGGAGCGCGTCAAGCACGAGGGCCAGATCGACCACAACCATGCCCACTTCGCCGCGGACGATCCGCGTCGCCCGCTCACACCCGAGGAGAAGCTCGACGTGGCGGAGCAGTTGAGCGCGCTCGTCAGCACGGTGGCGAGCAAGCACGCCGACGCGCAGGTCGCGGTGCGGATGCGTCAACTTGGAGCGGCGACGCACACCGAAACGACCGACGGGGACGTCGAGATCGCGCTGGTGCCCGAGGTGCGTCAGGCGTAACGCACGACGCGGTCGCAGAGGCGCGAGGCGAAGGGATCGCAGGTCACGCCACCGAACACACACGAATCGTCCGCCCTCGCTGGAGTCCCGTTCCACTGGACGCCGATGGTGACCTGCGGAGAGAAAACCGGACGAAATATCTCGGCGGGGCCACCGCCGGTCGATTGCACAGGGGTTGGGTCCCATCCCGACCGCAGGTATGTGTCCGTACCCATACACCGTAAACAACCGGCTCGACACGTCACTACGCGCCGGACGCGACCCGCCGCACCACATCGAGGAGATCGGCGTACCCGGCCTCCAGCGCATCGAACTCGGTTGTGTCGAACTCCAGGACGCGCGTCGCGTTCTCCAGCGCGGGACGACGCGGACGGTGTAGCACCTCTTCGAAGTACGGCCGCAGCTCGTCGTCGAGCGGTGGATCGGCGCGCTCCGCGAACCGCGCGGTGAGCACGTCGGGATCGCCCCACACGCAGATCTCGATGCTCCGCGCGTCGTGTACGGCGAGCATGTCGGCCAGCCCGTCGGCGTGCTGCGGCGTGTTGAAGTTCCCATCGAGCACGACGCCGCCGCCGGTGGCGAGGATCGCGCCGAGCGTGTGGTTGATGACGCGCGTGATGGCTGCGGGGACGATGGTCGGTGCGTCGGGGATGTCGATGTCCGCGAAGACGGCGGCGAAGATGGCGTCGCGCGAGATGACGGGGATGCTGAGATCGCGACCGAGGCGCTTGGAGAGCGTCGACTTGCCGGTGGCGGGGAGGCCAGACACGACGACGACGTAGGGCGCGTCGTTGGAATGCGTCACGCGTCCAGCGCCTCCGAGGTAGCGCGTCGCAGGTTTGGCGGGCCGATGCGGACCACTCGCTCACCGCGGATGCTGTCGACCCCATTCGGCTTCGGTCTGGTCGCAGGTCTGTCTCGTGCGCGGACCCATGTAGCGTTGCGCGACCGCCCACAACTCCTCGGAGTCGCCGAATCGTTCACAGATGCCGAAGCGTACGAGCGTCACGACTTCGTCGTCACCGTTCGTGAGCATCTGTTCTAGAAGAGCGAAGAGCTTCGACAGGTCGGCCCCGCGGTCGGCACTATGCGCGAACATCGGCTCGATGAGCGAGGGCATGACCACGTCGCCGACGATGGAGTAGATCCCCGGCGGCTGACCGTCGCCTTCCCGACGCCAAGCGTCCGTGAAGTCGGCGACGGCTTGACCTACCTCGGGGAAAGTGTCCAGCAACAGAGTCATCGCGTCGTCTGAGTTCAAGTGACCTCCCGCTCGCGTTTGGCGACGAGTTGGTCGACCGCGTCATGGATGTCCGTTGTATCGGGCATGCCTCTAGCGTCCGTCACGCTCCTCGTCCATCGGACGGAGCGCGCGTAGTACCCGCGCGATCTCGGCCTTCGTCGCGACCTCGCGCTCGACGCGCTCCATCATCCCGTGCGGGTAGCCGAGCAAGTGGTTGAGCGACCCGACTACCGCGGCTTCGACCGCGGGATCGTCAAGATCGACGCGAGGCCACTGCAGCAACACCGCCTCGACGTCGGATCGCGTCGATCCGAACAGCGTCGCGAACTCCCAGTCGGGGAAGTACGGCCCGGAGACAGCAGCGCGCAGGGAACGACCAACGATCTCCGTGTCTTCCTGGTTCAGCCCGCGAGCGGGCGACAGGTCGTAGAAGTCGCAGTCCACCGACAGGTCGAAACGTGCCAGTCGCGCGACGATGTCGCTGTCGATGTGCAGGCCGGGGAACCCCGCGACGTAGTACGCGACGAGCGCGATGGACGCGCCGAACTCCCTCGACACGGCCTCGACCGCTTCGGCGCGCACTTCGATCTGGTCGAGGACGTCGCGCAGGTGCTCTTCCAGGAAAGCGGTTGCCGCGAGCCGCGAGTACAGCGACCAGCGGTCGAACTTACACTCGCGCCCGGTCACCGGATTGACCTCCCCCGCGCGCCACGACTTCGTGGGCGTGAGGCCGAGTCGAGCGGTCACCTCGTCGGGATCGAACGCGTTCACCTCTGTGCCGACGGTGAAGTAGGCGTACTGCTCGTCCTGACGGGGGATCGGCGCGGTCAACTACGTGGCGTCCTCGACCGTTGTCACGACCGAAGCGTCACATCGCCTGCGATGGCAAGTCGTCATGCAACAGAGGCTACTCATCGCGCGTCGATGCGACCGGAGCGTGCGAGCGGCGGACTGGTCGACCTATCCCACTGAAAAAGGGGAACCGGAAACCGGCTCCCCCCTCCAGACCGTCGACGTCCGGGGTTTGGCCGTTCGCCTTGGGTTGTTGTTCGGGCGATGTTGACGTTACGCCGCGAAGCGGCGGCTGTCAGGGAGCGTAAAACGCGGCGGACTTACCCGTGCCGTTCCTCGCACCCTGAGCCATCAGGGACGGACCAGGGACTTCCCCGATACTCACCCTCGCTCCATCACCGCGATGATGCGCGCATGGAACACATGACGATCCACGACAGCCGCGACATCCGGAAACTCTCGCACCGACGCACGTTCATGGAACACCTGCTCGACCTGTTCGAACGTCACGCCGAGGACTACGCCGTGG
>Ga0307469_10000530_pt1 | contig 14003 bp, 12 predicted proteins | sample atmos_gasesAM2C__FD_203084 | JGI IMG/M metagenome (GOLD analysis project Ga0307469, IMG submission 203084) | Hardwood forest soil microbial communities from Morgan-Monroe State Forest, Indiana, United States - atmos_gasesAM2C_515 | ecosystem: Environmental > Terrestrial > Soil > Temperate...
AGGAGGACTCGCTGGACTTGAGCGAATCGCGCCGATAGCCGGCCAGCACGTAGCTCGAGATAGAACTCAATTCCAGGCCGATAAACGCCGTCAACAGCTCCTGCGCGGAGGCCAGGATGCCCATACCCGCGGTGGCAAAAAAAACGAGCGCGTAGAATTCCGGAAGTGGAAGCCGCTCACGGTCAAGGTAGGGCCCCGCGGCGAGAACCACCAGGAAAACGACCAGGCCGATCAGCAGATGGAAAAAAAAGCTGAACGAGTCGGCTTGAATCAACCCGCCAAAAGCGGTCCCGCCATATCGGGAGATGCCAAGGGCCGCGGCTGTCCCCAGAGCGGACCCGAGGAGCGTTAGGAACGTGAAGAAGTGGCGGCTGCGAACGAATGGCTGAAACAACATCACCAGCACGCCAAAACCGCACCAGATCAGCTCCGGCATCACGCGGAAAATGTCTTCGCGAACAGGAAACATTTAGAGGGTTCCGACCCTTTCGAGAGAGATTTTGTCCGGTGCAGCGGCTGCGGGAATTGCGATTGGCGCCGCGGGTTTCGCCGGCGCGACCGCTTCGTAGGCGCTGTTTGGCCGGTTCATCTGATCGAGCACATTCTGGCAGGCGTCGGCAAAGCGCCGCGTGAAGAATGCCGAGCCGATGCCCATCCAGAGCGTAACGACGGCCATGGTCACCAGAATCCACTTTTCGCGTGCGGAAGTGTCGGGCAGCGCACGGTTCTTGTCGCGCGTAACCTCACCAAAAAACACGCGTTGATAGGACCACAACAGGTAGCAGGCGGAGAGAATCACTCCCGTGGCGGCCCATGCGGCCCAATTCCAGTGCACCTGGTAGGTCCCGAGGAGAATTAAATATTCGCCAACGAAACCATTCAGCATGGGAAGTCCAAGGGATGAGAGCGCCACGAAAAGAAAAAACGCCGCCAGACGCGGCATGGGCGTAGCCAATCCGCCGTACTCGGAGATTTCAAACGTGTGCCGGCGGTCGTAGAGCATGCCCACCAACAAGAAGAGCCCGCCAGTGGAGATGCCATGCGCTAGCATCTGGAATACGGCGCCCTGCATCGAGATGTTCTGAAACGCGAAGATGCCCAGAACAACGAAGCCAAGGTGGCTGACGGAAGAATAGGCAACGAGTTTCTTCAGGTTTGGCTGGACGAGCGCGACCAGTGCGCCGTAAATGATGCCGATGATCGCAAGCGTGGCGACCCACGGCGCGGCGCGGTGCGCGGCGGCGGGAAACAGCGGCAGGCAGAAGCGCATCATACCGTAGGTGCCGAGCTTCAGGAGCACGCCGGCAAGGATCACGGAGCCGGCCGTGGGGGCTTCGACGTGGGCGTCGGGCAGCCAGGTGTGCAGCGGGAAGAGCGGCACCTTGATGGCGAACGCCACGAAAAACGCGAGGAAAAGAATCATTTCTGTGCGTGGCGCAAGCGTCAGTGAGCCCGATTGAAGGGCCATCTGAATCGTGGGCAGGTCAAACGTTCCCGCGCTGTTATAGAGCCAGATGATACCGACCAGCATGAGGATCGAGCCGGCCATGGTGTACAGAACGAATTTTACGGCGGCGTAAATGCGGCGCTCGTGGCCCCAGATTCCGATCAGAAAGGCCATGGGGATCAGCATCACTTCCCAGAAAAGAAAGAACAAGAAAAGGTCGAGCGAGAAAAACACGCCGATGACGCCGACTTCGAGCATCAGCAGCATGACGAAGAATTCTTTGACTCGCTTGGTGATGCTCTTCCACGACGCCAGCACGGAGATCAGTGTCAGGAATGTGGTCAAAATAACGAGGAAAATGCTGATGCCGTCGGCGCCGAGGTGATAGTTAATCGGCGGGACGCTGATCCAGCGGAAAAATTCCTCGCCATGATAGCCACTGGGCCCCACGGGAAGATTGCGGAGCAAAAAGAGCGAGAAGATGAATTCGATGACGCAAATACCAAAGGTCAAGCGGCGAATCCACTCGTGATCTTCGGCGCGAAGCATCAAGAGGGCGAGAGAGCACACCGCGGGGAAAAAGATGAGAACGGAGAGCAAGTGTCCGCCGTGCGGCATCAGGGCACCATTCCTGCGACCTGCCGGTGAAAGGGCCAGAAAATCACGGCGATGATCACGAGCGCGCCGATGACCACCCAGACGGCGTAGCTTCGGGTGTTGCCCGACTGCGTGTGGCGAACCGAATCGCCAATAGCGGTGGCAGTATCGGCAATGCCGTTGACGGTACCGTCGATCGCGCCGACATCAGCCACTTTCCAGAGGGCATTCGTCGAGAGCCACATCAGAGGATTGACTATGACGGCGGCGTAGAGTTCGTCGACGTAGTATTTGTTCAGCAGTGTCGTGTACGCGCCCTTCATCGATTTGGCGAGCGCTTCCGGCTTGCCCGGCTGTTTGAGATAGAGCCAGAAGGCGATCGCGAGTCCAAGCAAAGCTGTGAGGAAGGCGACGCCAGCTAACGGTATTTCCAGTGCGCGCGCGGCAGACTCAGGGGCAGCCGATTCGCCGCCGCCGAAAACCGGATCGAGGAACTTTGCGAAATAGTCCGTGCCTCCCACGAGGCCGGGAGCGGCAAGCCAGCCCCCGACCACGGAGAGGACAGCAAGAATCATGAGCGGGACAAGCATGCTCTTCGGCGATTCGTGCACGTGGACGTGATGATCGTCATAGCGCTGCTTGCCGTGAAAGGTGAGGAACACCAGGCGGAACATGTAGAACGCCGTGAGCAGGGCCGTGAGAAGGCCGAAACCGTAAAGAACGTGGCCGACGTTCGGGCCGCCATTCTCGCTCAGGAATGCGCTGAGCAAAATGGAATCCTTGCTGAAAAATCCGGCGAGCGGCGGGAAGCCGGCGATTGCCAATGTGGCAGTCAGCATAGTGATGTATGTCCAGCGAATCTTTTTGCTGAGTCCACCCATGTGCTGCATGTTCTGTTCGCTGCCCATGGCGTGGATAACGCTACCGGCAGCGAGAAAGAGAAGCGCCTTAAAAAACGCATGGGTCATCAGGTGGAAAATCCCGGCGGAAAACGCGCCTACGCCGCAAGCCAGGAACATGTACCCAAGCTGGCTGACGGTCGAGTAGGCGAGAACTCGCTTGATGTCCGTCTGCACGAGGCCGATCGTCGCGGCGAAGAAGGCCGTTGCGCAGCCGACGATAGCGACGACGAGCATGGCCGTCGGCGCGTGCGTAAAGAGCACGTGCGAGCGTGCCACAACGTAAACGCCCGCGGTGACCATGGTCGCAGCGTGAATGAGCGCGCTGACGGGCGTGGGGCCTTCCATTGCGTCGGGCAGCCAAACGTAGAGTGGAAGTTGCGCGGATTTTCCGCACGCACCCATGAAAAGCAGCAACGATGCGATCGTCAATGTCCCGAGCTGCCCCATTCCATCGGCAGGCCAGTGACCCGCCTTATCAAACAGGGCGACAAAGTCGAGCGTGCCGAACGCGCGGAACAGTAAAAACATTCCTAGCATGAATCCGAAGTCACCGATGCGGTTGACGATAAAAGCTTTCTTGCCGGCATCGGAGGCGGATTTTTTCAGGAAGTAAAAGCCGATCAGCAGATAGCTTGAGAGACCGACGCCTTCCCATCCGACGAAGAGCAACACGTAGTTCGCCGCCAGCACCAGGATCAGCATGAAAAACATGAACAGGTTGAGGTACGAGAAGAACCGGTAGTAGCCACCCTCGTGAGCCATGTATCCCGTCGAGTAGATGTGGATGAGCCAGCCCACGCCGGTGACCACCATGAGCATAACGACGGTAAGTTGATCCACCTGTAGATCGAAACCTGCGCGGAACGTTCCTGCGGTAATCCATGTGAAATATTGCTTCACCCACGGAATCTGCTCGGGCGAAAGCTGCGTGAATTCGCGGACGGCTTCGAGTGCCGCGGCGAACGACAGTCCCGTCGAGCCGACAGCGACGATATCGACGATTTTTTTCGGCCACTTCGTGCCGAAAAGGCCATTGACCGCGCTGCCGAGCAGCGGCAAGAGTGGAATGATCCAGAGGTAGTCGAGTATGGGGTATGTGGGCATTAGAGTTTGAGCAAATCAACGCGCTCGACGTTGAGCGACCTCCGGTTGCGCGCAATCAAAATGATGATTCCGAGCCCCACAGTGGCCTCGGCGGCCGCGACCACGATCACAAAAAGCACGAATACCTGCCCATCGAGTTTGCCGAGCGCCTGGCTGAACGCCACGAACGCCAGATTCACGGCATTGAGCATCAGCTCGATGGACATGAAAATCGTGATGATGTTGCGTTTGAAAACGAAAGCAATCACGCCGAGGCCGAAGAGGACCGCGCTGAGAATGATGAAATAGTTCGTCGGGATCATCGTTATTCATTCTCCCGCTGGGCAAGAACGATGGCTCCCAGAATCGCCACGAGAATCAGGAACGAAGTCAGTTCGAACGGGTAGACGAAATCCTTGAAGAGCATGTTCGAAATGCCCTTGGTGGAAGCCACGGCGCCGGTCTGCGCGGCGGCCTGCACGGTCTCATTCGAACGGGCGATAGCTGCGGCGATAAATCCGGCTAGCGCCACCGTCAGTGGGATGCCGGCAACACCCGCCATCTTCGAAATATTGGTGTGCTCTTCCGCGCCGGCGTTCAGCAGCATGATGACGAAAACGAAGAGCACCATGATGGCCCCGCCATAGACGATGATCTGCACCGCGGCTACAAATTCCGCGCCCAGCAGGAGATAAAGTCCGGCAAGCGAAACCATCACGACGATCAGCGAAAGTGCGCTGTGGATCGGGTGCTTCTGGAAGATCAGGCTTACAGCGCCAAGGACGGAAAGCGCGGCAAGAACGAAGAAAACAGCGAGCTGCGGGCTCATCGCGCACCTCTAACGAGCATGGCGCCCGCCGTGAGAATTACGTTAGCTATGGAAACGGGCAAGAGCAGCTTCCACCCGACGTTCATGAGCTGGTCATAGCGCAGGCGCGGCAAGGTTCCCCGTATCCAGACATAAGCGAATAGGAAAAAGAAAATCTTCGAAAGCAGCCAGAAAGGCCCCTGGATGAATTCGTTGACCGCAGGGCGGAGCACGAAGGCCGCGCCCATCACGGCGATCGCCGTACCGATAGCGGGCAAAATGACCCGGCCAAAAATCGTTTCGTAACGGATGCCGTCCCAGATTACCCAGAAGCCGAAGGGAAGCAGGATCACGGATGGCAGATAGTGTGTCCATGCCCATGCCGAGGTGGCAGGGAAGGGAGAGAGCCAGCCGCCAAAGAAAAGGATGGAACAGAGGCAAGAAACGGTGATCATGCTCGTGTATTCAGCGATGAAAAACATAGCGAACTTGAAGCTCGCATACTCTGTATGAAAGCCGGCGACCAGTTCGGATTCCGCTTCGGGAAGATCGAACGGCGCGCGATTGGTTTCCGCGACGGCCGAAATGAAGAAACAGAGAAAGCCGAGAATCTGAGGGAAAGGACCCGAAAGGACATTCCAGCCCAAAAATCCAAGCGAACTTTTCTGCGCATCGATGATTTCGCGCAGGCTGAAGGTTCCCGCCATGAGAAGCACGCCTACCACGGACATCGTCAAAGATAGCTCATAGCTGATCATTTGCGCGGAGCTGCGCAGGCCGCCCATCAGCGGATATTTGCTGTTCGAAGACCAGCCGGCGAGTGCGATGCCGTAAACGCCGAGTGCGGTGATGGCAAAAAGAGCGAGGATCCCGATGTTGAGGTCGGCGATGCCCAGGTAAATATCGCGACCGAAAAGGTGAAGAGGCTCCGGACCGAACGGAATGACAGCGATGGCGGTCAGCGCAAGCGCCAGCGAGAGCAGCGGCGCGAGGAAATAGACAAATTTATCCACGCCCGCGGGCGTCGGATCTTCCTTGAAAAGAAACTTAACGCCATCAGCCAAAGGCTGAAGCAAGCCGTGCGGACCGACGCGGTGGGGTCCCCAGCGCGACTGGATGTGCGCGACGACCTTGCGTTCGAACCAGGTCAGGTAAGCGTTCACGGTCAAAACAATGAATAGCAGCAGAGCGATCTTGACGACCGTGATGATCAAGGTCGCATTGGCGGCGAGGAGGCTCACGGTTTGGTTGCGGCCTCCGGGAGGGATTCCATCATGCTGCAGAAGCGTCCCAGGGTCCCGCTGGTGAAAAGCGTATCGTGCGCGGAGCGTATCAGGCCCACGGGCACGTCGTAGGGAGCGTGACCATTTCTGGCGACCGCCGTGTGTGTGGGTTCCGCACCACCCGTCAGCAGCCCGGCAGAGGGCACGTTATAGCCAGGAACCGCTTTGCGAATTTCATCGAAGACCGCGGATGGCGATTTGTAATGGAATGCTTTGCCGAGGCCGAGTTTCTCGAGCTGATGCGAAAGGATGCGCAAGAGATCGAAATCGCTGCGAGGCCCCATGACTTCGGCAGCCTTGTGGAGAAGCTGAATCTCGCCGGAAGTGTTGGTGACGCTACCGTCTTTCTCGTAAGCCGACGCGGCCGGGAACACGATATCCGCTTGCTTCGCGGTTTCCGTCAGAAACATTTCGTGGACGATCAGCAGCGGAAGCTTTCCGCGGCCGAGGCCCAGCGTACCGAAGTGCGCCAGCGGATTGGCGCCGACAACGTAGAGCGCCTGGAGTTTACCGGCCTGCGCGGCGTCAATCATTTGGGGAGCTGTCATGCCTGGTTTTGACGGAACGGTGCAGCCCCAAAGTTTTTCGAATTCCAGGTGCGCCGCAGAATTGTCGACGTAAGCGTAGCCGGGAAAGCGGTCGGGCAGAAGACCCATGTCGGCCGCGCCGCGCGAATTGGCGTAGTCGCCAAGCGCCATGTAGCGGACCTTTCCAGGGAGCTTCGAACCGAAGGAGACGAGCTGAGAGATCGCGGCGCCAGAAATCTCCGCACCGAACACCACGGCGACATCGGATTCCGCTTCCAGTCCCGCCTTGAGAACAACGAGCTGTTCCACCAGCTCCGGCGGGAGCTGGCCCTCTTCGTGGGCAAGCCAGCGAAGCGCAGTGAGTTCATGGCCTACAGGGACCTTCACAAATTGCGTGGCTTTGCGCTTCAGCTTGATGTCGTTGGCATTGATGATGAAAAGCTTGCTGCCATGGTGGCGAATGCCGCTGCGGATTTGCCACCCGACAAGAGGATTTTGGTTCGTGGGGTCGTTGCCGACCAGTAGCATAGCCTTCGATTTATACAGCTGCTCCATCGTCAGCAGGGAATCGGAGGCGCGATCGCCGAGTGCCGTTATCAACCCGGTGTAATCGGCCGTCCGGTGATGGTCAATGTTGTTCGTGCCAAAGGTGGCTCGCGCGAGTTTTTGAAATAGATAGTTCTCTTCGTTCGATGTGCGATTCGAACCGATGAACCCGATGGAATCCTTGCCGCCTGCGTCGTAGGCCTGTTTCAGTTTTGTGGCGGTGGCTTGCGCGGCTTCTTCCCACGAAACGGGATAGAGCTTGTCACCCTTGCGGAGCAGCGGCTGGCGGATGCGGTCCGCATGCCTGGTGAAATCGAAACCGAAGCGGCCCTTCACGCAAAGAAAATCGCCGTTAATGCCAGAAAGATCGCGGTTGTTGGCGCGCAGTATTTCATGATTCCGGACGCTTAGCGTGGTTTTGCAGCCATTCGAGCAGTGCGCGCAAATCGTCGAGACGTACTGCATCTCCCAGGGGCGGGTCTTGTAGCGATACGTGCCGCTGGTGAGCGCGCCTACGGGGCAGATGTCGATGCACATGCCGCACTCTTCGCACTCCAGGTGATCTTCCTTATTAGGAATGATGATGCTGTTTGCTCCGCGCATCCCGACGCCGAGAGCCTTTACGTCCATGCCCTCATCACAAACGCGCACACAGCGGAAACAAAGAATGCAGCGTGGAGCATCGTAATAGACCAGCTCGGACCACTTTTCTTCGGGGCGGTGAATTTTCTCTTCGACGAAGCGGCTGGTGTCCGCGCCGTAGCGGAAAACCATGTCCTGCAATTCGCATTCGCCGCCTTTGTCGCAAACCGGGCAATCGAGAGGGTGATTGGTCAGCAGAAATTCGAGCATGTACTTGCGCGCGTTGCGAACCTGGTCGGAGTCGGTGCGAACGACCATGCCCTCGGTTGCAACGAGCGTGCAGGCGGTCTGCAGCTTCGGCATTTTCTCGACTTCCACCAGACACATGCGGCAAGCCGCCTGCAGGGAAAGCCCGGGATAGTAGCAGAACGATGGAACTTCCGTGCCGATGCGGCGGGTCGCTTCGATAACCAGGGTGCCGGGAGGCACTTGTATATCGCGATCGTTGATCTTCAGATTGACGAGCTTCAACTCTGTTTTCAGTTCTGCCATGAGTTCCTACCGCGAGCCGATCAGATGCTCGGCGGATTTGTAGGCACAGCGTCCATTCAAATGATCTTCAAATTCGTTGCGCCACTTCTGCACGATGCTGATGGTGGGAAGCGCGGCGGCATCGCCGAGCGGGCAGAAGGTGCGGCCCAGCATGTTTTTCGCAAGATCGCCGATGAGGTCGATGTCCTCGGGGCGCCCGAGGCCGGCATGGAAGCGCTCGAGCATCTTGCGCAGCCAGGAGGTGCCTTCGCGGCAGGGGATGCACCAGCCGCAGGATTCGTGCGCGTAGAAATGCATGATGCGTCGCGCCATGTCCACCATGCAGGTATCTTCGTCCATCACCACCATACCGCCCGAGCCGAGCATGGAGCCGGCTTTGGCGACGGAATCGTAGTCCATGGGGATATCGATTTCATTGGCGTTAAGAATGGGGCAAGAGCTGCCCCCGGGGATGACAGCTTTGAGTTTTTTCCCGCCGGGAATCCCACCCGCCATTTCGTAGATGAACTTTTTCATGTTCATGCCGAGCGGAATTTCGTAGATGCCCGGCTTATTGACGTCTCCCGCGACGCATAGCAGGCGCGTGCCGCCATTTCTCGGGGTGCCGCGGTTCGCGTAGGTTTCGCCGCCTTCGCGGATAATGGCAGGGACGGAACTGAGCGTCTCCACGTTGTTGATGATCGTGGGGCAACCGTACAGCCCCACGACAGCAGGGAAGGGCGGCTTGATGCGCGGATAACCCCGCTTGCCCTCGAGCGATTCCATTAAGGCGGACTCTTCGCCGCATTCATAAGCGCCGGCGCCGGTGTGCGTGAGGATGTCGAAATCGAAACCCGAGCCGAGAATATTCTGGCCCAGGTAGCCGCGGGCATAAGCCTCGACCAGTGCGGCCTCCATAATGTCCAGCACGTAGCGATATTCGCCGCGGATATAAATGAATCCACGATGCGAGTTGATGGCACGACCGGCGATGACCATGCCTTCGATGAGCTGGTGGGGGTCCATCTCCATCAGCGGGCGGTCCTTGCAGGTGCCGGGTTCCGATTCGTCGGCGTTGCAAAGAACGTATTTAGGTTTCGGCGAGTCCTTGGGCACGAAGGACCACTTCATGCCGGTGGGGAAGCCAGCGCCGCCGCGGCCGCGGAGGCTGGACTTCTTGACTTCATCTATGATGCCGTCCGGAGTCATCTGCTTGAGGGCTTTTTCAAGCGCCTGGTAGCCCTCGTGCTGCAAGTAAACATCAATCTTGTGGGAATCCTTGATGCCCCAGCGCTTGCTGATGAGCGGAGTCTCCGCTGGGTGGCGCTCATGGAGGGCGCCGCTCGTTACCGGCTCTGGCGCGGGCTTTCTGCCCGCGTCGAACTCCTCGATAACATTGTCAAATTTAAGCGGAGTGAGGTTTTCGTAGAAATCGTAGTTGACCTGCATGGCGGGTGCGCCGGTGCAGGCCCCGATACATTCCACTTCTTCCAGGGAAAAAACGCCGTCGGCGGTGGTTTCCTTGTGGCCGATTTCGAGGCGGTTCTTTGCGCGTTCGAGAAGCTCGGCGCCCCCGCGCAACATGCAAGCCACGTTAGTGCACACCTGGACGTGGTGCTTGCCCATCGGTTTGCGGTGCAACATGGAATAGTAGGCGAGCGTTTCCTCGACTTGGACGGTATTCAGGTCAAGGCGGCGGGCAATTTCTGCGATTATTTCGTCGCTCAGGAAGCCGAATTCATCCTGGGCATACAGAAGCATGGGGACAAGCGCGCTGCGCTTGAAGGGATAGCTGGTCTGCAGCTTTTCGAACTTGGCCGCGAGCTGGGAAGAAAGTTGCATGGTGATTTCGGTCTTTTCTCCTGTGCGACGCTAGCGGTCCACTTCTCCCAGAACAATGTCAATGGTGCCGATGCAGGCAATCACGTCCGGGAGCAACTGGCCCACGATCAGTTTCGGAAGCGCTTGCAGATTGATGTAGGACGGCGCCCGAAAATGGACGCGCAGCGGCTTCGGCGAGCCATCACTGGCGACAAAACAGCCGAGTTCGCCGCGGGGCGATTCGATGGTCACGAAGGCCTCACCGGGTGCGGGCGAGAAACCTTCCGTGAAAATCTTGAAGTGGTAGATGAGCGCTTCCATCTCCGTCTTCATCTTTTCGCGCTGCGGCGGAACAATGCCGGGCGCTTCGGCCTTAATGGCGCCTTCGTTGGCGATTTTGTCCATGGCCTGGCGGACGATTTTCAGGCTCTCGCGCATTTCTGCCACACGAACCATGTACCGCGCGAAACAGTCGGATTCGGTGCGCGTGGGAACGTTGAAATCGAATTCGTCGTAGCTCGAATAAGGAAAGAACTTGCGATTGTCGTAGGCCAGGCCCGCGGCACGCAACGTCGGGCCGGTCATGCTGAGTGCCACAGCATCTTCGGGGGAGATATAGCCCACGCCTTTGGTTCGAGCCATCCAGATGCGGTTTTCGGTGAGCAGCGTTTCGTATTCGTCGATGCGGCTGGGCATCATCTTCAGCACTCGGTCGACCGCCTGGCGCCAGCCGGCAGGAGGTTCGAGGGCCACCCCGCCGATACGAATGTAGCTCGTCATCATGCGCTGGCCTGCGAACATCTCAAAAATTTTGAGGATTTCTTCCCGTTCGCGGAAGCAATAAAGGAAAACGGACATCGCGCCGAGATCAATAGCGTGCGTGCCGAGCCAGACCAGATGCGAGGAGATGCGCTGCAACTCGACCATCATCACGCGGATATATTGGGCGCGCTTGGGAATCTCGAGCCCTAAAAGCTTTTCCACCGCGAGGCAATAAACGAGATTGTTGCCAAGCGGGGAAAGGTAGTCCATCCGGTCGGTGAGGGTGATGGCCTGCGAATAGGTTTTGTCTTCGCACGATTTCTCGATGCCGGTGTGGAGATAACCAAGATCGGGCACCGCTTTGACGACCGTTTCGCCATCGAGTTCGAGCATGATGCGCAGCACGCCATGCGTGGACGGATGCTGCGGTCCCATATTGAGGACCATAGTCTTCGCGGAACCGGTTGCCGTCTCGACGGTGGTCATAAAGTGCTCTTTCTGAATAACGCTCCTGTAGAGGGCACATCGCGATAGCCCTCGACGGGATAATCTCTGCGTAACGGATGTCCTTCCCAGTCATCCGGAAGCAGAATACGCCGCAAATCCGTGTGACCGTTGAATCGCACGCCGAAAAGATCGAATACTTCGCGCTCCAGCCAGTTGGCGCCGGGCCACACGGGAATCAGCGAATCGACGGAGGGGTCGCTGCCGGAGAGCCGCACGCGGAGGCGCAGCTTATCCGAGCGAGGGATCGAAACCAGGTGGTAGTTCATTTCAAAGCGCGGCTCTACCGGATAACGGTCCACGCACGTGGCATCGGTCAGAAGATTGAACTGGAGAGCGGCGTCTTCTCGGCATCGCGCCGCGGTTGCGCGGAGCAGTTCGCGCGGCACAACAATGGTTGTTTCGCCGCGGAACTGGATGACTTCCCCGACCGCCTTCGAATTCCAGGCGCGAAGATGCTCGACCACAACATTAGCGCTCTGACTGCTGCTATCCGTCACAGTGTTCAACGCAGTTTCCGGAAAAGGAGCCGGGGATTATTTATGCCAGTCCAGCGCGCCCTTTTTCCATAGATAGAGATACCCGACCAGCAAGATGCCGATGTAGAGGAGCATCTCGACGAAGCCATACATGCCAATGCGGGGTGAAGCCTTGACCATATCCTTAAAGATGTACGCCCAGGGATAAAGGAAAATCGCTTCCACATCGAAAAGAATGAAAATCATCCCTACGATGTACCACTTGACGGAATAAGGTTCGCGAGCATCCCCGGTGGGCTCCATCCCGCATTCGTAGGGCTGGAGCTTGGCGCGTGTTGGACGCCGCCAGCCGATCAATACGGATGCGGCCGTCAGCGCGCCGGCGAGCGCCGAGGCAATCAGCAGGTGTAGCAGAAGCGGAGCGTAAGATTGGAAACCGGAACCACTCATAGGCAAAGCGGTATAATAACGAGAGAACGGGTGTCGGTCAAATGCGACGCCGGTATTTCTGCGCAGTAGCAGTGGACGGCCTTCTCCCGGGATTGCTTCGCGCGGGGACTTTTCTGACGGATTAAAGCATGGTCTTTGGGCACAACTCGAATCTTACGCTGGCCGGAACGCTGTACCACGTCCAGACCGAGGACCGTGGGGCGGGGCATGCGCGGATCGATACCATGGTCTATTGCCGCGGACGAGTCTTGCACCGCCGGGTAGGCAAATATGACGACCTGCTCCCGCTCGATGCGGAGCGCGAGCAGGCCTTGAGGAAGCGCGTTGATGAGCAGCATCGCGCCGTGGTGGAGGAGATGCGTAGCGGGGCCCTGCCGCTTTTGCCGGGCGCAGAAAATGCTTTGGCTCCCGTTGATGGAACGAGAACTTCCTCGCCTGCCGATTCGCTGGTCCTAACCGTGGAACTGCTGAACGCAAAAAGCTGGCTTATGGGAAAACACGCCACACTACAAATCGCTGTGCGCAACAAGAATAATGGGACGCCGGTTCACGGGGCTCAAGTTGCCGCGAAGATCGAGGGCGCCGCAACGACTTCCGAATTCACGGCCCAGACGGACCAGCAAGGACAGGCGCAGATGGATTTTGACATGCCAGCTTTTTCTTCAAGCGCCGAGCCGGCGCTCGTGATTGAAGCTGGGAAGGACGCGGCGAAAGCCCGCCTGAGATTCCAACTTCGCGCCCGCCCCCGCGTGCCTTCGGCGTAGAACAGAACCATGGCAACTGCGATCAACATCACGGTAAACGGGGAAAAACACGAATTCCATCCCGGCACGACCGTGGCGGAATTGCTTCGCCAGTTGGGGCTGAACGCAGGACGCGTCGCCATCGAACGTAATCTGGAAATCCTGCCGCGGCCGCTTTGGCAGGAAACACAGATGGCGGCAGGCGACCGCTACGAGATTGTGCAATTTGTCGGCGGCGGCTAACCCGCATTTCTCCCTACAAATTGCAGGTAACATAGGGGCGCCCGCGGCGACGGGCTGCTCCCCATCTTGGCAAGTGGTGAACGATCTTGGCGGGGATTTCAGCCTTACAGCGCAGTCGCTGCTTCAAATTCCTTTCAACAGATGCCCCATCTTGGATTTCTTGGTCTGGAGATAAGCCCGGGAAATCTTACTCACGCGCGGCTGGCAGGGAATGCGCTCCACGACGCGGATGCCCGCATTTTCGAGCTGGCGTACTTTTTCCGGGTTGTTCGAGAGCAGCCGGATTTTTCTTGCGCCGAGTTGTTTTAGAATTTGCGCGGAGAACTCATAGTCGCGCGCATCGGCGGCAAAGCCCAGCGTCTCGTTGGCTTCCACCGTGTCCATGCCTCCGTCCTGGAGCTCGTACGCGCGAAGCTTGTTCATCAGTCCGATGCCACGGCCTTCCTGGGGCAGATAGAGCAGGACGCCCGACGGAGCGCGGCGGATCTTTCGCAAGGAAAGCTCGAGTTGGGCGCGGCAATCGCAACGCAGAGAAGTAAGGACGTCGCCCGTCAGGCACTGCGAATGCACGCGCACCAGGGGTGCAACCTTGCCGTGAAGATTGCCCCGGACGAGCGCGACCGCTTCCTCTTGCAGGCCGCGGCCCGTGAATCCATAAATCGTAAAGGGGCCGTAGCGCGTCGGCAAATCGGCAC
>Ga0307469_10000531_pt1 | contig 14002 bp, 6 predicted proteins | sample atmos_gasesAM2C__FD_203084 | JGI IMG/M metagenome (GOLD analysis project Ga0307469, IMG submission 203084) | Hardwood forest soil microbial communities from Morgan-Monroe State Forest, Indiana, United States - atmos_gasesAM2C_515 | ecosystem: Environmental > Terrestrial > Soil > Temperate forest...
ATCAAGCTTCACGCGAAATTGAATTACAGAAAATTTGCGTGGTGGAACACCCAGTTCTCGTTCACTGGCGCTCACGAACCGAATTCGCTGCCCGGCGCTTTCACTCCCGATTACGATGATCGGCATTTCGTATTCACGGGCGATCCGACAAAGATTCCCGGAGGCAGCAAAGGTGTTCCGGCGCTGCCGATTGTGGTGATGGCAGACAATTCAGTCGAGTTGAAAGCGATTCCCGCGGCCGCGCCTGCACCGAAACCGGAAGTCGCTCTGAACGGCGACGATTGGACACGCTGGAACGATTACGGGATCGGACTGTTTCTCCAAGGCGATCTGACCGGCGCGGCCGCCGCGTTCGAGAAAATCACGCAGGCCGATCCGTCGAATCCAGACGGCTGGGTGAACCTCGGGCGCGTCCGCGTGCAGGAAGGAAATCTTCCCGCGGCGCGCGAGGTGCTGGATCGCGCGTTTTCGCTCAGCCCGCATCTGGCGCGCGCGCATTTCTTTTACGCGAAAATGCTGCGCAACAAGGGCGACTACGACCAGGCGATCGCGCATCTTCGCGAAGTGCTCACGCAATACCCGCGCGACCGCGTGGCGCGGGACGATCTGGGCCGCATACTTTTCCTCCAACGGCGCTACGCTGATGCCGTGAAGGAATTCAACTCGACGCTGGCTATCGACCCCGAAGATCTCGAGGCGAATTACAATCTGATGCTCTGCTACACGGGAATGGGCCAGCCCGAGCGTGCGGCCGAATTCCAGAAGCGCTATCTGCGATTCAAGGCCGATGAAGCGTCGCAGACGCTCACGGGCCCCTACCGGCTCACACACCCCGAGGACAATCTCGAGCGCCAGCCGATCCATGAGCATGGGTCTGTTCTCGTGGCAAAGCCTGCGCCAAAGCCCGCTGCGAAAAAATTCGCGGTGGGCTCACAACATGCGAAGGACTCTGACTGATGCCTCTTCTCGCTCGCCATGCGCAGGTTCTGGCCGTGTGTGCTGCCGTCGCCGTGATTGCATCCGCTTCTGCCACGGGCGGCCTGCCGCAAAACAAAGCGCCCACGCCTGGTGTTCGTTTCGAAGACATCACTGCCACCGCGGGTATCCGGTTCACACACAACAACGGTGCGTTCGGCAAGAAATGGCTGCCCGAGACGATGGGCTCGGGCGTTGCGTTCCTCGATTACGACAACGACGGCTGGCAGGACATTCTGCTCGTCAACGGCGCGGATTGGCCGGGACATGTGCGGCGCCACACGACGCTCGCGCTCTACCATAACAATCACGACGGCACTTTCTCGGACGTCACGCGCAAGGCGGGTCTGGCCGTGGAAATGTACGGCATGGGCGCGGCCGTCGGCGATTTTAACAACGATGGCTATGACGACATCTTCATCACCGCGCTCGGCCAAAATCATCTCTTCCGAAATAATGGCGACGGTACTTTCACCGACGTGACCAAGCAGGCCGGCCTCGCGGGCCCAAATGAATTCAGCACCAGCGCTGCGTGGGTGGACTACGACCGTGACGGCCGGCTCGATCTCGTGGTCGCCAATTATGTTCAGTGGTCGCCTGAAACCGACATCTACTGCACGCTCGACGGCAAATCGAAATCCTATTGCACGCCTGAGTCGTACAAGGGCGCGTCCGTAAGGCTCTGGCACAATCGGGGCGACGGCACGTTTGAGGACGCGACGCAGAAAGCTGGCCTCTACGATCCCACTTCGAAAAGTCTCGGCATCGCCGTTCTTGACGCGAACCAGGACGGGTGGCCCGACATCCTCATCAGCAACGACACGCAGCCGAACAAGCTCTACATCAACAACGGGAACGGAACGTTCACTGAGAAGGGCGTCCCCGCGGGAATCGGCTACAGCGAAGACGGCATCGCGCGCGCCGGAATGGGCGTGGACGCGGCGGATTACGACCGCTCGGGCTACCCCAGCGTGATCATCACGAATTTCTCGAATCAAATGCTCGCGCTCTATCACAACGAGCACAACGGCCTGTTCGTTGACGAAGCACCGCATTCGGATATCGGCCACGCCACGCTTCTCACGCTGGGCTTCGGCTGCTTCTTCTTCGACTACGACCTCGATGGCTGGCCCGATATTTTCATCGCGAACGGCCACATCGAAGACGCCATCGAACGCGTGCAGCCGCGAGTGCGCTATCCCGAGCCTCCACACTTGTTCCGCAATCGCGGCAACGGGAAATTCAGCGAAACGACTGCCTCGGCTGGCACAGCGTTTGCGTCACCACGAGTGGCCCGCGGAGCCGCCTACGGCGACATCAACAACGATGGCGCGCTCGACGTCCTCGTCTCGACCAATGGCGGCGCACCGGCACTCTTCCGCAACTCCGGCGCAACTGCACACAGCCTGCGAATCAAATTGGTGGGGACAAAATCCAACCGCGACGGCATCGGAACAGTCGTGCGCGTCACTGCCGGCAGTGATGCACAATCCCAGACGTTGCGCAGCGGCTCGAGCTACCTTTCATCAAGCGAGCTTGTGCTTACATTCGGCCTCGGCTCGCACGCGCAAGCCGACGCAATCGAAATCCGCTGGCCCAGCGGCCAGGTGGACAAGCTCACAAGCGTTCCCGCCGATCAAATCATCACTGTAAAAGAGGGCGCCGGGATCGCCGCAGCGAAACCACTCGCGAAGCGGTAGAATGTGCCGGGCACTCAGCCTCTGAATCGCATGAATCCACGGATACGAACTGCAATTTTGCTCCTCGCACTAAGCTGCGCCGCTCCCGGTGCGGACGCGCAGAAAGGGAGCGTCCACAGGCCGCAGGCGTGGTCTAAGAGCCAGGCTCAAGCGAGCAAGCCGGACCCACTCGAGAAAATCAAGCGCGAGAATAATTTCGGCGTTGCACTGATGAATCGCCAGCAATTCGAGGCGGCACTCAGCAAATTCCAGCGCGCCTGCATAATGGACGCGCAAACGGATATTGGGTGCCTGAACTCAGGCATTGCGCTGCTCAATATGCAACGGTTCGATAATGCGCGCCGGGTCCTCGCCAAATCGGCGGAGCGCGACCCGCAGAGTCCACGCGTTTGGTTCAATCTGGGCCTGCTCGATAAAGCCACCGACCATCCGGACGCCGCGATCGAAGACTTTTCCAAAGCTGCAACATTCGATCCCGCGGATGCCGATTCGGAATATTTTCTTGGCCTCCTCTATTCACAGCAGCAACAATACGACAAAGCGATTGCCACATTTCAGGCTGCGCTGAAACTGAATCCGTTTCACGTTTCCGCTGAGTTCGGACTGGCACAGGCTTTGCAACGCAATGGCGACACCGAATCCGCCAAAAAACATCTCGACCGCTTCCAACATCTGGTGACTGAAAAACTCGGCAAGCCCATCAGCTTCATTTACGGTGAACAGGGAAAATATTCCCTCGCGCAGATGATGCCGCCCGCACCCGAACCCGTCCCGCCCGCGGTCCCCGTTCATTTCGTGAACGTGACTTCGCTTGCAGGGTTGCCGGCACAGCCGGGCTCGGCCCTGATGCGGCAACGACCGCCACCGGCAGCGCGCAAAGGCGCAAAGTCCAAGCGCGCGAGTGCCACGGCGGCCCCCGAAGCTGCGCCGCAACCACTCTCGAGTTATCTCGGCAGCGGCGCGTGTATCCTCGATTTCGACGGTGATGGCAAGCCTGACATTTTTCTCGTCAACGCCGACGGGAAAGGCAAAGCCGGGCTTTTCCGCAACACCGGCAAGGGCAAATTTGTTGATGTCACCAAGGCAGCGAAGCTGGACATTCACGGTGAAGGGATGGCTTGCGCCGTCGGCGACTACGACAACGACGGCAAGCCCGATCTCGCCGTCAGCTTCAACGGCCGCGTCGCGCTCTATCACAATGAGGGCAACGGCACATTCAAAGACGTAACCGAGGCAGCAGGAATTCATATGGATGGACTCGCGCTCGGCTTGACGTTCATTGATTACGACCACGACGGCGATCTCGATCTTTACGTCACGCGCTTCAACGATTTCCCGCTCGACAATCCCTCGCAGCCCTTCACATTTCCGCCGGACATGAAGGCCCCCGGCAACATTCTCTGGCGCAACAACGGCAACGGCACGTTCACGGATTGGACGAAAGAGGCGGCGCTCGGAGGCAGCGCGCCATCTATCGGCGCCATCGGGAGCGATCTCGACAACGATCGCGCCATCGATTTCGTCGTCACCGGCTGGCAGGATTCGCCCACGGTGTACGTCAATCAGCGGGAGGGCCCGTTCCGGGGCGTGCATCCGTGGATCACGCTAATGCCGACACCTGCTGCGGGTGTTGTCGCATTCGATTTCAACAAAGACGGCTTGATGGACCTTGCGTTCACTCACTGGGGCGCGACGGGATTGAGTTTGTGGCGCAACGTGGCCGGAAAAGCGTTCGAGCGCGTCGCGCTGCCCGATCCCGGATGGATGCGCGGCTGGGGAATTGCTGCGCTCGACTACGACAACGACGGTTGGATGGATCTCGTCGCCGTCGGTGAAACTTTCTCGGGCGAGGGCCGCATCATCCTCCTCCGCAACGAGGGGCCGGCCGGTTTTCGTGACGTAACCCACGAAACGGGCCTCGACAAGCTCGTGCTCCACAATCCGCGTGGCGTTATCGCTTTCGATTTCGCCGGCGACGGCTCCATGGGCCTGCTGATCACGCAAAATAATCTTCCACCCGTGCTGCTGCAGAATGTTGGCGGCAACCGCTACAACTGGCTGCGACTGCGATTCAAGGGCGAGCACGACAACAAGTCCGGCATCGGGACGAAAGTCGAGCTGTTCGCCGGCGCGCTCGAGCAGAAGTGGGAGGTTTCCGGAGCTTCCGGCTACCTCGGCCAGGGTCCCACAGAAATCGTCGCGGGGCTTGGCTTCGAACGCGAGGCCGAAGTCGTCCGGCTGCTCTGGCCCACGGGCGTCCTGCAGGACGAAATGGAAATCCCCGCGCACAAGACCGAGCTGGTCGCCGAGATAGATCGCCGCGGAAGTTCCTGCCCCATCGTGTTTGTGTGGAATGGCGAGCGGTTCGAATTCCTTGCGGACATGATCGGCCCAGGAATTGTGGGCCATTGGATCGGTCCGAACCAACGAAATACACCTGACCCGGATGAATATTTCAAGGTTGCTGGCTCGCAGGTGCAGCCGCGCGACGGGAAAATCAGCTTCCGCATGCTCGAGCCAATGGAAGAGCTCGATTATCTCGACCAGGCACGCCTGATTGCTGTGGACCATCCCGCAGACGTCGAGGTTTATCCCAACGAATATTTCGCCAGCAATCCACCGTTCCCGAAATTCAAAGTGATCGCCAGCCGCGATGCGCATCCGCCCGCTGGAGCATGGGACGACAAGAGCCGCGATATTCTGCCGCTGCTATTGGAGCGCGACCGCAAGTACGTTACGAATTTTCCTGACGCGCCCTATCAGGGATTTGCAGCGATGCATACGATTGAGCTCGACCTGGGGCCGTGGGATGCTTCGCGGCCCCTGCGGCTGCTTATGGACGGGTTTACGGATTATTTCAGCGCCAATTCGATGTTCGCGGCGTGGCAGGCGGGAATTCAGCCGATTCCGCCGTACGTTGAAACAATGGACGACTCCGGAAAATGGATCCGTATTGTGGACGACATGGGATTCCCTGCAGGTCTGGTGCGAACGATGGTTGCAGATCTGACCGGGAAATTGCCGCGGGGCTCGCGGTTCATCCGTATCACCACAAACCTGAGGATATATTGGGACCGCATCCGCGTGGACAATTCCGCGCCGGATCTTCCATTCAAATTGATTGAGGTGCCCCTCGCGGGCGCACGCCTGGGATTCCGCGGATATCCTCGCGTCGTCGAAGGCGAAACGCGCAATGATTTGAGCTACATCTATGAGGACGTTAGTGCGACCGGCCCTTTCACCCGCCAGATTGGCAATTACACGCGCTATGGCGACGTGACGGAGCTCGTCCGTGCGTCGGACGATGAATACGTGATCTTTGGCTCGGGCGACGAAGTGGCCGTGGATTTTGACGCGACGCACCTGCCCGAGCTGCCCGAAGGCTGGACACGCGACTTTTTCTTCTACGCCGACGGCTTTGCAAAGGACATGGATTTTTACGCTGCCCACGGCGACACGGTCACGCCGCTCCCCTTCCACACGCTGAAGCCGTATCCGTATCCTGTCGGCGTCAGCTACCCAGAAGACGAGCGCCACCTGAAGTACATGCTCGAATACAACACGCGCGGTGTTGCAGGGCCTGCGGGCGACACTTTCCGATTCCAGTACCCGAAGCCTTAGAATCGGGCGCGGCCCGACCGGCAGGCTCTCAAAGTCCGGTTATCCGAATGACCGGAAGTTGACCGTGCGGCCGAGCGGTGCGTTCACTAGCGATGGAAGATTTGGCAATTGCGTTAAGCCTGCGACCTCGGGAGGCCGGCCCGGCAATTTATTCAGATATCCGTGCGCTCATTTCCCGTTTCGATCTGCGAATTTATAGGCCCGGGCAATGTTGCCTCGCGGCCCCTCAGAATCGTCTCCCGCAGTCGTCACAGAAACAAGGTCGAATTCTAAAGATAGCGGTGAAAATCCTTTCCAGCAAATTCCTCCGTCAAGTTCGAGACACTTCATGACTGCCGCAACCAGGACAGGCGGGAACATTTTTTGTTGACCGGCCCATCTGTTCAATTCTATACGTCTTAGGTTATCAGTCTGAAAAGCAACGTGTGGATTCATCTAGCGTCGCCAAATGATGACCCGGTCAAAGATCGAGAAGATCGTCGAACCAATGATTCGAGAATGCCTGAGAAAATTTGGTGATTACACCCCTTCAGGAATCTCGGCCGAAGAATTTGCCCGGGCGATGGCCGGTGAGCTTCGATTGGAAGTTCGCCGAGTTTCTCTGCTCCTCTCGTTAGCCCAATCGGTGGCAGGCGACAAGCTTGAAGGTGAGGGTCTAGAGCTTGGCTGTGGTTACGGGTACCTCCTTTTCCCGATGGTATTGTTCAATCCTCAGGTTCGCTGGACGGCCGTCGAACATCCTGATCGCAGGTATTTCAATCGCCCTGAATTTCAACAGGCCATGCGTGACTATAAATGCCAGCTAATTGGGGCCGATTTTGTGCAGGAGCCGCTGCCATTCCCTGACCAGCGCTTTTCGGTGATAACCCTTTCGGAAACGCTTGAACACTTGCCGGTTGAGCGGCTGAATTTTGTAATGGATGAAATCAGCCGAGTCCTTCTACCAGGTGGCCTCCTGATCGCTTCTTCTCCAAATCAAGCCTCCCTGGAAAACCGGATTCGACTCTTGAAGGGTGGGAGCATTCTCGATATGCCGGACCACATAGCCGTCGCCAAGGGTACCTTTGGCCACATTCGCCTCTACACACCTGATGAAATGAAATTGCTGATGTCCCGGCGTGGATTCTCCCTGGAAGTCTCTGTACTCGAATCCAACAATTCCACCTACCGTGGCAAGTCCTCGAAGTCCTTGCGCAGGCGGCTCTACCGATTCTACGAACGGGTGGAGCAGCGTTTCAATTTCTTACGCGTTTTTGGCGACACTTGGTTTATGGTATTTCGCAAGAACTGACCAAGATTTCGTTCGACTCTGCGCGGACGTTTGACACCAACATTTGCTCCACTCATTCAGTGTTCACGTCGATTGAGAACGTGTGTCTGGAGGCCACGATTAAACCGATTGCAGCGACTGGTTTGCGCGCGTTCATCAAGTTCTGAACAAATCCCGGATAACAGTTCAAAGCAAGTGTTAACACCACTGGTGGGATTTAATGCCCGAAAACGCGCTTATCGGAAACCGACCCACCACTCTCCATGACTTGCTTGATCTGCGCGAGCATGCTAAGTTCTGTGTTTCCATAAAGACCTGTGCCGATTCATCCAACGATGTCGCCGTCCAAGCCTAATGAGCAAAATCCAGCAGGTGTCGCGCCAGAGCCTGGCGTCGCGGCAGGGCTGCAGACGCCCGTCTTCTGGCGCGTTGAGGGCAGCCTGCTGAACCTGACGGCGGTGCGGCCCGTCGGCTTCTTCGCATGGAACGCGCAGAGCTTCCTGGAGCGCTGGGGACGGCGCGGCACGATGGGCGTGCTGGCGGTCGCACGGCCATTCCTCTATGCAACGCATCGGGTGATGGCCACGCGCCTGCTGCACACAGTGCTCCGCGGAGTCAGCTGCGACCGCCTGGATCTGCTCGGCGAGGAATTTTTCGAATATTTTCTGAGGCCGCGCCTTAAGCCGGCCGGCGTGGCGAAGCTCAAGGAGGTGATCGCAGCAGGCGGCGACGTGGTGCTAGTCAGCCAGGGGCTCGACCACATCATGCGCCCGCTTGCGAAGCATCTGGGCGTAGAACGCATCCTCTGCAACCGGCTCGATTTTCGCGACGGCATGGCTACCGGGCGCTTGCTCGATCCGGTGATCCGGCCGCGCGGCGCGCTCGCGAGACTCACAGGCGGCAATCCCGATGGCCGGGTGCCACGTGGATTGCTCGCGCGGACGCTCGGCTTCACCATGCGTCCCGGCGTGCTCGATGGAGCGATTCAATCGGCCGAGCGCCCCTCGCCGGAAATCGAACTCCCCGTCGTGCATTTCGATTCGCGCAATGTGGACTTCCGGCTTTCAGTCCGCGAAGCTTTGCGCGGGAAAAACATACTGCTGATTGGGGCCACGGGATTTATCGGCAAAGTCTGGCTCAACAACCTGCTGAGTGATTTGCCGGATATCGGGCGGATTTATCTGCTGGTGCGCCGGAACCGTATCACCACGTCGCTGGAGCGCTTTCAGCGCGTCATCGAAGAATCGCCGGTGTTCGAGCGGCTCGCGGCGCGCCACGGCGAAAAATTTGCGGATTTCCTGCGCGAACGAATCGAGGTGGTGGAAGGCGACGTCACGAAGCCGGGCCTGGGAATGGCGGCGCAAACGAGCCGTCACCTCGCGCGCGCACTCGACGTGATCGTCAACAGTTCCGGGCTCACGGATTTCAATCCCGATTTGCGCGATGCGCTGGCGACGAACGTGCGCTCGACAGCGCATGTGCTTGATTTCATGCGCGAGTGCGACCACGCCGCGCTGCTGCACCTTTCCACCTGCTACGTTATCGGGCGCCGCGATGGTCGCATCCTCGAAATGCTGCCAAAGAATTACACACCAGTGGGCCGCAAAAGTTTCGATGCGGTGAAAGAATGGCAATCGCTTGAAGCGCTGATCCGCGAAACGGAAGCGCGCGCCGAATCGCCGGAAGTGGCCGCAGAACTTCGTGGCGTGGCGCTGCATAAAGAGCATGCGGCAAAAGGCCTGAGCGGTTCGGCGCTCGAAAATCAGGTTCGCAAGAATCGTGTTCGCTGGCTGCGCCAGATGCTGACCGATGCGGGCACGCGCCGCGCCAACGAGCTCGGCTGGCCCAACACGTACACGTTCACGAAGAGCCTGTCGGAATCGCTCATCCGAAATTTTCTCGATGAGTCGCCCAACGCTGCTATTGCGGTGGTCCGCCCGGCGATTGTCGAATCCTCGATCGGCCAGCCATTCCTAGGCTGGAACGAGGGGATCAATACTTCCGCGTCACTTTCGTACTTGCTAGGCACTTTTTTCCGGCAACTTCCTACAAGAGAAAGCAAATGCCTGGATTTGATTCCGGTGGACCTGCTGTGTCGCGGCATGACGTTGATTGCCGCCGCGCTCGCAACGCGCCGCCACGAGCGCGTCTACCAATTGGCCACTTCGGTGACGAATCCCTGCGACATGCGCCGCTCGATCGAGCTCACTGGGTTAGGGCACAGAAAATTCTATCGCGCGCAGGACGGATTCAATCACCGGCTGCGGCTGAAATTTGACGCCATCCCGGTTTCGAAATCGCGCTACGAAATCATGTCCGCGCCGGCGCAGAAAGTGGTGGTGAATGCAATCAACCGAACGGTCGAGCCGTTTTCAAACCGGCCGCCGCTGGCGCGCCGCGAACGCGAACTCGAAAAGGTGATTAAGCTCATCTCTCTGTTTGAGCCATTCATCCTTCACAACGATCATGTTTTTGAGGCAGCGCACGTGGAACAATTGTCCGCCGCCCTACCACCCGAAGAGCGCGCGGATTTCGGCTACGATGCCCGCTCGCTCGATTGGTGGGACTACTGGATCAATGTGCACATTCCAGCGCTGCGAAAGTGGTGTTATCCTCTCATCGAAGGGCGTCAGCCGGAGGCCCGTCCCCGCCGCAGTGTGCCGCTGGCCGCGCACTCGGAAGCGAGCGCGGCAGGGATGGCGGGCACAGCTCCCGGCGCGACGGCCTGAGATCCAATCACTGTGGCCATCCTCCTGACCGGCTCCACCGGTTATATCGGTGCGCACATCGCATCGAATCTGCTCAGGGACCATTCCGACCCGCTGAATCTGCTGGTGCGCGCGCATGATGTGCCAGAGGCGCGAGCACGGTTGTGGCGCTCTCTGCAACTGCACATCGAATTCCCGCAGTTTGCGGAGCTGCTGAATTCACGCATTCACATTTTTCTCGGCGATTTGACGTATTCGCATTTCGGACTCGATGGTGATGATTACCACCGCTTGGTTCGAACCACCGGTTCAGTGATCCATTGCGCTGCTTCGCTCAATCGCAGGTCAGAGAAAAGCTGCCTCAACGTGAATCTGCGCGGGACGCTTGAGGTGATCCAACTTGCCATGCGCGCACGCGACGATCATGGCCTGCGCCGCTTCAGCCATGTCAGCACGGTCGCGGTCGCCGGGCAGCGCTCGAATGAAGTGGTGCAGGAGGATACGGCGATTGATTGGACTCGCTCGGATTATGATCCCTACGCGCGCACGAAAAAATTCTGCGAGCACATGATCCGCGAGCTGCTTCCCGACGTTCCACGCGCGATTTTCCGCCCCAGCATCGTGCTGGGCGATAGCCGCCGCCCGGAGACGAATCAGTTTGATATGGTCCGCGCGTTTGTGTTTCTGGCGGGGCTTCCGGCCCTTCCCTTCCGCGCGACGGATCGCATCGATATTGTTCCTGTGAATTTCGTCGCGGACGCCGTTGCGGCGCTTCACCAGAAGGAAAAACCGGCACACGAGATTTATCACCTTTCCTCTGGCACCAGCTCTGAAACATTCGTGCAACTCACGGACGCGTTGGCGAAATCGCAGGGCAAGCGCGGACCGGTTTTCGTGCCCGGCCTTGAGCTCCCTACTTCGAAAATGGTGAATGCGCTGGCAGGCCGCGCGGGAAAAATCGGCGGGCTTGCCACTCTGTTGAAAGTTTTTCTGCCGTATCTTGTGTGGAACACAGTGTTCGACAACACAAGGGTGGTGAATGAATTGGGCCGCCGCCCTGCGCCATTTTCGGAATATTGCTTTCCCTTGCTCCAGTTCAGCCGGGAAAATAATTTCTTGTACAAGTACCGCGAGTGGCCCGCCGGCGCCAACACTGAGCAAACTCCTCGTCGCGCCACCGCAGGGCAGGATTCCGGCTCATGATGGATCTGGTTCTCGAAGCCTGGGTGAGCAGCCTAATCGAGCTGAACAAGCTTAAGTGGGTGCTCGGCTCGGGACAAGCCTGGAAGCCGGGCACGAAGCTGAAATTGCTCTTCGCCGGTTACAACGGCACGCGGAACACCGGCTCAGACGTGCGCGTCGAGGAAATGCTGCGGCAGGTGCGCCGCATCCTGGGCGCCGAAAGTCTTTCGCTCAGCGTGATGTCGCAGAATTTCGAGCTAACGCGCGGATACTTCGGCGACGCGAAGCAGGTTTACCTGCCCGATGTGTATCCGCCGTTCCTCAATTCCGAGGTCGCGAAAAATGATGGCGTGGTGGCCTGCGAAGGCTCCATGTTTAAGAGCAAGTTTGCCGACGCGCTCACCACCATGATGATCGGTGCGCTGGGAATCGCCGCGGCACGGAACAAACTCAGCGTGGCTTTCGGCGCCGAAGCGGGTCAAATGAACACGTTGCTGCAGAAGATGGTAAAGCGCTACTGCCGCGAATCGTTGGTGATCACGCGCAACGTCGAATCACAGGCGGTGCTGGGCGAGCTCGGTGTTCCGACGGAACTTGGCACAGACACAGCGTGGACTTTTGAGCCGCACCACCCAGAATTCGGGCGCAAGGCGCTGCTCGATGCGGGGTGGGACGGTTCGACTCCCGTCCTCGCCGTTTGCCCCATCAATCCATACTGGTGGCCTGTAAAAGCTTCGTTGGAGAAGTGGGTCGCGCATTCGGTCGCTGGGGCCTACGCAAAAAGCTACTACCGCACGATTTATTTCCACCGGTCGGGAGCAGAGGTGGACACTGCCTATGAGAAATATTGTTCGCAGCTTGCCGCCGGGGTCGCGAAATACCGCAAATCACGCCTGGCTTTTCCCATCGTCGTCGGAATGGAGATGCTCGACCTTGATGCCTGCCAGCGAGTTTCGGAAAAGCTAGGCGGCGTGCCAATCTTTGCTTCTGATCGGTACGACATGTACGAAATTGTCAGTATCCTTCGTTCTTGCCATCGCATGCTGTCATCCCGGTATCACGCGATTGTCACGACCATGTCGGCTGGCGTTCCGTCGGCAGGAGTGACCATGGACGAGCGCATCCGCAATCTTATGCGCGACCGCGGGCACGAGCATTTGCTGATGCGCGTGGATGAGCTGGAACTGGAAGATAAAATCGTTGCAGCGTTGCGCGCGCTCGATTCGCAGACAGACGCGATTCGCGACGCCATGGGCCGCACGGTCGCGCGGAACCTGCAGTTGATGGCGCGCATGGGCATGTATCTGGAAGAGCAGGTCGCACGCCACTATCCCGAATTTCCGGTTCGCACGGGCGTTCTCGGTTGGGAGGACTATATTCCGCAGCTCAGTCCCGGCTTGCGCAAACTTGTCGAACAGCATGGCGACGTGTTGGTCCATCAATGACCTCCCTCGAGAAAATCTTCGAGCGGCTTCAACAGGCGGCCACGGCTCCTGTGCTACGCGAAATCCGCGACGGCAAGCTCACGTCAGTGACCGGCGGCGAAATCCTGGCCATGGTGCAGCAAGCGCGAAACTTCTTGCTGGCACGTGGAATGAAAAAGGGAGATCGCTGCGCTCTGCTCGCGCCGAATAGCATTCGCTGGGCCGCGCTCGATTTGGCGATGATGGCGGAAGGCATCATCGTCGTCCCGTTGTATGCGAGGCAGGCGCCCGCAGAACTTGTTGGCATGATGAAGGATTCCACACCCGCGCGCATCTGTTGCTCCAACGCTGCTCTGGCCGCAGAAATTCAGAAGATTTGGCCTGCCGCTCCTAAGATCTCTTTGCTTGATGGCGTTTTTACGGGCGAAACCGCTGCCCCGGACCCGCCACTTCACCACATGGATTCCGACGCGCTCACGATTATCTATACCTCAGGGACCTCTGGCGAGCCCAAAGGCGTGGTGCTGAATGCCGCGAACCTGAATCACATGCTCGAATGCACCAACGCGCGCCTGAATGAATTGATGGGCCCGGCTACAGCCGCACGCCGGGAACCGGACCGTGTATTCCACTATTTGCCGTTCTGCTTCGCGGGATCGTGGATCCTGATGCTTACGGCGCTTTCGCGCAACAGCGTGCTGGCGCTTTCCACGGATCTGTCGAAGCTCTCCGATGAATTGAAACTCGCTTCGCCCGACTATTTCCTGAATGTTCCGACACTGCTCGAGCGCGTTCGCGCGCGCATTGAAGAGACCGTGAAGCAGCGTGGCGGACTAGCGGCAAGTATTTTCGGGGGTGCCCAGCGCGCCTACGCGCAGAGCCACACTCCCGGAGCAAAGCCGTCCGGCTCTTTGTGGCTTTGGCTTTCAAGAACTCTATTATTTCCCGCCATTCGCAAGGGGATCGGCCCGCAATTGAAAGCCCTGATCTGCGGCTCTGCCCCGCTCTCGATCGACACGCAGCTTTTCTTCATGATGCTCGGCATTCCAGTGCTGCAGGTTTACGGCCTCACAGAAACAACGGCCATCTGCACCATGGATGATCCGCACCACGTGATCCCTG
>Ga0307469_10000532_pt1 | contig 13977 bp, 13 predicted proteins | sample atmos_gasesAM2C__FD_203084 | JGI IMG/M metagenome (GOLD analysis project Ga0307469, IMG submission 203084) | Hardwood forest soil microbial communities from Morgan-Monroe State Forest, Indiana, United States - atmos_gasesAM2C_515 | ecosystem: Environmental > Terrestrial > Soil > Temperate...
TACTGCTATGCCACTGGGGTCGATCGTCGGGATTGGACGCTGTACCGCTCGTTGTTCGCGGACACGGTCACGATCGACTTCTCCAGTTACGATCCCGACCTGCCGCCGCGGCGGTTGCGCGCGGACGAGTGGGTCGCCGGCATGGTCCCGCTCTTCACAGGGCTCGCCGCGACCCAACATTCGATGACGAATCCGCTTGCAACGATCGACGGCGACACCGCCGCGATCACCATGTATGTCCGGGCGCATCACGTCTTCGATCCAACTGACGCGGCGTCGTGGTACACGATCGGTGGGTACTACGAGGACACGCTGACGCGGGTCGACGGGCGCTGGTTGCTCACCGGGGTCCGGCTCACGGTGACGTGGCGGGCAGGTGACCCCCGGATCATGGAACTCGCGAGGGCCGCGGGTATACGCGCACGTGGCGGCTAAGCCCGTCGCTCTCGCGACGTATCAACCCCCGCTACGACGGAGAGTCGCGAGCGGCCATCGCAGTCCGATGCGGCCGCCGGGCGGGACCGAAGCCCACTCGCGGTCTGCGTCCGCCAACGCGCCTTGCATGTCTTCGATCGTGGCGTCGTCGAGTATCGCGAGTTTCGCGCGAACGATCGCGTTCGCCATGGCAGCCGTTGCTAGTCGGTCCCGGACCGCTTGGGGGCTCTGCCTGGCCTGAAACCTGAAGGCGTTCGTCAGTGCCTTCGCCGCGATGAGTTCCTCTTCGTGTTCCACGACGAGCGCGTCGACGGCCTCGTCCGCAAGCGGACTGTGATGCGGACGTCCCATGAGGACACCCGACCGGCCGGCCTTTACTCGCCCTGCGTCGCGTCCGTGCGACGCGGAGATCTCGCGCGCGAAGGCGCCGGCGTCGATCAATCCCCAGAAACCGAATCGCAGGCCGAGCGCAGACTCGACGACCAGATGCGGCAGGTCGTGAACCATGTTGATCGGCACCTGGTCGGTTGAACCGTCCGACCGGGTGACCCACATGCGATCGCGCTCGTCGGGCGTGCTGCCCTTGATGACGACGATGTCCATAACGTCCAGGGTAAGGTCAACCGTCCGTCCGTCGGTCCAGCTCTCATTCATGCGATCTCGACGAGTTACTGACCGACGTGCCCTCATCTATCCGCTCACGTAACCTGCGCGACGTGTTCGTCGGCCCTACGCGCTATTCGGGCGTCACGTAGGCCGCGGTGATCCCGCCGTCCACGACGAAGGTTGCGCCCGTCGTGAAGCTCGAATCGTCCGACGCGAGCCACAGCGCAGCCTTCGCGACCTCGGACGCCTCTGCGAAGCGGCCGAGTGGGATGTGCACGAGGCGCCGGTCGCGCTTCGCCTGCGTTTCGAGGACCTTCATCAGCAGCTCCGTCCGGACGGGGCCCGGACAGAGCGCGTTCACGCGGATGTTCTCGCGTGCGTGGATCACCGCGAGCTCACGACTCATCGCCAGGACGCCACCCTTCGACGCCGTGTACGCGATCTGCGGCGTTGCGGCACCCATCAACGCGACGAAGCTTGCGGTATTGATGACCGAACCTCCGCCCGCGCGACGGAGCGCCGGGATCCCGGCACGACAACCGAGGAAGACGCCTTTCAGGTTCACGTTCATCGTGAGATCCCACACGGCTTCGTCCGTGTCGATCGCGTCGCCGTCGTTCGCGAGCATGATCCCGGCGTTGTTGAACAAGACGTCCAGTCGTCCGAACGCCTCCTCTGCTGCGGCCACCATCTGTTCGGTGTCGGGCGCCTTCGATACGTCGGCGCGAACGGCGTTCGCCTGACCACCTGACGATCGGATCTCCTCGGCAACCGACCTCGCACCCGACTCATCGAGGTCGACAACCGTGACGAGAGCGCCCTCGGACGCGAACAACAGCGCGCTCTCGCGGCCGATCTCACCGGCGCCGCCGGTGATGAGCACGGACTTCCCGTCGAGCCGCGTCATCTCGTGAGTGCGGACGAAGCCGCGGAGACGAATGCGTCGAAGAGTGCTGCCTGCGTCGGGTCCGTTGCCGCGGTGAGCTCGGGGTGCCACTGCACCGCGATGAGCGACGGCTGCGCGATGAGTTCGACGGCTTCGACGACCCCGTCCGGCGCCCACGCGACGGCCCGGAGACCGGCGCCGAGCCGATGGATCGCTTGGTGGTGCCAGGACATCGGCGCGATCTCGGTTGCGCCGAGGACGCGAGCGAGCTCGCTCGACGCCTCGACCGTCACGGGATGGGTGACCGGCTCACGCGGCGGCAGCCTGTGACGAACGGTCTCACCGACGACGTCCGGAAGGTGGACGTGCAGCGTCCCACCGAGTGCGACGTTCAACACCTGAACACCGCGACAGATGCACATCGTCGGGACGCTTCGATCGACGGCGAGACGCGCGAGTTCGATCTCGAGGGAGTCACGTGCTCCGTCCGTCATGTAGACCGCTTCGTGTGAAGGTCCGTTCCAGAGCGCGGGGTCGATATCGCCACCGCCGGTGAGGACGAGTCCATCGACGGCGACGAGGAGTCCGGACGGATCGCTTTCGCCCGGCGGGACGAGGACGGCCCGTCCGCCGGCTCGCCGAACCGCGTCCACGTACTCGCGCGGCAGATTCACGCGACCGAGCGACGCATCGTCGGCCGGGTACGTTGTGATCGCGATCAGCGGTGCCGCCACGTCAGATCCTCTCGAAGTACCGCGTGCGCTCCCAGTCCGTGACGGCGCGCATGAATGCGCCGTCCTCAGCGCGCAGGAAGTGCACGTAGTGCTCGACGACATCCACACCGAACGTGCGGCGAGCGAACTCGCTCGCCTCCAAGCGATCGGTCGCGTCGGTCAGCGACGCAGGAACGCGTGGCAGCTCCGCGGCCGCGTAGACATCACCGATGAACGGCGGCGGCGGTTCGGTGCGCTGTTCCATGCCGTCGAGACCGCTCGCGATCGCGGCGGCGAACGCGAGGTACGGGTTCACATCCGCACCGGGGATCCGGCACTCGATCCGCAGGCTCGCGTCGGCTCCGACCACGCGGAAGCCCGCCGTGCGGTTGTCCGGCGACCATGCGAGCGTCGTGGGGGCCCAACTCTGCGGCTGGAACCTCTTGTAGGAGTTCACCGTCGGCGCGTAGAACGCCGCGAGTTCAGCCGATCGTGCGATCCACCCGCCGAGGAACCATCGGAAGATGTCGGAGCATCTGATGCCGGCGAGTTCGCCGTCGCCCATGAACGCGTTCGATCCGTCCCTCCACGCGGAGATGTGAAGATGCGAGCTGGAGCCGGCCTGCGTTTCGTCCACCTTCGCCATGAACGTGACGCTCGCATCGCGCCGCTCGGCGATCTCTTTCAGGCACTGCTTGACCAGGACGTGACGATCCGCCATCTCCAGGACGTCCGAATAGCGGACGTTGATCTCGTGCTGACCCTTCCCCCACTCACCTTTCGTGCTCTCGACGGAGATGCCCGAAGCAGTGAGCTGGCGACGGAACTCCCCGTTGATGTCCTCCGTCCGCGTGCCTTGGAGCAGGTGGTAGTCCTCGAGATACCAACCGGCGGCATCCAGATCGCGATGTCCGGACCGCGCCGCTTCTGCGTACGTCGTCCGGTAGATGTAGTACTCGAGTTCGGACGCTGCGGCGATGTCGAGGCCGAAGGACGCAGCACGCTCGACCTGCTTGCGCAGGATCGTGCGGGGCGCGACAGCGACCGGATCGTGATCGGTGGTCTGCGCATCGCACATGACGAAGGCAGACCGGTCGAGCCAGGTGAGTACGCGCAGCGTCGAAAGGTCAGGCGACAGATGGACGTCGCCGTACCCCTTGTCCCAGTTCGCGAAGTCATACCCCGGGACGGGTTCCATCTCCATGTCGACGGTGAAGAGGTAATCGCACGCGTGGATGCCGGTGACGGCATGTTCGAGGAAGAATGACGCGTCGATCCGCTTGCCGAGCAGGCGTCCGTACAGGTCCGGGAACGCGCAGATGACCGTGTCGATGCGCCCCGTCGAAACGAGTTCCCGAAGTTCCTCGACGTCGATCATCCGTTGACAACCACCCGGACGCGGCTGAGGTTCTGCGACCGGGCGAATGGGGTGCTCGGGTCGCCTTCACGCTGGGAGGCGACGCGTATGGCCGGGAAGTATGTGCCCGGTTTCGAGAAGGCGTGCGTGGCCGTCACGCGGACGGTCTCCGAGGTCGGATCGCCGAGCTCGGCTGCGTCCGGATAGGTGCCCTCGCCTTCGAAGTCCCACTTCGCCGACACCACGCTGCCCGGGGCGGGCGGCACGTCGATCTCTGCGGTGAACGTGACGGCTTCGCCCGCCACGACCTCGGCGCGCTCGCCGCCGTTCACCCTGAGGTGGACCACGGGCTGGATCCCCTTGCGTTCCGCAGCTGACGCGGGAACGTGGACCTGGCCGCCTTGTACCCGGTACTCGCTCGTCGGCGGCGGGACGACGCCTTGCTCGACCCATGCGCTCAGCTCGCGGAGCGCGTACTGCACCGTGCCCGAGTAGGCAACGGCGTGGGTCCGTTGCGTGTCGGTCGTCGGGTCCGTGTGGTTCGCGTTGTCGACGTACCAGAGTCGGTATTTGTCGTCGATGTTCGCACCTTCGACGTCTGCGACCTTGCTTCTGTACCAATCGGCCTGCCACGGCAGAGCGTCCCCGTCGTGCATGCACTCCACCACGATCATCTTCCCGTTGAAGCGACCGGTGGGGATCTGACCGGTGGAACCGAGGCTCCCTGCCGCGCCGATGTCCACACTTCGCTGCGGATACTTCGGTGTGCCGTCCGGCTTCCGGAAGTAGTCGTACACATCGGGATAGTCGAAGTCGGGGTTGTCCGGTGGGAATTGATGACGGTGGTAGGTCTGCAACGCAAGGAACCTCGAGTTGTCGATCCGGACCTCGTCACCGGCCTGGATGCTCTCGACGACGGTGCGCGCAGCCGTGATGCCGATCGTGTCGCCGACCGGTTCGTACACGAGGCCGACCTGACCCTTGCCATCCGACGCAACGCGGCCGAGCGACGCGATGTTGCCGGCAGCCGCTCCGCTCGTGATGATCACGTCGGCAGCCGTGAGATCACCGGTAGGGACGCTCGACAGCCTGAGGTGCGTCGGGCGACCGGGGATCACCTCGAGGACGGTCGCCTCATGTTGTACGCGCGCCGCGCGGACCGACGACGCCGGGTCAGTGCCGAGGTAGCCCGGCTTGTTCCAGAAGTCGTCGAGATATGTCGGGTCCAACACCGGCACATAGTTGGCGACGAGCACGAGCGGCCCGCCGCCTTGCGGGACGTAGTTGAACCACGCGCCCGGCGGGAACCCGGTTCGGGTGGCCTCTTCGAGCGCCGCGCGCTCTTCGTCGTTCAGTCCGGCGTACGGATCGCCGCTTCCGCCGGGCTCGATCGCATCGATGATCGAGGGCCACTTGTCCTTCAGCACGCGGAGCGCGTTCACGCGCACGGTGAAGCAATTGGGGATCGATTGCGGCGAACCCATGACGTACGGGACGAACCCGTCCCACACGCCGTCCGTCATCTCCGCGCTCGTGACCGTTTGATATGCGCCGCCGCTCCCTCCGTAGAGATAGCCGTACGTGCGGTGAGGACCGAAGATGTCGGCCGCGACCACGCGAGAGAACTTCGCCGCGGCAGCGTTCGCGCGGTAGCCGCGGATCGTCGTGTCGAACCCGCCACCGGCAGACTGCTCCGCCGTCCGAGGGTTGTCGCGACCGCCCATGTTCGTCTGGACCGAGTAGCCGCCACTCGAAAGGGCGAACGCGATGTTGCGCGGCGTGGCCTCTTCGCCGGCGAGCAACTGATGGGTCGCCTGGAAGAAACGTCCTTGGTACTCGTCTTCCGGCGGGAAGCAGAACGAGAACTTCGTGTCGGTCCCGGCGAACCCTCCGTGGACGTAGAGATGGCGCGCCTTGACCGGCGCTGCACCGCCCTGCTGCGTGGTGATGCCGCCGGGAAACACCGGGGCATCCGCCGGCTCATCACGCCATTCGCGGACATCGATATACGGCTCGGTCAGGCGCGGATCTTCAGACTCCGAGGTCACGAACAATGCGCCGCGTTCGTCGGTCTTCGAGTCAGTCATGGTCACCCCCCTTGTTGCGGCAACCTTACAGGGCCGGACACAACTCGCACGACCGTCGGCCTTCTGCTCAGCGCTTGAAGTCGAACGCGTTCGTGAGGTCGGCGGCACTCGCGTCTCGCGAACTCAACGGGAGCAATCCGAACCGATGCTCGATGAGCGCGAGGATCGACGTGGTGTCGTAGGTCGTGTGGTCGACGAAACCGCGCTTGGCGAAGGGTGAGATCACGATCGTCGGCACACGCGTCCCCGGCCCCCACCTGTCACCGACGGGTGGCGGGACGTGGTCCCAGAACCCGCCGTTCTCGTCGTAGGTGACGACGATCGCGGTGCTCTTCCATTCCTTCGTCGCCATGATCGCGTCGATGATGTCCGCGGTGTGGTGTTCGCCGTCGAGAAGGTTCGCATAACCAGGGTGTTCGTTGTCGCCACCCAGCGGCTTGTAGAAACTCACGGCCGGAAGAGCATCCCTCATGATCGCGTTCAAGAGATCGGCTTCGTCCTTCAGGTGATCCGTCTGTGCGCGGCTGCCGTTGGCGTACCTCGCGAAGTAAGCGAACGGCTGATGGTTGAACTGGAAGAGCTTCGCCGGATGGCCGGCGATCGCATCCGCCCAGCCGCCCGAGTACCACGCCCACGAGAGGTGCTTCGCGCTCAAGCGGTCGCCGATGGTTGCCGTCCGCAGCGGCGGAACGAGTGTCGTGCCCGGTGCGAGCACCTTCGGGTGCGGTCCCTTCGATGGAAACGCTGTGTTGACGAGATACCCGTCGGGTGTCACGGCGCCGTTCTTCATCAGTGCACCGTCCGGACCGAGTACGGCGTGCATCGACGCCGGCGCGCCGGGCCACCAGGGAGTGGCAGCGCCGATCAACCAGAAGTGGTTCAGCATCGAGCTACCGAACGCAGCGTGGAAGAACTCGTCGGCGAGGGTAAACCGCTTGGCCAACATCCCAAGAGGAAGTCGCGTCGCGTCGTATGAGCCCAGCGGCAAGGCACCCGAGGAACCGACGGCGACGTACTTATCCATGCGTCCCCCGTCGATCGCGGAGCGCTCCTGATAGAAACCGCCGGTGATGTCCCCGATCGCTGCCGTCGGCGGGACGTACTGTTCGAGATCGAAGGGTCGAACCGGCAGATCCGCGGGGAACCGCGCGTCCGGCGGGTTGACAGCGGGGGGCGCACCCGGCGCGACCTTCGCTTCGTTGTTGCTGTCGAGCGGCTGAGGCAGGTGCGCGTACGGAGTGCCCGACTTGTCCACCTGGATGACGTTTCCGGCTCCGGTCACGCCGTTGGCTCCCGGGAAGTGGCCGTAAAGGCTGTCGAAACTCCAGTTCTCGAGATCGATCACGACGATGTGTTGGATGCGGTCGATCCCGCGAGGGCCGGAGGTCGCGTGCGTCACCGGGATGAGAACCACAGCGGAGAGCAGCGCGACGGCCGCGATCGAAGCGAGAACCATCGGCTTCTTCCTGCCGCGATGCAGCAGCGTTCCGATACGTCGTTGCATGGACGGACCTTCCTTTCCGGACGATTCAGCGTTCGCGGGACGGAGCTCCGGCTCGCTTGAGCGACCGAACGACTTCGGCCGTCCACAGGATCGACGCGACCATCAAGAACTGGACGGAAAGTACGAGCCGTTCGGCGCGTGTGAACGCGGCAACGTCGACACTCGGAACGTTCATGTCATCCGTCCTTTCTTGTCGAGCCCACGGCTCGCATCGCTGTCACGTCTAGGTACGGACGTGGGTTACAGGCCGTCGTGTAACCGGCCCGCCTATCTACTGGGTGACAGCGATCGTGAAAGGAGCGAACGGATGCGCACGAACGGAACACGGCGGGTCGAACATCGAGGGCTGACGGCTGTAGCGGCCACCGCGATCGCGATCGGCGGCTACGTCCACTTCTGTCTGTATAGGCGCGGGTATCGCGCGATCCCCAAGATCGGCACGGCGTTCCTGCTCCAGGTACTCGCGTCGGTGGTCGTTGCCTCTGCGTTGCTGTTCTTCAGCGGCCAGCGCTCCTTGAAACTCGGTCGACTCACCGTCCGAAGCTCGTTCTTGACCGAAGGCATCGGTTGGTTCCTGAGCCTCGGTACGCTCGCCGCCTTCGCAGTGAGCCGGACACCGGCCGGCCTGCTCGGATTCAGAGAGGGCGGACTGCAGCCCGCGCCTCAAGCGATCGTCACGGTCGTCGCTGAGCTGGCCGCGCTTGTGCTCTTGTCGGTGGCGTTGATCATCGATCGCCGCGTGGCGGAGTCGGTCCCGTTCCGGCCGCCGCTCGTCCAGCCGGGCGCGGTTCGCCGTCTCGCACGGCGATGAAGGTCACGTCGCGAAACTGAAGACCCTCATTCCGTCGAAACGCAAAGGGAGACCCTATGAACTTCTCACGCAAACTCGGCATACCGACCGCCGCCGTCGCGTTCGCGCTGGCCGCCGCAGCGTGCGGTTCGTCCAGCGGCTATTCCGCGACCGGAGCCGGCGCGAACGATGGCGGCGCGATGGCCGCCGCGACATCGGCGCCGAGCACGAGCGTCGCGCTCGCGAACGGCAAGTTCGGCCCGATGCTCGTCGATCCGACGGGGCGCACGCTCTATCTGTTCGAAGCGGACAAGGGCACCACGTCGACGTGTTACAGCGCGTGTGCGCAAGCGTGGCCGCCGCTGCTCACGTCGGGCCCTCCGCACGCGGGGAATGGTCTCGTCGCCGCCGACCTCGCGACGACGAGTCGAACGGACGGCAAGTCACAGGTGACCTATCACGGCCACCCGCTCTACTACTACGTGGTCGACACCAAGCCCGGCGACATCAACGGTCAAGACCTGAACCAGTTCGGAGCCAAGTGGTACGTCCTGGGTCCGAACGGCAACAAGATCGACAACGGCTGACGACACCCTCCCCCAACGCCGGTCGAGCCCGGGAGCCGGAATGGCCGGTTCTCGGGCTTCGGCCGTTCCGGCAGATGAAGCGCTAGGCCTCTTGACGCGCTAGGCCTCTTGACGCGCTAGGCCTCTTGACGCGCTAGGCCTCTTGACGCGCTAGGCCTCTTGACGAGGGACGAAGACCTCGACGTTCCCGTCGCGGTGGCGCGCTCGGATCCGTGGCAGGGGGCCGGGCGACGTGGGCAGTTGCGAGAACATCACTTTCCCGTCGTTCGAGAACGCGGTGTTGTGACACGGGCAATCCAGACGCGTGCCCTGTGCGTTCGACTGAAGCAAGCACCCAAGGTGCGTGCACGCACCGGAGACCGCGAACGGGACGCCGTCCTTCTCGCTCACGAATCCGACGGCACCGCTCGTCACGAAGCGGTGGACCCTACCGGGGCCAAGGCTGCTCGACGCGACGACCGGAACCCACTCGCCGTTGTCCGGCGCGAGCTCGGACTGCGAAGCCAGTTCGGGATTTCCCGGACGGAGCACCGCGTGGTCGAGCGCAGCGCCGGCAACACCGGCCGCCGCCACACCGGCCGCCGCGATCCCGCCGCGCAGGAGCGCGCGCCGCGACACACCGGGATCGGGGGCCGGCGCGTTCTCGCTTTCGATCATGCGACGCCGCACCTCGTCCAGGAACTCGTCGGACGGAACATCCGCGCCCTCCCGCAGCGCGCGGAGCTCGATGGCCGCGCGCAAGGCGGCGACGTCCTCGGGATCGTCGAGTCGACCCTGCGGGAGCGACTCGTCGTTGAGCACGGCTTCGAGGAACTTGTCCAACTTCCGATCGCGCGAGGTCATGTCGGCTCTCCCGCCGTGGAGTTCGCAGCCAGACGAAGAGCGCGGTGCTGGAGCACCTTCGCGTTCGCGACCGTCACGTCCATCTCGCGCGCCGTGTCCTTGATCGAACGGGACTCGAGGAAACGCAGTTCGAGGACGCGACGGTAGTTGTCGGGAAGCGCCTCGAGCAAGCGCTTGGCGCGCTCCGGCGCGTCGGGGCTCGGCTGCGGGTCGTCCATCGCGCGCACTGCGGCGACGAGATCGATCGTCGTCACCTCGCGGCCGAGGCGCCGGCGCCAGAAGCCGGCGAGCACCGTCTGTGCCGTCGCGGCGAGGTAGGCGCGTACCTCGCGGCGGGAGGCGCTGGTCCGGAGCGGACGGAGGGCCGCCAGGAAGACTTCCGCCGTGAGGTCTTCGGCGTCCGATCGGTTCCCGACCTTGGAGTACATCAGCCGGTAGAGCCGCGTGGCGTTGTCCGAGTAGATCTCGTCCCAATCCACGTAGGCATCCTGGTCGACGGCCCGCAGCGGCGGAGACGCCGCTTCTTCGGGTCGCGCCGCCGCCGGCTCGGCGTCTTCGGCCTCGGCCTGCCCCTCCGGACAGGCGCCGGGAGTACCGTCGTTCATACCTCCTTATATGAGACCGGGTTACACGGACGCGGCAAGCCGGGGCCGCGAGGGCCTAGCGCTTCGGAGAGCGGAACGCGCAGCCGAGCACGTGGTCGTTGACCAGGCCCGCTGCCTGCATCAACGAGTAGCACACGGTCGGCCCGACGAAGCGAAAGCCCGCCCTCTTGAGGCCTTTGCTCATCGCCTCGCTCTCGGCGGTCTTGGCCGGGAGTTCGGCAAGCGTCTTCCACCGGTTGACGATCGGACGGTCCTCCACGAACGACCACAGCAGCTCGTGCAGGGCCACGCCGTCCTTCTTCAGCGCTTCGATCGCCTTCGCGTTCGCGATCGTCGACTCGATCTTGAGACGGTTCCTCACGATGCCGGCATCGGCCATGAGCGCGGCGACACGCGGCGCTCCGAATCGCGCAACCTTCGCCGAGTCGAACCCGGCGAAGGCGCTCCGGTATCCGGCCCGCTTGTTCAGGATCGTCGACCAGGACAGCCCGGCCTGAGCGCCCTCCAGAGTGAGCAGCTCGAAGAGATGGACGTCGTCACGAGACGGGATGCCCCACTCGGTGTCGTGGTAACGCTCCATGGCCGAACCCGCTTCGGCGCCCCACTCACATCGCTTCACTCGTTCGCGGTGCGTTGCATCATGCGGCGGCGATCTCCGGTGCGGTCGCTTCGAGCGCCCAGCCAAGCACGTCGTCGATCGTCTCCGCGATGTGGAAGGTCATCTCGTCACGCACCTGCTGCGGCACGTCGTCGAGATCGCCCTCGTTCCGCTTCGGGAGAATGACCTCCTGGAGGCCGGCTCGGTGCGCCGCGAGCACCTTCTGCTTCAGGCCACCGATGGGCAACACGCGTCCCTGCAACGTGACCTCGCCCGTCATGCCGACGGTCGGCTTCACGTTGCGTCCGGTGAGCAAGCTCGCGAGCGCGGTCGTCATCGTGACACCCGCGGACGGTCCGTCCTTCGGGACGGCCCCCGCCGGCACGTGCACGTGGAAGCGCTTCTGCAACGCATCCGGGACGATGCCGAGCTCAGCCGCGTGCGCTCGCACGTACGAGAGCGCGATCTGCGCGGACTCCTTCATCACGTCGCCGAGCTGTCCGGTGAGCGTCAACCCAGGCTCCCCGTCCATCGCGGACGCCTCGATGAAGAGCACGTCGCCACCGGTTCCGGTGACGGCGAGTCCCGTCGCGACGCCGGGCACACTCGTGCGCTCCGCGGCCTCGAAGAAGAACCGCTGGCGGCCGAGGTACTCACGGACATCGGTCGCGTCGATGCGCACCGGCGGCGTCACGTTGCCGGACGAGATCTTCGTCGCGACCTTGCGCAGGGTCTTCCCGAGCTCGCGCTCGAGGTTGCGGACGCCCGCTTCTCTCGTGTACTCGGCGATGATCGTGCCGAGTGCTTCGTCCGACACATCGACTTCCTCCGGACGGAGCCCCGTGCGCTCGAGCTGACGCTTGAGCAGGTGATCGCGCGCGATCGAAACCTTCTCGTCCTCGGTGTAGCCGTCGAGGCGGATCACTTCCATCCGGTCGTACAGCGGACCGGGGATCGTTTCCGCTTCATTGCCCGTCGCGATGAACAGCACTTCGGACAGATCGAGGTCGACGTCCAGGTAGTGATCGCGGAACGTGTGGTTCTGGGCAGGGTCGAGCACTTCGAGCAGCGCACTCGATGGATCGCCGCGCCAGTCGGCACCGACCTTGTCGATCTCGTCCAGCATCATCACGGGGTTCTTCGTTCCGGCGTCCTTCAGCGCCCGGACGATGCGACCCGGAAGTGCACCGACGTAGGTGCGACGGTGACCGCGGATCTCGGCTTCGTCCCGGATGCCGCCGAGCGACACGCGGACGAACTTGCGCCCGAGTGCGTGCGCGACACTTTCACCGAGCGACGTCTTGCCGACCCCGGGCGGACCGATCAGCGTGAGGATCGCGCCGGAGCCTCGTCCGGACGTCGTGTCGGCCAGGCCCCGCTCCGCGCGAAGCTTGCGCACGGCGAGGTATTCGACGATGCGGTCCTTCACGTCGTCGAGCCCGGTGTGTTCGGCGTCGAGCACACGGCGCGCTTCGGTGGTGTCGAGGTTGTCCGCGGTGCGGACGTCCCACGGCACGTCGAGCAGCCAGTCGAGGTACGTGCGGATCCAGCCCTGCTCGGGCGATTGGTCGGACGTGCGCTCGAGGCGGCCGAGTTCACGCTCCGCTTGCTTGCGGACCTCTTCCGGCATGTTGGCCTCGGCGATGCGCGTGCGGTACTCCTCGACGGCGTTGTCGTCGCCGCCCTCACCGAGCTCCTTGCGGATCGCGTCGAGCTGCTGGCGCAAGATGTACTCGCGTTGCTGCTTGTTCATGCCCTGCTGGACCTCGTCGCGGATGCGTTCCTTGACGCCGATCTCGGCGAGCGCGTCGCGCGCCCACCCGATGACGAGCTCGAGCCGGTGCTCGACATCGAGCGCTTCGAGGACCTGCACCTTCTGCTCGACCGAGAGATCGGGCGAGTAGCCCGACATGTCGGCGAGCTCGCCCGGTGCGTCGATCCCACGGAGCACTTCCGCGATCGAACCGACACCGCGAGCGTCGAGGACGTTCTCGATCGTCGCGCGGTAGTCACGCGCGAGTTCACCCGCGCGGGGTGTGTCCACATTCGTTTCGGGTGCGTCGGCGATCAGCACCCACGTCGCGTCGCCGGTTCCGGCGACGCCCGTCGAGACGAGCGCCCGGCGGATGCCGCGCAGAACGAGTGCCTCACCGCCGCTCGGCAGCCGGACGCCGTCCTCGATCTTCGCCACCGTGCCGACGCGCGAGTAGCCGGACGCGACACGGGGGACGAGCAGGAGCTCGCCGTCCTGCGAGCGCGCGGCCTCGGCCGCCGCCCTCGCTTCGGTGAGGTCGAGCGGGATGGTGACGACCATGCCCGGCAGGACGACGCCGGAGGTCAGCGGCAACAGCGGAACTGCTTTGGTGTTCGTTCGTAGTTGATCTGACATGGTTTCGCTCTCCTTCTCGCCGTCAAACCCCCCGCCGGCAAGCAGGTATTCCGGGGTTGAGCGCACCGCACTCAGGTTTCCCGCGTTCGGCCCGATGGCCTGCGGTGATAGCGTTCGTCCCGTGCCGGTCACGCGCGGGTTCAAGGGACGGCGGCGTGAGGATGGCGATGCCGGCCGCGTCCCGCCCGGTCAGTACGTCACCAGGGACTTCCCAGTTCTGGCCGCCGGACCGACACCCCGCATCTCACTCGAAGACTGGACCTTCACGATCCGGGGCGAGGTCGACGACGAGGCCTCGTGGACGTGGGAGGACTTCCGGGCGCTCCCGAGCGAGGACATCACGGTCGACATCCACTGCGTCACGAAGTGGTCGAAGCTCGACACGTCGTGGACGGGCGTCTCCGTCGACACGTTGCTCGAAGGCGTCGACACCGCCGCGGAACACGTCCTCGCGTACTGCGACGGCGGGTACACGACGAACCTTCCGCTCGAAGACGTCACCGGTGGTCGCGCATGGATCGCGTACGCCTACGACGGCGAACCGCTCCATCCCGAACACGGTGGTCCAGCTCGCCTG
>Ga0307469_10000533_pt1 | contig 13946 bp, 11 predicted proteins | sample atmos_gasesAM2C__FD_203084 | JGI IMG/M metagenome (GOLD analysis project Ga0307469, IMG submission 203084) | Hardwood forest soil microbial communities from Morgan-Monroe State Forest, Indiana, United States - atmos_gasesAM2C_515 | ecosystem: Environmental > Terrestrial > Soil > Temperate...
TCTCTTACAGTTCTATTGCGCCCGAAGAAATGACTCCAAGGTTAGGTACGACGGCAGCGTACTTGAGGCCGCGATGGCAAGGATTCGCGGCGGGCGGCGTCTGGATTTGATCGCTGGTTGAGTGTCGGGGGGGGAGGGATCTTTTGCGCCGGCACTGCGCTACTTGAGAGCTTTGATCTCGGCGACCAGGGCCTTGATCTGCTCCGGTGTCAACTTTTCCTTGAACGGCGGCATTTTGGGAGTGGTCTTGTCGTTGCCGTCTTCAATCTGCTTGGTGAGTTCCGCGGCGCTCTTGCCAGCCTTCTCCTTCATGGGCGGAGTCTTCATTTTCTCCCGTCCCTCGGCGGCGGCGCCGTGACACATCACGCACTTCGCCTTGAAAACGGGATCGTCAACCAGGTCGTCGGCGAAGCACCGCGACGCCAGGATGGCTGACATTACTAAGATTGCCAATAGCACTTTCTTCATTTTTCTCGGTCTCCTGTTAACTTTCTTTCGAATTTCGTCTGCCCGGTTCGGGGGCCGAAACAGCCGTCCAACTTGAATCACATTAATCTTTGGTGTCGATGTTGCTCCCCACCCCTACAACGTTTTATCACGACTTCGCTCTTGGAAGACGCAGAGCTGGCGTCGCGGCAAGATTGTGAGGGTGTCCATGGCAGGTCAGGCTGCACGAATTCGACGTGCGGCTGTATGCAATGGGTGCGCCGCCATTGGAGGCGACAACATTCACGTCGAAATTCACCAGCCTTTCGCCGGAGATGCTTCCGATCTGCCCGCCCATTCCGTGTGCCGTGTGGCAGGTGGAGCAGGAAAATCCGTCGTTAATGTGCCGGGCGTGTTCGCTAAACGTGGTGTTGGCAAGAATCGCGTTCAGGTCGTGGCATTTCGCACATAGCGCGTACGGGCCGTTGACGGTCAAGTCGGGACTTGGAAACAAATTGGCGATGGGGCCACCGGGGAGCGCCGTCTGGCTGAATTCGTAGTTGCGCTCGAGCAGGTGCGAATACTTGGAACCATGCGGTCCGTTGGCTCCGGCGCCTCCAAATTCCCGATTGTCGTCGCTATTGTGGCAATCGGTACAGAGGATTCGCTGGCCCATGCTGCGCCCGGGCGTCGTGCCATCGAGATTCAGCATCTGCGCACGCAAACTGGGCTGCGGGAAAGAACTGGTACGGTCGTGGGTCACAGGGTGGCTGGAACTGGCCGAAGCGCTGAACTGCGGAATGATGTTCAGTGGGTCGCCGGCGGACGAAGCCCACACCGGCAGATAGCCGAACTTCTGGTCTGCGACCTTACCCGTGCTGGTTCCGTGACAGCGCAAACAGTTCTCGAACTGATTGATGGCAGGTGTCATGACGGTCAGACCGTCACTGACGCTGATGCCAACTACTTCAGCCTGCGCTGAACGAACCGCGGGAGGCGCAGCATACGCGGTGCCGGCCGACTTGCTGGCGTGCGGGTTATGGCAGTCAACGCAGGTCGCGTGCCGGTTGTTGTTGAGCACTGCGCTTTCGGTGCGGTCGTGCACGTTGGTTCCTGAAGAGAAGGGATGACCCGTCTTGGCGAACTCGGCGAACACGTTGATCGCCGCCGGAGAGATGTTGGTTCCGCCGTTATGGCAAGCGAGGCAAGCCTTCTCGTCACTGCCGCGAAGCAGCCGGACCGGACCCGAGGCGTTGTGCTGCATATGGCAGTTGGTGCAAGCGTTGCCCGCCACCGTACCGTAGCCCCCGACATAGGGCTGGTTGGACGTCGTATTGGTGGCTGTGGCATGAGCGCTGACGGCCCAACCGCCAAGAAAATTCACATTGCCGTTCACCACGCGGTTCGGGTCGTGGCAGGCGAGGCAGAGAGCACCATTCGAGCCGTCCCGTACCAGAAAGTCCTGCACGATCCGATCCTTACCTTGCACGTGAGGATCATGGCAGGTGTTGCATTCCACATTTCCCCTCTCGAGCTTCACCGCTGGATCCGCGGTGTTGGGCGACGCGGACGACAGCAGCACGTTGATTTCAGGAGAGTCCGTCAGTGGAGTCTTCATGCTGATCGGATGCGAACTGCGAAGATCGCCGCCGAACTTGGAGGTCGTCTTCATCGACCCCGTCATGTTGAACTTTCCATAGGCCACGGTTTGGCCGGGAGCGACCGTGCCATCGTGGCAGCTGAGACACAGCTTGCTGGTGCTTCCCAGGGGCGGTTGGACGCCCGTCTGGTGATACGTGCTGCTGGCGTAGGCGGTATAGGTCTGCACCGAAAGCTGTTGGTTCCACAGCGGAGTGGCCGGACCTGCCATCGCGGAATGCGGAGCGTGACAATAGAGACATGAGCCCGAGACGCGCCCCTTGATGGTCGACTTGCCCATGGGCGTCATATCATGGGCGCCCAGTACGTCGTTGAAGCCTTGCCCCCAGGCGGCGCAAGATGGCAAAGCCAGCACGCAAACAAAGACGACGGATCGGATCACTGCGTTCCTCCCGCGGTCTGGGGAGGTTGTGCGAAGTAGTGAAATACCTGGACTCTCCGGTTGAGAGAATCGACTACGTAAATCGCATCCTTATGATCGATGAATAATCCGGAGGGAAGGTTGAATTCACCAAGAGCATCGCCGCTCTGGCCGAAGTAATAGAGCAGCTGACCCTCGTGATCAAAGACCTGCACGGTATCCCAGAGCGCGTCGACGATGTAGAGATGCTGCTCGCTGTCGATGCCAACCCCCTTGGGGCGGAACATGGCGCCGCTGCGATCCCCGGCGTCACCGATGGCGTAGCGGAACGCACCCGAGGCATCAAAGGCCTGGATGCGGAAGTTCATCGCGTCCACAACCAGTAATTCGGTGCCCGTCCAACGCAGTTCGGTGGGGAAGTTGAACTCGCCGTCTCCGGCACCATTCTGGCCGATGGTCTTGAGGATGCTGCCCTGCATATCGAGCACGAAAATCTTGTGGCGCAAGGTGTCGGAGACGAAGATGCGCTTTCCCACGGAATCCACAGCAATGCCGGTAGGCCGCTTGAAATATCCTTCGCCGCCCTTGATGCTTCCGATGACCCGGCGAAACTTGTTCTCATGGTCGAAGACGAAAATCTTGCCCGCTTCCGAATCGGTGACGTAGAAATTGTCCTCCGCATCCACGGCGACACACTGCGGGGCAAGGAAGGCTTCCTTCCCTTCCCGTTGAAGGAACTTGTATTTCTGCTGATTGAAGTCGTAGACGTGCACGCCCGGGATGCCGGGATCGGTGATGATCAGACGCCCGCGCGAGTCGGCCACGATGCTATAAGGACGAACCAGGCTGCGATAGTCCGGGGCGCCGGCGATCACATCGACCAGCTTGTTCCAGAAACCGCGCTTCGGCTTCACTTCCTGCTGGGAAGAAAAGCTGCGCTCGTAGACCAGCTTTCTGCCACCCGAAAGCAGGAGTTCGGGCGGGGCCGGCAGGGACTCGTTCTTCGATTTCGATCCCTTGGAGGCAGCGGCGTTGGTGGCGAGAAGCATCGCCAGACTGGCCGCCACGCAAACGAATTGGAGTTTCTTTCGCAAATTCACCATCGACTAAAAGAAGTGCATAGAGCGGAAAACGCCCACGTAGAACGTATTCAAATCCACCGGCGGCCCCACTTCCGAACCAAACCCTTGCAGCAATCGACTATACCCAGCCTGGAAATGCAAATGACGGAAGTACCATTCGGCCTTGGCGTCGGCTTGTTGCAGCCTGTTATTCGAGAACGCCGAGTCATTGCGGGTGTGATAGTGGGCCTGCGAATAGTCGCCGGTGAGAATCAGGCCGCGGATCGGCGTATATCCCACGGCGCCTCCATACGACTCCCCGCCATACAAGATCAACAAGGTGGGAGGAACGACCGGGCTTGGAATCGGTGTGGGTATCAGGCCGGTGATGCTTTGAATGGAGTTGCCACTGGACCGGCTGTAATTTCCGTTGAACGAAAGCTTGCCCGAGGACAGCCCGGTGCTGTAGCCCTGGGCGAACGAACTGGAGTTGCTTACGGAATCAATGCGATTGTTGCTGCCATTTGCGGATGTAGTCCAGATCCAACTGCCCAGTTTCCGCGCCACATTGAGTCCGTATCCATACCCGGACTGCGTGTAGCTCGCGAGTGCCGTCTGTGCGTTGCGTGAGTAGCGCATGGAGGCATTCCCGCTCCAGGCGCCGACCCGGCGTGTGTAGCTGATGTTGCCAGTCCCGCCCGTGGCGGCCTCGCTGTAAACGTTGGCTGTGTAGCGAATCACGCTCGCGTATATGGAAGCTGTGCCTCCCCAGAGGCTGTGGCCGTAGGAAACGCCGCCCGTGTAGTCATCAGAGGTGACGTTCAAGCCCGCGAAGGCTTGGACACGATGGTCAAAGGTTGCCTGGAAGCTCAGGTCGTGAATCGGGGTATAGGTCGCGGCGGCGGAGAGATCGACGGAATGAGAGGACGTACTTGTGGGTGGCAAGATCACGCCGCCGTCGCCTATGATCGGTTCCAGCAGTGATCCCGCCAGATTGTCGGTGTAGGCGCCGCCCAGGGCGACCGTGAGTCCCTTGGCGGGATTGATGTTCAGGCTGGCCGCGGCATTGTCATAGGTCTGCTTAATTGGGGCGCCGGAGAAGTCGACGGTGAAATGGTTTCTGCTGAGGTTGCTGATCAGGCTCACTCTTTGTCCAAATCTGCGCGAGATTCCCAGTTGGACCTGATTCTGGTCCGTGCTTCCGACCAAAGCTTCCGATCCGCTGGTGATCTCCGGCAGGTGTTGGGTTAACTTGAAATCGGAATAGCCTCCCATCAAGTTGAACCCAAGCAATTGATAGCCGCTATGCAAGCTGAAAACCCTGGAATCGCTGCTTCCCTTGGTGGCGGCGCCCAGCACTTCGTAGTTGCTATTGCCGGTTCCATAGCTGACGGAGAGCGAAGGGAGGGAGGGCTGGAATAGACTCCAATTTACGTTGAAGTATTGGTCGGAACCTCGTGTTTTGTAGGCCACGGATCCGGGAAGGCCGAACTCCCCTTCATGATTCCAGTCGCGGCCAAAGCTGATGGCACCGGGGTATCGGCTACCGCTGAAAATCTGGGTACTCGCGTTTATGCCGCTGGCATCGAAGATGGATTGGACGCTGGAGTTGGCGCGCGACAGGTTGTAGTAGGGGCTGACGACAAAGTTGATCACCCGGGGATCGAAATAGTCACCGTGAAGATCCGCTTCGCCGCCGACGCTAAGACTGTGCGTGGACTGCACCACGTTGCCATTGGAGGCAAAGTATCCTACCGCTAAGCTGCCGTCGAGGTTCATATGCAGGTCATCGCCGACCGTGACCTGCGCGCGAACTCCGGAGGCCAGCACAAGCAGGCCTACCGCGACCGCCAACCTGATTTGCCGGGTGAACTGCATGACCCCTCCTACAACTCCTCAACTCGCGCATTCTTGCGCAACTGCTGGTGGAGGGCTTGACGCAGCGCATCGACTTTCGTGCCTTCGAGTTCCTTTTTCAGGGATTCTTTCACCTGGTCATAGCTCGCCTGATGCGCATCCTTGCGCGCATTCACACGCACTACGCAAAATGAGTTTTCGGCGCGGATCAGATCGCTGGTCTGGCCGGTCTTCAGTGCGAACGCAACCTTCGCTACTTCGGGAGGCATCTGGTCGCGGGTTACGAACTGGTGATCGCCCATCATTACGCGCCAATCGTCCTCGGAGACTTTTTCGGCGAGCATGCCGAATTCTTCGTAACTTTTGGTCTTACGCGCCTGAGTCAAGGCGTCTTCCGCGCGCTTGCGAGAATCTGCTTCCTGCTTTGAGGTGGGCTTGTCGGGAATCGCAATCGAGATGGTCTGAATGGAGACTGATTCCGCGGAGAAGAAGCGCGCGGAATTCTTTCGGTAGTGTTCCCTCACCTGAGCTTCGGTGATGACCGCCTTCCGATTGACTTCTGCGCCGAGGAAGTCCGAGATCAAGATCGAGCGGCGAATCTTATCGCGCAGCATATGAAGGGATCCTCCGCACTCATCCTTGAGATAGGAGTGAAACTCGTCGGGCGAACTGAACTGATCCTGGAAGTCGAGCATCGCTTTGTCGAGGCGGGCGGATGGCACGTTGGTACGCCGGCGCTCGGCCTCCTGGTAAACGAGCTCTTCGAATTCCAGCATGCTGAGCGCGCCGCGGCGAATATCGGCTTCCATGGTCTTTGGGAACTTGCCGCCATGCTGGCGCGCGTACGGAAAGATGATCATCATCTCGTGCAGCAGGTCCCGGTCGGTGAGGACGGTGCCGTTGACCTTGGCCACCGGTTTTCCAGTGACGTTGATGGCCGAGAGTTGAAACTGTGAGTTGGCGGGGGCGGGGGCCGTTGTCTGAGCGACAGCCTGCAAGCTAACGATCATGCATCCGAGCAGGAACCGCGTTGTGTTCGTCATATTCATAAAAGCCACCTCTGAAAAATGGGGTGAGCGGGGGCCCTCCCCCCATCTCTCGAGTTAGAACGTGATGCTGTTGATCCCGTAGGCCTCGTTCGATCGGTCGGCATGGCAGCTGCGGCAAAACTGCGATGACGAGTTGCTGGATGGATTGTTCGCGTCATACCATCCCTTCACGAACATACGGGTGGGGTAAATTGCTGGGGTACCACCCGCGTAAGAACCACAGTAGGGATCGGTCGCTCCGCCAGCCGTGCAACTTGCGGTGGGGGTCCACACTTGCCCGATGGATTGGCGGCGCTTGGTCATGGAGTGATGGTCGTGGCAGCTGGTGCATTCCACATAAGCACCGGCAGCGGTCGAGGGCGTACCGTTTCCAATCGTGGTACCACCCGCCGCAGCACCGTACAGGCTGCCCGCGTGGCCGTAGGCAGCGACGAATGCTGCCTGGGCCGGATCGTTCGTCCACCACACCTTCCCGTTTGCATCCACGGTTCCGGCCCAATGCTTACCACCTGGAGCTGCGGCCGGAACGTAGGGGATGTGAACAGGATGATCGTTGGTCAAGCCCTCGGCATCCGTAGCCAGATAGGTCGGTGCATGAGCAGAACCGCCGTCCACTGTTTCAACGGTAGTTCCGTGCATACCCGTCACACTGGCCGATCCGTCATGGCAGGTCAGGCAGATCGCTGTGCGATACAGCGGGTCCTTCGTGCCATTCACGAAACTGGCGACCGTGGGGAAAGTCGTAAGCGTAATGCCGCCGTACGTGGTGTACGTTTTTCCGAGAAAGGACGTGCCCCAAAGAACGATGGTGCCCGTACTTGTATCGGTGCCGCCGGCACCCGCTGAGCCGCTGTGCGGAGTGTGGCAAGAAACGCACCCGCGGCCGTTAATGTTGTGCGCGCCCAGAACGTCCTGGTCGAGCGTGAACTGAGCCATCGCAGTGCCGGCGAAGGCCACCACGAGAATCAGTGAGAGAAGGATGATGTGATGCTGTTTCATCCGGTCAAGACCTCCTGTTGCATGGTCTGCACTGCTGCGGAAGCCTCGAGAACTTCCACCTTGTCCCTCGCCGGTCTGGCTGGTGAAAGACAAACTTGCCCGTTACTGCCGGCCGCCATTGCTGGCGGCAGCCGTAGCCGCGCCCGGATGTTCCCGGTCGCGCTTGGCCTGTTCCGCCGACGCCTCCGCGTCGGTGGTGTAACGAAAAACCTGCAATCTGCCGTTCAGCACCTGCTCGGCAACGACCACGCGATTGTTCTTGTCGATGGTCACCCCTGAAGGCAAGGCAAATTGTCCGGGAAAATAACCGTACTCGCCGAAGAAGGCGCAGAGTCGACCTTGCTGATCGAAAATCTTCACGCGATTCTGATCGGCGTCGGTAACCCAGATATGGCCATCCCCGTCGACGGCGATTCCCTTCGGGCGCGACATATCCGCAGGACCATCCCCCGGCTTCCCGAACATGCTCAGATAGTTGCCATCCGCGTCGAAGGTCTGAATCCGTTGGTTTAGTGTGTCGCTGACGTAAACATTCCCATTGGGCCCTACCGCGATGTTGGTTGGTCTGGCGAAGGTTCCCGGCGAGTCATCGCCCGCTTTTTGGGGAGGGCCGCCAATGGTGCGCAGATACTTGAAATTGTCGAGATCGTAAACGAGAACGTTGTCCTTCAGCACATCGGTGACGTAGAGGAACCGGTTCTTGTTATCCACCGCCACGCCGCTAGGCCGGACCATGCGGTCGGAGCCAAAAGTGGCTAGAAATTTATGGCTTGCATCAAACACAAATACTCGCTGCAAGCCCGAGTCCGTTACGAAAAGCCGGTCCGCGTCATCAATCGCGAGTCCAATGAGCGCTTTGAAGCGGGCATCCCTTCCGTTGCGAATGAAGTCGACGGCCTTGGTCTCAGCGTTGAAAATGAAAACGGCGCCCACGTAAGTGTCGGCCGTATAGATGTTGCCCTTGGAATCGACCGCGACTCCATAGGGACGAACGAGTTTGAACTTCAAATCGACCTTACTGGTCTCGAGCGGCTGAATGCCCGCCAGCCGCATCATCCAGCTCTCTTTCTTTTTCTTCTCCTTGGCATCGGGCACAACCGGCTGCACGGGTTTCGGCTCGCCCCGGTATTGCTCGAGCCAGCGAATGCGCGCGATATCCGGGGGATCGGGCCACACGAGGTTGCTGGTGTCCACTTCGGGCAGGTCGGCAGGCTTGGGCGGCTCCGGCGGCCCTTTCTTCTTCTTTCCGGCGTGGACGTCTGGCGCGAGCAACAGCGCCAGGACGACGATTACGAATCCTGCAAACATCTTGCGATACATCGAACGCCTAGAAGCGAGCATCTCAGTCGGCTCCAAAATTTTGTTCATGACAATTGCGACAGAACTGCAAGCTGGGCGGCAGGTCTTTCACGAGCATGGCTCGCGCGCCGCCCGCATGAGGCTGGTGGCAACTCAGACATCCGAGGGGCCACTTGATTTTGGTTGGGTCTACGGGGTCATGGACGTCGGTTACGGGATGTCGTGCGACGGGATGCCCCACTCCATCTTTCAAATCGAAACGCACGACCTTCTGCTTGGCGAAGTAGTCCTCCGGTAGCCGGACCTTGCCCCCGAAGAGCGTCAGCATGTGAGCACTTTCCACTTTTTCATGCGTCGTGCTGGTGCTGTGACACTCCATGCAAACCGCATTTTTATCGGCGCGCAGCAACTTCGGGCGCTCGCTGCCATGCGGCTCGTGACAAGTGGTGCAACCTTGCTCGAACGCCGGTTGGTGCAAAACCCTCTTGTTCTGTTGATCCGCCTGATCCACGTGGCAGTTCAGACAAACGTTAACGGAGTCGGGCTTCGGGAACCCTGGAGCTTTGCCAGCGTGCGGATTGTGGCAGTCGGTGCAATCGCCCTGGGCACCGGGATGTTGAAACTTCGATTTTTCGATTTTGTCGCCCTGATCGGAGTGACAGCCGACGCAGAGGTCTTTGACCTTCGCCTGAGTCAGGACGACTTTGCCGTTCTTTGCCGGCTCGTGGCAGACATCGCACAATTTCTCGCCAAACGGTGGATGCAAGAAAGCTTGCATCAGCTTGGGCTGAGCGGATTGGTGAGGGTCGTGACAACTCACGCAATCGGCTTTCGCGAAGGGCTGACCTTCGTGGGCCTTGACGAGCCCGGCATCGCTGGCATCGTGGCAATCCAGACACAGGGCGGGTGAAGACTTGATCAAGTGAAAGGCAAATTCAGGATTCGATTTGTCACCCGATTTGTGCGTGACGTGACAGGTATCGCAACCGAGATCGAGAACAGCGTGCCGGCTGCCTTCCTTGGGCGGATTCAAACCGGTTTTGTGACAGTTCAAGCACAGATTTTCGGTCGGCGTGGAACCGGAAGTCGATTTCAACAGATCGTTTGTTTTGCCGGTGGCGTGCGGGTCGTGGCAGGTGAGGCAATCGCGCGTCGCCTGGTCATGTACGTGGCTGCCGGCTTTAGCAGCGTCTTTGTTGTTGTGACATTGCAGACACAGCTTGGTGGGTGTTGCGGTCAGCAATTTGACGCGCGTAACGTCCTTGGTTACGCGCACCTCGTGACAACTCAGGCAATTCTTCTCGGCGGCCGAGTGTGCGTTCTTGTTCTTGGCCTGTTTTTCGTGACACCCGACACAGGCTGTGGCCGTGACATTGGGATCCAGCGGCGTTGGATGTTGCTGCGCCGCTGCCGATGCGGCGGCTAGGAGCACCAGAACTGCAGAAAGCAGCAATCGCACGATCGCTGAGGGGATGCAGCGCCGCGCACGCGCGGATCGACGGATTGTCGCGACTGGCACACAGGGGCCGCCTGCGTCGCCGCGAACGTGGCGCTCAATCGCTATGTGTCCCCAGCTACTCACGACCATTACGCTCCAATTCGCGGATGTAGGCACCGAGAGAGACCACGACTGCAAGCAATGCAGTCAGCGGGACAATCAGTTCCTTACGGCGGCGAGTCCGTTCGTGCAGCGCCTCTTCGGCGGAGGATCTTGCTTTCGCGGCAACCGTTATTCCGGCATCCAGTTCGGCATCCACGCGCGCCAAACTTGCCGTGTGAACACGGACGCGCGCTTTGGTGAGCGATTCCTTGGCCTGTGCAAGTTGTAACTCGGCATCCGCAACATCCATGCCCGCGCGGGTCGCGCGGTCGAGCAGTTGCGCCGCATCTGCCACCTGGCCTTCGAGTCGCCGGAGGTGGTCATGAATCGCCTGAGCGGTGCGGCCACTCTCATCGTCGGCGCTATGGCACTCCGCGCAAGCGGCGCCTTTCGCCAGGCCCACGAAGTCATCGTCGGGATGCTTGATCTTGTGGCTGCCATGGCAGGTGGCGCAGCCTTCCGGGAAAGCTTCCTTGTGAACGCTTTCGTTGAAGAACTGCGCTTGCAGCACGTGACAGGTCGCGCAGACATTGGCCACCGAACCCGCCCCAGGAGGAATGGCTCCGTGACTGCCATGACAGGTGGAACAGGTGGGAGCCGACAAATCCCCACGCGCGGCCATCGCTTCGTGATGCACACTCTCGGAGTAATCCTTGAATTGCGCAGACGCGAGCTTGTAAGTTTTCATCAACTCACTGTCGGAGTGGCAGCGCTGGCACGTGTTCGCGACGTTCAAGGGATGAACCGGAGAGCGTGTATCGCTGGCCGGCAGGACGTCGTGCACTCCGTGGCAGTCGGTGCATACCGCAACGTGCTCGTCGCCTTGGGCGCGTTTCATGCCATGCACGCTGGTGTGGTATAGGGACAACTGGTCGGTACGAAGCGACGGATTGAACGTCTTCATGCGGCTTCCGTCCGCATGACAGGAACCGCATAACTCGGTGACCTGGGAGCGAGCGATATGCCCGCGAAAACCGCTCCCCGGAGCCTTAGCCCGCGCCTCATCTTCGGCATTGCCGCCGTGGCAGGTCGTGCAGCTCATACCTTTGTGGCCATGCACCCCAGCGGCGGTTTCATCCACCACGATCTTGAGGCGACCCTCGAGTTTGGCGTGGCAATCGACACAGGCATTCTTCGCCGACTCTGCCAAGACGCAAGGCACCAGCAGGACAAGACATGCCAACATGCGCCGAGCACTCTTGCTGATGATCCTCATCTCCCTATCGGTTACCTCGCCACGTATCCAACCACACTCATGCCTGCGAGGTAGATCAAGACGAAGAGGATCCCGATCTTCACCCAGCGAACACGGCGTGCTCCCGCGAAAACCTCAATAAAGGGGAGGCCCAGCCAAAGGGCACCACCCAATCCGAAACCCAGGATGCCGAGTAGTTCGCCATCCAGGTGAAGGATGTGGGCTGGAAGAAGCTTCAGGGTCTGGAACTGCGCCAGGAAATACCACTCCGGCTTGATGCCCGGAGGCGCCGGGGAAAAGGGATCGGCCTTGGTGCCAAGTTCCCAAGGAAAAAACACAGCGAGTACGACCAGCACTGCCAGAGCGATGTACCACCCAATCAATTCGCGCAGGAAGAAGTTTGGGAAGAAGCGCATTTCTTTCCGGCGCTCAGGATTTTCATCCCACTCTTTTTCAACCGAGACCGGAACGCTGGTCCCGAATTTCTGCACCAGCAGAAGATGCGAAATCAGCATTCCGATGGCCAGGGCGGGCAACACAGCGACATGCAAACCGAAGAAGCGCGTCAGCGTGGCGCCGGATACATCTTCACCTCCGCGCATGAAGATCATGATGGCGCGACCGACCACGGGCACCTGCCCTGCGACTTCGGTTCCCACCTTGGTGGCGAAATAGGCGCGCGTGTTCCAGGGCAGCAGATAACCGCTGAAGCCAAATCCGAGCACGAGGAAGAGGAGGATCACGCCGCTGATCCAGGTCAATTCGCGCGGTTTTCGATAGGCCCGGGCGAGCGCCACGCTGAACATGTGGGCGAACGCGCAAAACACCATGAGGTTCGCCGACCAGGAGTGGAGTGAACGGATGAGCCAACCGAACTGCACACGGTTGGTGATGTTCTGCACACTCTCGAACGCTTCTCCTGCGCTCGCGTGGTAGTACAGCAGGAGCAGAACACCCGTGAACAACTGCACGAGAAACAGAAAAAGAGTCAGCCCGCCGAGAAAGTACCAGGAACTATAGCGATGAACCGGGACGGTCTTCTCGCGCAATGGGGAGAGGGCTTCGTCCAAATTAAGACGTTCATCGATCCAGGTCTGAACACGGCTGGCAGCGTTCATGACTATGCGGCCTGCTTTCGGATCACGTAGATTTCCTGGCCGCGCACGTTGACTTCGTACGTGTCGAGTGCGCGCGGAGGCGGACCGGATACGTTGCGCCCGTTGAGGTCGTAGCAACCGTTGTGGCAGGCACACCAGATCTGCGCAGTTTCCGGACGGTACTGCACAGTGCAACCGAGATGCGTGCAGACCGCAGAGGTGGAGCGGTACTCGCCAGAGGCCAGGCGCACCAGCAAAGCCGGCCGACTTCCGAAACGGAATGTCTTACCGCTGTTGGGCTTCAATTCGTCAATACGGGCCGCCAGCGCTTCCCCTACGCCGAGACCTGATTCGGCCGGCGGCACCAGATATCGCAATACCGGATACAGAAGGGTCGCTAACGAACCCACCACGGTGCCCAACAGAAAGCGCAGGGCAGTGCGGCGGGGCATGCCAGTGGCATTCGATTTATCGAACGGGCATTCACCTGGAAGAGCTCTTGTGACCATCGACAATCCTTTCGTCGCTTGCAGGCGGAGCTTCGCCTGAGCGTTGGAAACACTCTTTCAACAACTACGCGTCAGACCTTATGAGGGGGAGCAGCCTCGCGCGAGGGTCTTTTTCGCAATCGAGACGGTGTTCTGCCCGAGCAGTGATAACGTACTAACTCGTAAAATCAGCAGTTCCGGTGCACAAGCGACAGAAGCCAGGGGCCTGAAGTCTGCATCGCACTCGTACGGCAAAAAATGGGGGTTTTCGCCCGGAGACTGCTCACAATTTTTGGAAATTGCGGATAAGACGCTTTAACGCCCTAGCCGAGGGGGATTCGATTGCGCTCAACTTAACGTTCCCGTTCAAAAAAAACAAGGCGAAATTGAACAGGCTATGTAAAAACCATTTGACATTCGTAAACCCGACTTACGAATTGTGGAATCGCTTTGCACATTGGAACTACTAGCTCGGCAGTACTCGCTCCAACACGCTCGCCAAAGGAAATCATCCACGGAATCGGGCCGAATTTTATTGTTTCGCGCAGATGCTGCATTCGCTGCCAAAACGATAGTCACCGCGGCTTTGCGTCGAAAGTTACCGTGCAAGTGAAGTATTTTTCAGGATGTCAGAATTCGTACATGGCGGCAGCACTTTGGACCTCCGGCACTTCTACCAAGAAGGGGGGATTTTCGATCGGTTTCGAAGGTATTGAAGTGCGTCGGTGTGTCGATTCTGCGTAAGAATTTGAAAGTTTCGAGCGATCCAGGACCCGGCCTGATGCGGAGAGCGAGATTCCCAATTGTTCGTGGGCCACAGCGTTCATTTGATTTGGCCGACGGTTGGTATCCGGG
>Ga0307469_10000534_pt1 | contig 13940 bp, 14 predicted proteins | sample atmos_gasesAM2C__FD_203084 | JGI IMG/M metagenome (GOLD analysis project Ga0307469, IMG submission 203084) | Hardwood forest soil microbial communities from Morgan-Monroe State Forest, Indiana, United States - atmos_gasesAM2C_515 | ecosystem: Environmental > Terrestrial > Soil > Temperate...
TGCCACGTGCACTTCGTGCCCCATGCCAATCAAGGATGTCGTCAGCCCAGGCGCTGAGCGCGCGAACTGGATGGCGTTCTCGCTGTCGTTTTTCATTCCCAGCGCCTTCGTGACGAAGGGCGGCAAACCATGGGTGAGGCGGCCCTGGTAGAGCGACGCACTTCCCATTACCACAATCCCCAACTGCTCGGCCGCAGTCAGCAGCGACACGCTCTTCTTAGCCACTGTCTGGTTGGCCAGTACGTAAGCCTCGGGCATGGCCAGATTGAAGGGCAACTGGAGGAAGCGAAAGTGATGGGCAGTTCCGCCGACCTCGCGAGCAAGCTCTGCGCAGGCGGACAGGCTGATGTGATCCCGCGAGCCATCGGCCACGCGAAAAGCATTCCAGGTTGCCAGCCCGTAGTAGCGCAAGGTCCCCGCTTTTACGCACCCCTCGAGAAATACGAAGGCGCGGTGCAAGCGCTCGCGAAAGACTTCCGCCGAAACCTCCGCCAGCTGCGTCTCGGGGTTGTGCAGGTAGAACAGATCAATGGTTTCGAGTTTGAGATTCCTGCGGGAGCGCTCCATCTGATCGCGCAGATAGTCGGGAGCCATGCAATGCATTCCACCCACGACTTCTTTCGGATCCACGATCTTGCTCTCGATGTACTCGCGCATAAAGTAGCCCCGCGGATCCGGCGGCAGGTTGCCGTCGAAAGAAAGGTAGCCGGCCTTGGTGCAGACGAAGATTTCGTCCCGCGCAAGCTCGCGCTGGGCGATCAGCCGCTCCACGGCCGATCCGATGTTTCTCTCCGAGCGCTGGTGACGGTAATTGATGGCGGTATCGAGGACGTTGACGCCGGAAGTCAATGCCAGCGTGATGGCTTCGACGTAGCCCACATCGGCCGCATCGTCGGGCTCCCCTAGATACGTTCCTAACCCGATCGATGACAAGCAGAGCTCACCGGACAATTCGTGAGTTCGGCGGTAGAACTCCGCTTCCGCCAGTTGAGGAAAGCGCGAGCGATTACGTACAGTCCCTTCCGCGGTAGCGAAGCCTGCGATCATAAGGCAGCAGTGTAGCAGCGATGACGGGGCGCTTCCTCTACGCCGCCGATTCTATGCGTGCTCGACGATGAAAGAAATTCCCGCAGTCTCTATAAGCGGTATGATCCGGGATTGCTGTGAGTTTGAGCTCAGGAGGCAAGCCATGCCGCTGGTCGTCGTAATTTTTCTTTTGGGCTTGATCGACGGACTGCGTTCCATGACCGCGCCTGCCGTACTTTGCTGGGCCGCTCATTTTGGATGGCTCCCAGTCGCCGGAACGAAACTCGAATTCCTGAGTCACCCCGCAGCACTGATTCTTGTAACGCTGCTCGCGCTGGGCGAGTTGGTTGCCGATAAGCTGCCGAACACTCCCGCGCGCACCGCGCCGGTCGGGTTGACTGCGCGCATCGTTCTGGGAGGAGCGTGTGGGGCCGCGGTCGCAATCGCCTTGGGGATAAGCGTACCCCTGGCCGTGGTCGTCGGTTGCGCCGGCGCGATTGCCGGGACGTTTGGCGGATATCATGCCCGGCATGCGCTGGTGTCGCGCGGCCATGTGCCCGACTTCGCCGTGGCACTCGGAGAAGACCTGTTCGCGGTTCTGGGCGGATTGATGCTCGTGTCACACCATCTGCAGGGTTGAGATCCCGCCTGCAGGACAACAGCTTTTAACCGCAAAGCTCGCAAAGTGATCGCCAAGTTCGCAGAGAAAGACGCCCAGCACAAACTAGTAACTCCATAACCTTCGGTAACATACTAAGAAGGGATGGGAAAACGAATCCCGGACTCTCTCATGCCCGGAGAATTTAATTTCTCAGCGGAACCCTCCCACCCATTCTCATTTCCCTTTCCCGCGCTTTCCGCTACCATGATGGGCTTCTTCAACAACGGGGCACACATGGCAGACTTCATTCTTCGCGTCAATGGAAGCGAGCGCAAGGTTCGCGTCTCTCCGGAGACTCCCTTGTTATGGGTTTTGCGCGACACGCTGCAACTTACGGGAACAAAGTTCGGCTGCGGCGCCGGTCTCTGCGGCGCGTGCACGGTTCACGTCGAGGGCGAATCGACGCGTTCGTGCTCGATTCCAGTCTCGCAGGTGGCGGGCAAGACCGTCACCACCATCGAGGGTCTGGCTTCGAACGGTCAGCATCCGCTGCAGGCCGCCTGGATCGCCGAAGAGGTTCCGCAATGTGGATATTGCCAGAGCGGGCAGATCATGGCGGCGGCCGCGCTCCTTGCCAAGACCGCAAATCCAACTGAAGACCAAATCGCAACCGCCATGTCGGGAAATCTCTGCCGCTGCGGAACCTATGATCGCATCCGCCGCGCCATCAAGCGTGCCGCTCAGCCTGGGGGTGCGCGATGACGCCGCTCTCCCGCCGTGACTTCATCGCTGCCGGAGCGGCCGCCGGCGCCGGCCTGGTCATCGGCTTCTATCTACCGCATGGGACCAATGAATCGACCGGCGGCGTTTTCTCACCCAACGCCTATCTGAAGATTTCTCCCGACAACAAAGTCACCGTGGTGGTCGCGCGCTCCGAGATGGGACAGGGCGTTCGCACGTCGCTGCCGATGATCCTCGCCGAGGAACTCGAAGCCGACTGGAAGCAAATCCAGATTGAGCAGGCGGGAGCCAGCACGTTGTTCGGCGACCAGACGACGGGCGGCAGCGCCAGCGTGCGCACCACTTGGGATCCCATGCGGCGAGCCGGCGCGGTTGCCCGCGAAATGCTGATTTCTGCGGGCGCTCTGCATTTTGGTGTGGCTCGTGCATCCTGCAAGGCAGAGAACGGCGTAATCCTGCACGCCGCGTCCAACCGCCGTGCGACCTACGGGGAACTTGCGAGCAAAGCGGCGACGCTTCCCATTCCGACCGACGTTCAACTGAAATCGGCAAAGGAATACAAGATCGTCGGCAAGCCGCTCCCGCGCCTCGACACTCCCCCGAAGGTCAATGGCAGCGCCGAGTACGGCATCGACTTCCGCATCCCCGATATGAAATACGCGGTCCTCGCACGCTGCCCGATCTTCGGCGGAAAGGTCGCAAGCTTCGACGACAAGGAATCAAAGAAGGTCGGCGGCGTCAGCTACGTTGGCAAGCTGACCGATTCGTCGATCGCCGTGGTCGCCGATAGCGTGTGGAGTGCGCTCGAGGGTCGCCGGTTACTGCAGGTCAGCTGGGACGAAGGTCCGAACAAAGACATGAACAGTGCCGCGATCCTGCAGGCCTTGCGTGCGAGCATCTCCAACAAGGCCGCGACGCTTTATGCGACGGGCGACGTCACGAAGGTTTCCGGCCGGCGCATCGAAGCCGCCTACGAGTTGCCGTTTATGGCGCACGCTCCGATGGAGCCCGGCAACGCCACCGCGCACTTCCAGGGATCAAAATGCGAAATCTGGGCGCCCACCCAAGTGCCGCAAGATGTGCGCGACTCAGCGGCGACGGCTCTTGGTCTCGACTCCGACAACGTGAAGGTGAACGTGCTCCTGATCGGCGGAGGCTTCGGACGCCGCCTGGAACATGACTATGCCGTAGAGGCCGCGCTGGTTTCGAAAGCCATCAACGGTCCGGTGAAAGTGATCTGGACCCGCGAAGACGACATGCGGAACTCGGTCTACCGCCCCGCCAGCTATCACAAGCTGAGCGCAGTGCTCGACGGGCAGGGATTTCCAATCGCCTTTACGCATCACGTGGTCTCGCCTTCCATCAGCGCACAGAAAGGTTCGCCTGGCGAAGGCGGGGTCGATCCCGATCTCAAGGACGAAGCCGCCCTGGTGTATTCCTTTCCCAACGCCCTGGTCGAATACATCGATGTGCAGACGCCCGTCCCCCTCGGCTGGATGCGCTCGGTATACGCTCTCCAGGTCGGCTTCGCGAGCGAGTGCTTCATCGATGAGTTGGCAGCGGCAGCCGGGAAAGACCCTCTCGCTTATCGCTTGCATTTGCTCCAGAAGGACGAAGACATCAAGTATTTCGACGCCACCTGGCGGACCGCGCGCATGCGCGGCGTCGTGCAACTCGCCGCCGACAAGGCAGGCTGGGGCAAACCGCTGCCCGCCACCCATTACCGCGGGATTGCTTGCTTCGGAAGCTTCAGCACCTACATGGCGCAGATAGTCGAGCTCTCCGTGGAAGGAGACCAGCCCCGCATTCATCGCATCGTCGGCGCCATGGATTGCGGCCAGGTCATCAATCCCAACATCCTCGAACAGCAAATTCACGGTGGGGTGATTTACGGACTCGCGAATGCATTGCGCGCGAAAATCACCATCGAAAAGGGACGCGTGGTGCAGGGCAATTTCGACGACTACGCGCCTCTGCGCATGAACGAGGTCCCACCTGTCGAAGCCTACTTCGTGGAAAGCAGCGAAGCCCCGAGCGGGGCGGGCGAGCCTCCGATTCCACCCTTGGCTCCGGCCATCTGCAATGCGATGTATGCCGCCACCAAGAAGCGGATTCGGGCACTGCCGATACTAGGGTGATGCTCAACCGCCCGGAACGTGCGTCACTTAACGTTAACTAGCACCCGAGTCGCTTGTAGCCATCAGCTTGCAAACGCATTTCCATATTGTCGAGGACGCAGTGAGAGGTGGGGGCTAGTATTGTCTGGCTTCTCTGACGATCCGGCGGCGGCTTTGGCTGGAATCTTCCTTCTGAGTTTCAACCGGCCTCCGGGCCCCCTTTTCTTGACACCCCCCGCTACCCCCGTTATTCTTAAGTGTTGCTCCCTGGAGAACTTACGCCTCTGGGCGTGTTCCGCGGGCCTTCGCGGTATCAAAAGGTGGGCGCGGAGGTTCCCGATGCTGATTGAAGTTGCCGAGTTAGAACTCCATCCCATTGATTTTCAAGAGGAGTTCCCTCCGGATGCCATCGATCTGGGACCCGATGTGCGTCAGATCACGGGGCTCAAGACCAGCGGACGAGCCCAACTGGTCGAGGAGCACCACGGAAAGCGCAACATCATCAAGGACATCCGGCTGCAAGGGGACTTGGCCACCCGGCTGGAACTGCCTTGTGCGCGCTGCCTGGATCCTGTGATCCAGGACGTCGCGCGCCCTTTCGATCTGCTCTACCGGCCGTTGGGGACGGACGCGGGCAATGAGGAACTCTCTGTAACGGCCGCGGAAGCCGAAATCGGCTATTACCAGGGTGAAGGCGTATTGTTGGAAGACGCATTACGCGAGCAGGTTCTGCTGGCCGTGCCCCTGAAGGTTGTTTGCCGGGAGGATTGCAAAGGGCTGTGCCCGACCTGCGGCAAGAACCGGAATACGGAACCATGCTCCTGCGCGCCCCTGGCCGGCGATCCGCGCTGGTCGCCGCTGAAAGAGCTTCGCGAGAAGCTGGAACACTAAAACGAGCGAGCACCGCAGAAGTAATCGCGGCGCCCACAAGATTCAAGATATAACCATCTGGCCGCAGCCCAAAGAGGCTGGCCTCGAGTGAGGAATTTTTCATGCCGAATCCAAAACGGAGACACTCTCAAAAACGCAGTTCCACCCGGCGCGCCCACGACGCCCTGTCGAAGCACTCGCTCTCCGAGTGCCCGAACTGCCACGAGAAGAAGATGCCCCATCGGGCCTGCGCCAAGTGCGGCTATTACAAAGGCCGTGAAGTCGTGGAAGTCAAAGAAGCCAGCTAGCCGTCCATAAGCGCCTCCATGCCAAGCGTCATTGCTCTGGATGCCATGGGTTCCGATCGCGCTCCCCGGCCTGAGATCGAGGGCGCGATTCAAGCCGCCCGTCAACTCGGCACGCGCGTTCTGCTGGTCGGTCCCGAGGACCGGATCAAGCCGGAACTGGACCGTCATCGCTGGATTTCGCGGCTTCCCATCGAGATCGTCCACGCGAACGAAGTCATCACCATGGAGGACAAAGCCGCACAGGCCGTGCGTGCCAAGCGCGACTCCTCCATGCGTGTAGGAGTCCGCCTGGTCCGCGAAGGCACGGCCGCCGGCTTCGTGACCGCCGGAAATACCGGCGCCGCCATGGCCACCGCCAAGATGGTTCTGGGCGCGTTGCCGGGCGTCGATCGGCCCGCGCTGGCAGCGGTCTTCCCCACGGCCATTGGCACGGGAGCCATGCTGCTCGACGTGGGTGCCAACGTCGATTGCGACCCGCACAATCTCGAGCAGTTCGCGGTCATGGGCGAAATTTACTTCCGCTCGATCTTCGGCACGCGGCGCCCGAAGGTCGGACTCCTCTCCATCGGCGAGGAAGAGACCAAGGGCAACCTGCTGACGCGCGAATCGTTCCAACTCCTGAAGCAGCTGCCCATCAATTTCGTTGGCAACGTCGAAGGACGCGATCTCTATAACGGCAACGTCGACGTAATTGTTGCCGATGGGTTTGTGGGCAATGTGGCGCTGAAGATTTCTGAAGGCGTGGTCAACCTGGTGCGCGCAGCGCTGAAAGAAGCCTTACAAGCCACTGTGACCCGCCAAGTCGGGTACCTGCTGTCCCGGAGCGCATTTGGAGATTTCAAGAAGCGTCTCGACCACACCGAGTACGGCGGCGCGCCCCTGCTCGGCCTGAAGGGAGTCTGCATCATCACGCATGGGTCTTCAAATGCGAACGCCATCAAGAACGCCATCCGGGTGGCTTCCGAGTTTGCCGAAAGCGGAGTGAATCCGGAAATCGAAAAGGGCATTGCCGCCATCCGGCCAGCGGCCGTGGCACAAAGCTGACGTCGCGCTTTTGGCGGGCTGCGGCCGGATCCAGATATCTTTCAACCTTGTCATTCCGGCGCTGAGCGAAGCCGAGGCACAGGAATCTGCTTTATCTTTTGATACCTCACACCCAGGATTAAGAAGTGCTCAAACAGAACGGACTCATATGACGATTGCATTCCTGTTCCCCGGCCAAGGCTCGCAAGCGGTAGGCATGGGCAAAGAACTCGCCCACCAGCACGCCGTCGCCCGCGAGACGTTCGAGGAAGCCGACGCAGCGCTGGGCTACAAACTCTCGCAGCTTTGCTTCGAGGGTCCCGAAGAGCAACTGCGCCTGACCGAAATCACGCAGCCGGCCATCCTCACCGCCTCGGTTGCCGCCTGGCGCGTACTCAAAGAGAAAGGCTTGGCACCTTCATTTGTCGCAGGCCACAGCCTGGGCGAATATTCCGCGCACGTCGCCGCCGGAACGCTCAGCTTCGCGGATGCCGTTCGCACCGTGCGCAATCGAGGGAAATACATGCAGGAAGCGGTGCCGGTGGGCGTGGGCGCGATGGCGGCCATCCTTGGCGTGGAACCGGAGAAGGTCGCCGCCATCTGCACTGAAGCTGCGCAAGGGGAAGTCTGCGAGCCAGCCAACATCAATTCCGCTGAGCAGATCGTGATCTCCGGCAACACGGCTGCCGTGGAGCGCGCCGCCAAACTCGCCAGGGAGCGGGGCGCTAAACGGGCGGTGATGCTCCCGGTCAGCGCACCCTTCCATTGTTCGCTGATGAAGCCTGCCCAGGATCGGCTCGCAAGCGACCTCGGCGCCCTGAGATTCAAGAATCCCGGCATGCCGGTGGCGTGCAACGTCGACGCTGTTCTCGTCAAAGACGCTGGCACGGGCCGCGACGCGCTCATTCGCCAGGTGACTGGATCAGTGAAATGGGAACAGTCGATGCGACTGCTGATCGCGCAGGGAGTGGAACGCTTCGTGGAAGTTGGACCGGGAAAAGTGCTATGCGGCCTGATGCGCCAGATCGAACGGTCCAAGTCATGCTTGAATGTGGGTGACGCAGCGTCGCTGCAGAAAATGCTGGAACCATTGTCGCAAGCCAAAGCCTGAAATTGCCAGAGCGGTTCCTCAGCGAGCGGTTTCAGCCGCTGAAATTGAAATCGGGCGAGGGCGCGACGCCCTCGCGACTGCCGGCAGGATGCCGGCGCTACGAAGCTCAACTGCAGGGGGACTGACTAAACGTCTTATCGCCCTTCTGTACGTAGATCTGCTCGTGCTCCGCGCGATCGTTCACGATCACCTCTACGATCACGCCGCTGCCGCCCTTTGGACATTCCCCGCTCGCGTAGATCTTGTACTTCTTGACCAGTCCCCACTGGCCGCCCGGGCCCCAGTCGCGATAGAACTCGTTATAAGGATAGAGACCATATTGTTGCGGGTGTTGCCTCCAAGCCGGGTCGGCCATATAGAGACCGTACGCCGACTCGTAGTCCTGCCGCTGAATCGCGGAAAAAAACTTATCCACCAGATGTTCTTCCGGCCAGAAACGAAACTGGTACGCCAGAAATCCCAGCACCAGCAGCGTCGCGACAATGACCACGATTCGGATCTTCTTGCGGCGCGCCCCCGCCTCGTCGAACTCCTTGGCATCCATCAGCGTCATAGCCCTCTAGCATAACGGAAACCTGCGGGCTGCAAAAAGTTCCCGTTGGATTGGGCGTGTAGTCTAATGAGTAAAATTCGCGATTTTGCATCAACTACACAGACTCACTCTTTCTTTTCCTGCCGTGGAGGCCACAGTTTCATGTCTGAGATCTGCTTGAACGACAAATATTCAAGCCCGTGTTCTGTGCGGTAACCCTTTTGGCGGGAATGTAAACAACCGCGTCCGCGGTAATCCCGCACCACAACGTACTGAGCGCAGGGCTCACTGCTCTTCAGCTGTCTTTTCGATATAGAAGATCGCGCATGGCTTGCCGGCGAGCCGCGTTGGCTTCGCTCTCGGTCTTGCGGGTGATGGCATCCATGGGGCGCTTGGTGGCGGGCCCCGTCGCTTCCGGCTCACTGCACTCCGGGCAGCGGTTGGCGAAACCCGGCTTGCCGGGCTTCAGTTCAAACTCCTCTCCGCAAATACTGCAAACTTTGATGGGGAAAATCATCGCGACCTCAACTCAACTAGTTTGCCCCATGATAGCCGATGAAATTGGGCGTCGCACGCATTGGGAGCAGACAAGAACACGACCGGGTGGAGCGACTGTCGACTTCACCGCTACAGCGTCCGCTTAAACAGCGGCGTCGCCAGCGCCAACGCCACCGTCCCGAAAATTGCTAGATACAGCATGTCGGGGATGATGGCGGTGAGACCTGCCTCCTTCAGCAGCAAGGCTTTGAATCCCGCGACTGCGTAGGTGAACGGGTCGACCTTCGCGATCACGCGCAGCCAGTTCGGAAACGCCTGCACCGGGTAAATCGATCCGCTCGGAAAAAACAGCAGCGTATTCAGGATTCCGAAAATTGCGCGCGGCACCAGCGGATCATCCACGCGGACCATCAGGAGAAACATCATCGTATTGAAAGCGATGGAAGTCAGCACGATCATCAGCAGCAATCCCAGCGCCGTCGCGGGATCGAAAATCGTGCTCACGCCCGCCAGCAAGGCGCCAATCACCGTAATCACCACCCCCGTCAGCACCGCCTTGATCGCTCCCGCCAGGTTCAGCCCGAACACCATCTCGGCCTTGGTGATCGGCGTGACCAGGTAGCCTTCGTGCACGCCGCGCGCCTTGTCGTCGATATATAGCATGCCGCCACCGATCATCACCGACACGAACATCGCCAGGGTGATCGACCCGGGCAGCAGGTATTTCATGTACTCGATGTAGGGATAGAGTTCCACAATCTGCAATACGGTCTGCTGCAACAGGCGCGGCTCGATGGTCGGCTCGTTCAGCGCCTTCGTGATGTCGGCCAGTTCCTGCTCTAAGGTCGAGCTCATGAAGTTGTCGCTGTTGTCGACCACCAGCGCGATCTGCGGGCGATCCTGCTCGTACACGCGTCGCGAATATTGTGGCGGGATGATGACCGCGCCCTGGATTTTCCCGTTGCGCACGTCCTCGCGCGCCTTCTTCTCGTCGTCGTAGTAGACCGGCACGAACGTGCGCATGTTGGCGCGGACGGAGTCGAATGCCTGCCGGATCCTCAACGCCTGGGTTCCGCCGTCCTGATCAACGACACCCAACCGGGCGTCTTTTATTTTTCCACCGAATGCGTTGCCCAGCACAATCAACTGGACAAGCGGGAAGATCATCGACGCCAGCATCAGCGTCGGCGACCGGAAAAACTTGCGCATTTCGCGCTCGACAATCGCCATCATTCGATTCATGGTCGTAACCCCGGGGCCTGTGGCATCGTAAAACCGTAAGCTTTCACCAGTTCATCGCGCAGCTGCCGTCCGGTGTAATGCACGAATACGTCATCCAGGGTCGTACTCTGCACCGTCAACGTTTTCACCGGAATTCCCGCATGGACGGCCATTTCCACCAGCGCGGTCGTGGTGCCCGACCCGTTGCTGGTGAGCACGCGGTACATCCCCGCTCCCTCGTGCTGCACCGAGGTCACTTCGGGAAGGCTTCTCAGTCGTTGCTCCATGTCCGCAGGCGGATGCTCGAATTGCACCTCGATCACGTTCGACCCGGGCACACTCGCCTTGAGCGCCGCCGGAGTGTCGAGCGCGACCAGCTTTCCGTGGTCGACAATCGCGATGCGGTCACAGAGCCGGTCGGCCTCGTCCATGTAGTGAGTCGTGATCAGGATCGTGAGCTGGCGGTTCTTCTTGATGTTGGTCAGCATTTCCCAGACGGCCACGCGCGAGACCGGATCAAGGCCGGTCGTCGGCTCGTCCAGAAAGAAGATCCGTGGACTATGCACCAGCCCGCGAGCAATCTCCAAACGCCGCCGCATGCCCCCTGATAGCGTTTTCGTCTGAGCGTCGCGCCACTTGGTCAGATCCACCAGTTCCAGGAGTTCGTCGATAGCCTGGCGCCGCCGCTTCGTGGGCACGTCGTAGAGCTTGGCGTAAATACTGAGGTTCTCGTCGACCGTGAGATCCAAGTCGCTGGTCAACGCCTGTGGAATGACACCGATACATCGCCGCGCGCCATCGGGATCTTTCGCCACATCGTGTCCCGCAACTACGGCCCGCCCGGCCGTGATCGGCAACAGCGTGGTCATCATGCGAATCAGCGTCGACTTCCCCGCCCCATTCGGTCCGAGCAAGCCGAAGATTTCTTCGTCGGCGACGTGGAACGTGACGTCATCCACCGCCACGAAGTCGCCGTACTTCTTCACGATGTGTTCGACATCAATGGCGTTGTTGCCCGTCTTCTCCTGCCCCTCGCACCCATGCCCCGCTGCCGGATTCTTTCCGTTCGGCCCGCTCATGGCCGCTGCTCCGCCGACGCATCCTGCCTCTGCGGCGCCTTCAGTTGATCGGGGGACACCAGTACTTCTGCGGTCATTCCCGGCACGTAAGCACCCTTGGGATTGTCGAGCCGGATCTTCAGCACGATCGTCTTAATATCCCGTTTGCGCCGGTTCACGTCCCGTTGTGTGGCAAAATCCGCCTCCGCCGCCTTGAAGAACACTTTGCCGGATGTGAGCGTCCCGCCGGGCAGCCGCACCCGCAGGGTGTCACCGAGACCGATGTGGTCCGCCTGCGTTTCTGGAATTGCCGCTCGCACCCAGGTGTCGCCGAGGTCGACGATGGTGACGATCGGCTGCCCGACATTGAGCACCTCGCCTTCGCGAGCCGCGCGGACTGACACCGTGCCCGTGATCGGCGCATAAATGTTGGTGTAACCCAGCCGGACTTCCGCCTGGCGCTTCTGCTCTTCAGCGTTCTTCAGATCCGCCTGCGTCGAGGCGACCGTGCTGCTCGCGGCGTTCGCCTGGTGCGTGCGCGCAATGGCCGCATTCAGATCGGCTTCCGCGGCCGTCACCTGATCCTTCAGCGATTGCACATTCGCCTTTGCGGCCGCCAGGTTCGTTTCGGCCTGCACGCGCTCCTGGTCCGACGCGACTCCCTGTTTCGCGAGCTCGATCATGCGGCGGCTGTCGCTTTCCGTCCGGTCCAGCGTGGCCTGCGCCTGGGCCAATTGCTGCGTCATGGAGCGCAACTTCGCCTGCATGTTCGCCACGTCACTGGTCGTCGACCCCTTGGTCGACTGCTCGGTGTAACGCATCTCCGAGACCTTCGAACGCAAACTCGAAATGGTGGCCGAGGCGGCTGCGGCCTGCGCTTGCAGTTCCGCCGGATCGACCTGTGCGATCAACTGTCCCGCCTTCACGGGCGTGCCTTCGTCGACCAGCAACTTCTGTAGCCGTCCCTGCGTCTGCGGGCTCACGATGACCTGGTTCGAGTCCACCGTCCCGATCAGCACGAGATCCTTATGGCTGGGCGTGGAGAAAAAGTAGTAGCCCAGGGCGATCACAAAGATGATGCCGAGCAGAATGAAAAAGCGGTTGCGGGGATTCACTTGGATTCTCCTTCGACCGGCAGCGCCGTCGGTTGGAAGAGAGCTGCGGAAATGAAATCAAGAACAGCGGCGCGCCGCGCGGCAATCCGCTCCGGGCTCAACGGGTCCTGCTGCGTCATCAGCTTGATAAATGGTGCCGTGCCAAAGTAGTGCACAACCACAGCGGCCATCGAGGGAATGAACTGCATGGGATCCACCGGACGAAAGACGCCCGCTGCGATCCCGTCGCGGAACAACTTCACCAGTTGCTCGAACAGCGGCTTCATGTAGTTTTTCACCATGCGCTGGGCTTGCACTCGCCGAGGCAGCATGAACATTTCGCGCTGCACCATCTCGCGATGTTGCGGATGGCTGGCTAGAAAATCAAAGAACGCCCCCACGTAACGCAGAAGCTTCTCACCGGGTGGAGTGTTCTCTTTCAAAATGGGCATCAGAACAGCGTCGCGTTCGCGGAATACCTGCTCGAGTGCCGCCCCGTACAACGCATCCTTGTCGCGGAAGTAGTAATAGAGCAGCGCCTTGTTGACCTTGGCGGTCTTGGCGATCGCGTCGGTGCGCGCCCCGGCCACACCCTCGCGGGCAAACTCGCGAATGGCCGCCTGCAGGATGGCCTGCCGGCTCTCCTCCGGCTTGCCTCGCGACCCCAACCGCGCCCTTGCCTGCCCGCTGGCCATCGTGTACCTCGAGACTGTTACGCTTCCCTATGCCCTTCTGATTAACTAACCAGTTAGTTAGATTGTAAAACAGTCTCCGCGGGTTCGGCAAGCGCCGCTAACCCAGCCCCGAAAGGTTGGGTGCCCCGGGTTCGCGTCCGCTCTTTGGACGCTAACCTGGGCTGGCCGACACGCCGGCCGCCGAATAGTCGAAGAGGTTTCCGCCGACCGCGCCGCCTCGCGACACCCCTCGCATCCCTGGTCTATAATTTCGGCCGCGGAGACCCACGATGCTCCCAGTCAAGCGCATTCTCTGCCCCACCGACTTCAGCGGCCCAGCCTGTTCTTGCGTGCGCGCGGCCAGCGAACTGGCCGAGCACTTTGGCGCGGAACTCGTGCTGGTCAATATCGTGCCCGCCGTGCCCAGCGTCCCGTCCGATCCCAACTACGTCTTCAAAATCCCGGAGTACGAACGCTATCTCCACGCCGACGCAGAAGCCCATCTCAAAAAAGTGCGCGAGGAACTGGTCAGCAAGAACGTCAAGGTGCGCACCCAAGTCGGCCACGGCTCCGCCGCTGACGAGATCGTCCTCATCGCCAAGGTCGAAGGTGTCGACCTGATCGTGATCTCGACCCACGGTTCGACAGGAATCGAACGATGGGTGTTTGGGTCGGTTGCCGAAAAAGTCGTGCGACTGGCGGAGTGCCCGGTATTGACGGTACGGCAGGAAAAGAAAGCGGCCTGAACGCTGGATGCTGTACTCGCGAATCCTGCCCCGCTTGGGAGACGGGCTGGTCGAACATGCTCATCGACCGGCCGCCTGCCTCAGGCATTCCCAAAGTCTGTTTTTCACCAGGCGATGAATGTAGCGCCCGCGCCTATGCAAACCATCAGTTCTTTCGACGTCCATTTCGGGCTTCCATGCAGTATCACTAGGAAAGCGAAAAATATGAAAAAACCGCACAGCCCCAAAGGCCGCCAATTACCCAAGCAGTATCTTCACAAAATCGAACTCGCCACGTTGCTGGAGGTCCTATCTGCTTTCGATCGCGGAGTGGTGGAGTT
>Ga0307469_10000535_pt1 | contig 13934 bp, 9 predicted proteins | sample atmos_gasesAM2C__FD_203084 | JGI IMG/M metagenome (GOLD analysis project Ga0307469, IMG submission 203084) | Hardwood forest soil microbial communities from Morgan-Monroe State Forest, Indiana, United States - atmos_gasesAM2C_515 | ecosystem: Environmental > Terrestrial > Soil > Temperate forest...
AGATCCCGCAGGCCGATCCTTACCCTGCCCAAACCGTTCTTACCGGAATCTACGAATGAAAAGAGTATGCCGCTCGGAGCGATAAAATCCCACGCCATAAATCACCGCTTTGCCGGACGTGGAATAGATCACCTGGCGAATCCTGAGCAAGGGCGCCCCGCGCGGCACCGACAGCAGTTCGGCCGTGTGCGCATCCGCGGCGGTCGCGTCAACCTCCTCGTCCGCGTACGCCAGCTCGACTCCGTAGTCATGCTGCAAGGCTGCGAACAGAGAACTCTTGCCCAGGGGCGCGGAAGCTAGAGCCGCAAATTCCGGGCCTGGCAGGTACACCGTCTCCAGCGCAAACGGCTCTTCTCCCGTAAGCCGTAGCCGGTCGATTTTTACGAGGTCGCTGGTGGAGGGCAGCGCCAGCCGCGCCGCGATTTCCGCCTGATGCTCGATGATCTTTGCCGACAGCACCTTCGAGCGCGGCGAGAGTCCGCGGCTCGACATGTGCTCGGTGTAGCTCATGAGCCGGTTGAAATGAATTTTCGGGGGCGCGACGAACGTGCCCGATCCGCGGCGGCGCTCCACCACGCCTTCGCGTTCCAGGCCGGCCAGGGCATGCCGCGCCGTCATCAGGCTCACGCCGTGGATGCGCGCCAGTTCGCGTTCCGAGTCCACCGAGTCGCCGATTTTGAGCTGGCCGCCCTCGATGCGCTTGCGGATGACGTTCTGAATTTTCTTATACGCCGGTGTTCCGTTTCGGCTTGCTCGCATCCTCATCCCCAGATATCTGGTCCATGGAGTATCTGCCCGGGGCTCCACCTAATCGATAAGGCACTCAATATAGCGTACGCGCTATATAGCACGGATTCGCCGCTCGCGTAAAGCGAAGTTTGCATGCCAAGCTGCGGGAAGATCGATATTCTGAAGATCGCTATATAGCAGTCAGCTGCTATAGGGCTGATTCTGGCGAGGTTAGGGTGGCTTGCCACCCGGAAAAAGACCGTCCCGAAGCAAACCGGAATCAGCGGCAGGAAACGGGTTCATTACAGAAAATAATGTAGATGGGGGAAACCCAGTTAGGTTTTCACAACGCCCTTCGGTCGCACGGGGGCTCCACTCTCGAGCAAGTGCTATGCAGTATCTTCGAGCCCTCGGTTTTCCAGAGTTCCGGCAGGTTCCGACAATTTTTTTCTTGATTTCTTACCACGCGGTGCTATATAGCATATCTCCGTTCGTGATGTGCTCTGTGGGGAAACACCGTAACTCAAAGTGCGCGGGAGGTTCTGTGATGAAGCGAACACTGTGGAGTAGAGCCTTTCTTTTCGTTCTGGCCGCACTGCTCGGGCTCACCGTAGCTGCCTGGGGACAGGAAGTAACAGCCGCCATCGTTGGGACCGTAACCGATCCGAGCGGCGCCCCGATCAACGGGGCTGCGGTGACCGCAACTGATACCGAACGCGGCGTCGTGTGGAACGCCAAGACCAATGACGCTGGCGCCTACAACATACCTCGCGTCCCGGTCGGTACGTACAAGCTGGAAATCGCGGCGCAGGGCTTTCAGAAAACAGTCTATCCTCCTTTCACCTTGGTCCTAAACCAAACGGCGCGCCTGGATGCTCAGTTAAAGGTCGGGCAAGTGACCGAGACGGTGGAAGTGACCGGTGTGGCTCCGGTATTGCAGACCGAGCGGACAGAAGTAAGCACCATTATTGATTCCCATACCAACGACCGGCTGCCGCTGGCTACGCGGAACTACGTGCAATTGACGCTGCTGGCGCCCGGTGCGGTGTCCCCTGACCCAGCCAATTTCAACAACGGCGACAATACGGCAAACGGCGCCCGGCCCTACATCAACGGCAACCGTGAGCAGGCAAACAACTTCATTCTGGACGGGATGGACAACAACCAGGTTTCCGATAATCTTCTGGGTTTTACCCCTACGCCGGATGCGATCCAGGAGTTCAACCTCATTACGCAGAACGCCTCTGCGGAGTTCGGTAACTTTCAGGGCGGGATCATCAGCACGACCATCAAATCAGGGACCAACAGCTTTCACGGCGACATCTGGGAGTATTTTCGCAATGACAAGCTGAACTCGAACTCCTGGGAAAACAGATTTAATGGCTCCCCGAGAAACAAGCTGCGCTGGAACATGTTTGGTGGGACCATCGGCGGCCCCGTCGTAAAGAATAAGCTGTTCTTCTTCTTCGATTATCAAGGGCAGCGCTTCGATCACCCCTCCACTACCCGGCAAGCAGGGTTATTTACGGCTGCGGAACGGACTGGCGACTTCGGGGATATCTGCACGAGTGGGTTTACGGGTGGCCTGTGTAACGACACGGTCCTTGTCAACAACGTACCAACACCCACCCATCAGCTTTACGATCCCCTCAAGGGCAACGCACCTTTTGCGAACAATGTGATTACGGAACCGATTGACCCGGTCGCACAAGCGCTGTTCAACTCTCCCCTATATCCCACCCCGACCGGTGCTGGCAGGCAGAACAATTTCAGTTACACGGAAGCGCAGGCCTTTAACACGAACCAGTTCGACATCAAGATAGATTTCAACGCTACCAAGTCTGATCACATCTTCGGCCGCTATTCCCATGCCAAACAACACAACCCCCTGGTTCGTTCCTTTGCGCTGTTGGGCAATGGTTTCTCCGACGCGCCGATTGACAACGAAGTGGTTGACTGGACACACACTTTCAGTCCCAGCTTCTTGAATGATGTTCGATTCGGAATCAACTACGTCAAGTTGGAAAACGGCAGTGACTTCGGAAAGGCGGGCAGTATCGCCGAGCAGCTCGGCATCGGAAACGGCAACAAGGGCGGTCCGGGCATGCTGATGCTGGGATTCTATGGTGGAACGCCCAGCAATCCCGGACAGGGAGCACCTCCTGGAACCGGCATTCTAAGCAACCTTGGGAGCAATGGTGTCCATCAGCGCTTCCATGATGCGGTGATTCAGTTCGCCGACTCGGCGGTGTGGACTCGCAACCATCATGTCATCCATGCCGGCTTCGAGTATTGGCGGTACCGGGTTAACTCGTTCTACAGCGGCAATAGCGGTTCGCTGGGAGGCATTCTCTTTAGCGGCGCCTTCACCTCAGAAAATCCGGTTAGCCCAGGGAAAGGCGGAAACGGCTTCGGCGGAGCAGATTTCTTTCTTGGGATGCCGGCCGCGTATGGCTCAGGGCTTACCTGCTGTGTCTGGGCGCATCGCTCCAGCACGATTGCGGGCTACATTCAGGACGACTGGAGGGCGACCAGCTCGCTGACCCTTAACCTGGGCGTTCGTTACGAAACCTTTACTCCTTGGGTGGAAAAAGATGATCGGCAGGTCAACTTCGATCTGAACAGTGGACAGGTGCTGGCGCCGAACTGCTCCAAGGTAGATCTGGGAACAGCTCCGACCACATGCAGAAACAGCAGTCGTGGCCTGTACGACGGCGTATATGGTGGGAAGGCATTCCAGCCTAGAATTGGCTTTGCCTGGACGCCGGAGGCTTTGGGCGGTAAGACGGTGGTGCGCGGCGCTTTCACCATTTCGTCTTACCTGGAGGGCACCGGGACCAACCTGCGCTTGCCAGTGAATCCGCCATTCCAGACGGCTGAGACGCTGGTGCAGTACAAGGGTGTAACGCTCCCCGGAACGAGGACCGGCGACGGTCTTGCGCCGGTAGGTGCGGCAAGTGATCCGTTCGCCGGGGCACTGATCCGCGTTTGGGATCCCAAAGTGCAGCCGGCACTCACCAATCAGTGGAATCTAACGATTCAGCACCAGCTGGCCAATACCGCCACGCTGCAGGTTGGCTACGTGGGTCAGCATGGTACGCACTTGATGGTTCCTATGCCTTACCTGCAGAGACAGTTACTGCCCGACAGTGCTTGTGGCGCACCGCCTTGCACGGCACCAAGCATTTACTTATCCGGCAATCCCGCATTCCAGTCGGATATATCCCAAATCTCGGGCACGGCTTCGGTCGGCAAAATGAATTACAACGCCCTTCAGGCCGTCTTCCAAAAGCGTTTTTCGCGCGGATTGGAGTATCAGGTCGCCTACACGTACTCCAAGTGTATGACCGATAACAGCGGCTATTACGGAACCTGGGGCGACACCCAAGGAGCGCCGGCCAGTCCGTACTACCAGAATCTCTACGATCCAAGTGCTGACTACGCGCCGTGTTATTTTGACGCCAAGCATGTTCTCAGTTCTTACGCGGTGTATGAACTCCCGTTCGGCCGCGGCAAGAAGTGGGCTGGTAACGCCGGCGGCGTAGTCAACCAGATTGCAGGCGGCTGGTCAATTAACCCGATTATCTCGCTGCACACCGGCTTCCCCCTCGCTCTGTATGATTCGGGCTCGGCGCCGAATAATGTGAATTCACGTGGCCAACGTCCAAATTGTGGCGCCGGGGCAGGCAGGGTTTTCGGACGCAGGAATGCGTTCGCCCCTACCAGCGGCAAGTACATTGGCTATCAATGGTTCGACAATACGCCATACACGGCAACGGGTCCGGAGCAGTTCGGAAACTGTCCCGCACAGGGACCTGTGCGAGGTCCCGGGTTCGCGAACGTCGACTTGAGCGTACAGAAGAACTTTCCCGTTACCGAACGCGTCAGGGTCCAGTTCCGGGCTGACTTCCTGAATGCCTTCAACCGTGTGAATCTGAACACTCCGTCTGGGAGCTGTTGCGGAGGGACGATGGGACTTGTAAATACCTCGCAAGACCCACGTAACATTCAGTTTGCGCTCAAGCTCTACTATTGACCGGGTATGATAAGGGCAGGCGTCCAGCGACGCCTGCCTTTTTTCTTTATGCGCCGCTGTCTCCTGTCAGGCCGATACCTTTTCTCCTTCCTCGTTCTTGCGAACCTTTGCCTGGCCCAGACACCCAGGAGTGCTCCCACATCAGATATTGCGGGCGAGACGCGCCAGGCCCTGAAGCTTGCCGGTGCAGGCCGCTGCCGTGAGGCACTTCCGAACTTGAAAAAGGCCGCCCTCGCTGGGCGGGAAGTGGCTGGAGATCTCAAACGGCAAGCCGGTTTTGCGGGCGTGCGCTGTGCAATGCTTGGTCCCACCCCGGAAACAGCCACTGACTTTCTTCGCATGCTTTCCCGCGAGTTCCCGCGCGACCCTGAGGTGCTATATCTCTCGGTCCATACTTATTCTGACCTCTCGACTCGTGCCGCTCAGCAGCTCGCGACGGAGGCGCCTACCTCTATGCAGGCACATGAATTGAACGCGGAAGCCCTGGAGATGCAAGGCAAGTGGGACGAAGCTGAGAAGGAGTACCAATCCGTATTGCGTCAGAGTCCCAGCGAGCCTGGCATCCACTTTCGCCTGGGGCGTTTTCTTCTTTCCAAACCCAATCCACCTCCCGATGTGGCCGAGCAGGCGCGCAAGGAGTTTCAAGCCGAACTGAAAATCGACCCTTCCAATGCCGGTGCGGAATACGTACTCGGAGAACTCGCCCGTCAGGAACAAAACTGGGATGAAGCGATTCAACACTTTGCCAAGGCGAGTAAATTGGACTCGGGTTTTGGCGACGCCTATCTGGGATTGGGCCAATCGCTAATCGCGACCAAGAAGTTCCCCGAGGCGATTCCTCCACTCGAAGCGGCTGTCAAGCTCGAGCCCGCCAATCCTGCCGCCCACTACAACCTGGCCACCGCCTACAGCCGCAGCGGCAAAAAAGCCGAGGCCGACAAGGAATTCGCCATCCATCGCCAGATGACGCAAAAAGAACCGTCGGCCCAGGACAAGCCGTCGGAGAATCCCAACTGAGTTGTCACGCGACCCCAAACCTCCGGCCGCCGGGCAGCGGCTGCCGTCGAACTCCGTGAAGATTCCGATCCCCAAACACCTGCTGCAACGCCCATTGTCTCGCCGCCGCTTCCTGACGGGCGCCCTTGGCACGGCCGCTTTCGCCGGGTTATCGCGCTTCGCACGCGCTCTCCCGCCGCCGGACTATCCCTTCGAGGAAGTTCCTTCGTCAGCGAGCGGCATCACCTGGAAGCACACCGCCGGCAAGTCCGCGGAAAAGTATCTGCCTGAGACCACCGGCGCCGGCTGCGCCTTCCTCGACTACGACAACGATGGCTGGATGGACCTTTACTTCGTCAACAGCGGCGCCTGCGACTTTTACAATCCCACGCCTCCGCTGCGCAACGCGCTCTACCGCAACAATCGCGACGGCACATTTGCCGACGTCACCGAGAAAGCCGGCGTGGCGGCTGGAGGCTACGGCCAGGGCGTCGCGGTCGGCGACTATAACGGTGACGGCTTCCCCGACCTCTACGTCACGCAGTACGGCAAGAGCATTCTCTACCGCAACAACGGCGACGGAACCTTCACCGACGTCACGGAGAAAGCGGGCGTAGCGGCCCCGGGATGGGGTTCCAGCGCGGTCTGGTTCGACTATGACAGCGACGGCCGCCTCGATCTCTTCGTCTGCCGCTTCGTCGACTTCGACAAGTCCAAGAGCAAGGACTGCCACGCCGGCGAGGACGCCAAGCGCGGCTACTGCATTCCGCACCTCTACAAACCGATGGCCAGCTGGCTCTTCCACAACAACGGCGACGGCACGTTCACCGACGTTAGCAAGTCGTCGGGGATCGCCAGCGTTCTCGGCAAAGCCTGGGGCGTGGTCGCGACCGACATCAACAACGACGGCCTCATGGACCTGTTCGTCGCCAACGACACGGTCGCGAATTTCCTATTTGCCAATCGCGGCAAGGGCCGCTTTGAAGAAATCGCCACGCAGGCTGGGGTCGCCTACAGCACCGAGGGCCGCCCGCGCTCAGGCATGGGACTAGACTCCGCCGACGTGAACGAAGATGGCTGGATGGATCTGTTCGTGGCCAACATCGATCACGAAATGTACTCGCTCTACCACAACAATCACGACGAGAGCTTCGATGACCAGGCGCTCGCCACCGGCATCGGCGCCGCCACCCGCCTGATGAGTGGTTGGGGACTGAAGTTCTTCGACTACGACAACGACGGCAACCTCGACCTGATGCTCGCCAACGGCAATCCCGACGACCTGATCGAAGAACTCTCTCACCACCAGGTCGGCTATCGCGAACCGTTGCTCCTCTTTCACAACTCCGGCAAGCAATGGACGAACGTAAGCGCGCAGAGCGGCCCCATCTTCCAAAAGCCGCTGTCGGCGCGCGGTCTGGCGATCGGCGACTTCGACAACGATGGCTCGGTGGATGTTCTGATCGCCAACAACGACGATGCGCCTCTGCTCCTGCGTAACAAAGCTGGAGGTCAGAACCAGTGGCTGGGCGTGAAACTGGTCGGTAAGAAATCCAATCCCGACGCGATCGGCGCCCGCGTGACCTACCAGGCGGGCGACTTAAAGCGCAGCCGCATGAAAGTCGGTGGCGGCAGCTACCTCTCCTATCACGACCCGCGCATGGTACTCGGAATCGGCAAACGGCCGAAAATCGACTGGCTGGAAGTGAAGTGGCCCCAACCCAGCGGGCTGGTCGAGCGCTTTATGAATTTGCCTATCGGACGCTACATCACGATTGTCGAGGGGGAAGGAAAGTGGAAATGATTCGGTCGTCGGTCGTCGGCCAAGTCGAGTAACGCTGCGTCCTGAGATTCCCTTCTAGCGTGCTTGTGTTCTGTCATGGCTCCGAACGTTTTCGCCCCGACACCGCCGCCGTTGACTCCCTTACAACCAACTCCGGTTCGACCATCACCCGCGGTGTCGCCGAGTCCAGCCCTGGCCGTGCAATCCTCCGCAGCACGGTCTCGGCCGCGATCATGCCCATCTTGCGGAGAGGTTGCCGCACCGTGGTCAGCGCGGGATTTTGAAAGGCCGCGCTTTGAATGTCGTCGAAGCCCACCACCGATATGTCCTCTGGAACGTGCAGCCCTTTTTCGCGCAGCGCGCCGATGGCTCCGATCGCGGACAGATCGTTGAAGGCGAACAGCGCCGTGAACGGCTCGTGGGTTGCCAGCAGCTTTTTGGTTACGCTGTAGCCGAGCTGAGTCGAGGGTGAATCTCCTTCCAGTTGCACGGTGAGCCTCGGGTTCACGGCCAGCCCCAATTCCGAAGCCGCCTCTTGGATCGCGTTCCAGCGAACCTCGGTGTCGGAACTGAACCCTTGCCCCTTGATGAACGCGATATTGCGATGCCCGAGCCCGTGCAGATGTTCCAGCGCCAGCTGTGCCGCCCGGCGATGGTCGAGTTCGATGTTGGTCACGCCCTTGACTTCATTGTGTCCGGAGACGGTGACGGCAGGGATGGGGAGGTCGGCTTGCGTCCAGGGCGTATCGAGCGCAATCAGGCCATCGACCGAGCGCGCCAGCAGCATCTTGGGATATTCATCGATCAGGTCGGCTCGATGCCGGTGGCTGGCTACGAAATAAAAGTAGCCTTCCTGCAGCAGGTGATCTTCGATCCCGCTCATCACCAGCGTGGCGTAGCCTTCGCTGACTTCAGGCACCATCACGCCGATGGTGAAGCTGCGCTGCGTGCGCAGAGAGCGTGCAAAGAAGTTTGGCCGGTAGTTGTGCTTGCGGGCGGCTGCGAAAATGCGGTCCTTGGTCTGCTGTGGAATCGAGTCTGCGACCGCCGAGCGGTTCATGACCAGCGACACGGTGGCGGGCGACAGGTTAAGCTCATCGGCCAGCACCTTCAGACTCACGCGCGCAGCCGGCTTGTTGCCGCGCCGCCCGTTCGCGGACAGCGTTTTTTTCTTCGCGCTCACGGTGCGCAGTCTCGCACAACGTCAGTGCAAGAGGCAAGCAGGATCGCGATTTGTGCGCCAGGAATGGGCGGCTGGCGCTCGAGCCTCGCAGTGCCTCAAAAAACGATTTAGCGCGGGCCGAGTCACAGAATTCCTCGGGAGCCTTAAGGATGTTGAGCAAAAGCTCCTCCGTGCCTCAGTGTCTCCGTGGTAGGTTTTCCGTTTTAGATTGCAGATTCACCGCTCAGCCTTACGGTGTCAGCTTTCCAATCGTGAGGTAGTCCTGCGGAGGAACGCCGAACGCATCGGCAACGCGGTTGAAGAACGCGAACATGGCCGTGATGTAAACGGCCTCCGCGATCTGATTCTCGTTCCAGCTGGCGTCGCGCAGTTTCTGCACGTCCTCAGCAGTGGTGCGGCTGGCGGCGTTCGTTACCAATTCGACGTAATCGAGCAGCGCGCGTTCGGCCGAAGTCAGTCCCGCCTCGTCGAGTTTGCCCTCGAGAATCGCCGCCACACATTGATCGCTGGCTCCCTGAACCCGCAGGAAGTAGGCATGACTGTCCAGTCAATACGGACAGCGGTTGAGGTAGGAGACGTAGCTGGCAATCATCTCCTTGTGCCGCCGGATGAGATGTCCTTCGGAGAAATGAATGGTGTTGGAGAAGTCGACAACTTGCCGCAAAAAGTCGGGCCGGGCCCCGAAGCACTTGATGATGCCCGGTACCTGCTTGCGCCCCGAACCAGCGCGCCAGTAATCGTAGGCGGCCGCAGTGTCTCCGCTGGCTTCGTGGTCTTCGGTAATGCGGATCTTGGTCCCGGGTTCTTTCCCGTTAGCTTCCACTTTCCCGATCAAAGGTTGCTGGTCGTCGCTCATGGCCTTCCATGCTAACGCGAACTGCGGTTCGGCAGTGATTGGGAAGGGCTCGACTTCAGTCGAGCCGGAGCGCGTATCAAATGGATGCGGCTTTAGCCGCTGAGCTCGGACGCTCGCGGCGTGGGCGCTCAGCCCTAGAACATAAACTTCAAAGCCACCTGAATCACGCGCGGCCCCATATCCGATTGCACCATCCCGAAATTCGGCGACGCAATATCGCTTACTGGCAGCCGCAGATTCGTATGGTTGAGAAAGTTAAACAGCTCCCCGCGGAACTGAAATTCCTTCCCCTCGGTCACGCGGAAGTTTTTGACCGCCGCGAAGTCCCAGTTCGTATATCCCGGTCCCTGCACCACGTTGCGGCCTTCGTTGCCAAACTGCTGCACGGGCGAATTTGCATCCGGAATAACCCGCTGAAAAGCCGCGGTGTTCATCCACTCCACAGCCGTTTTCGGTCCCGCGTTCGGATTGCCCACGAGATTCGGCCGATTGCTCGAAAACCCCGAAATCTCCGGCGCGCTTCCTTGGAGAGAAACATCTCTCGAGTCGAACACCGTGAACGGCGTCCCGCTCTGCACGGTCACAATTCCATTCAGCTGCCAGTTGCCGAATGCACGCTGATACCAGGTGTGGCCCTGCCGCCAGAAAGGAAGGCTCCACTGGTAACTCAGGACCAGGCGATGGCGTGCGTCGAACATCGACCGTCCGCGTTCCGCCGCCAGGTCAAACGGATTCTGGGCCAGGTCGTTCTCTCCCGCCACCGGCTGCGAGGCCGATCCCGTGATGTTGAAGGAAGAAACATCGTCGATCGATTTCGAATAGGTGTACGACGCGAGAAACGAAATTCCGTAACCGAAGCGTTTGCGCAGGCTGGTCTCGAGCGCGTGATAGGTGGAGTTCGCTATGCCCGCAATCTCGCCCACGGACGCATACGTACACGTGTTCGGCGGCGGTGCCGTGAGGGTGCAGCCCGAGTACAGCCTCCGCTGGTTTACGTTGTTTTCGGTCGATTGCCCAGGATAGTAGATCGTGGGATTTCCCTCAATGAGGCGCGGCAGGTGCGTGCCGTTCGTGCCCACGTAGCCGATCTGGAATAGCCAGTCCCTGCCGAACGAGCGCTGGACATTCAGGTTCCAGTCTTGCGCGTACGGCAGCTTCAACTTTGGCGCGACCACGAGCAGGGTCATCGGCTTAGAGAAAGAACCGTCGAACGGGTTGCTCCCGTTGAAAGGATCGGCGAAATTTACCGGGAAGCCGGCCTGGGGCGTCTCCAGGTAAGGCGGCGCGCTGATCGGGTCCTGCAATGGACCACCCTGTCCATTATAGAAAGGCTCGTAGAAGATGCCGTACCCGGCGCTCACCAGCCACTTGCCTTCGCCCGTCGGATCGTAAGCCAGCCCAACCCGAGGCGCGAACGCCGTCTTCTGTGTCGGAATCAGCCCTGCTGGCACTCCCGGGTCTCCGGGATAGAGCAGCCCTGCCGGGGCGCTCGGGAGCACTTTCGACTGCGCACCGGGAACGAACAGATTTTGCAGGTTGTGCGTTTCCGTGTAAGGGAAGGGCAGATCGTAGCGCAGTCCCAGGTTCAGTGTGAGCCGCGAGGTGACCTTGAACGTGTCCTGCCCATAGACGTTGAAGGCCTTGCCGCGGATGTGGCGCCCGAAATTTCCTCCACCTTGCAGGAAGACTACGGGTTGCCCTTCGAGGAAGCTCGCAAAGCTGTCGCTGAACGGAAAAGTTGAGAACACGAAGAACCCGTTCGTCGCGATGCCTTGCAGCGCATTGATCTGATCGCGCCGGAATCCGCCGCCGAATTTCAGCTCGTGCCGGCTGCGAATCCAGCTCAAAGATCCCGACACGTCGAACGTGTTCTGAAATGTGTTGCGCGGCCCGGTGATCGGATCGCCCACCGAGGCGTACCCGCCCACCTGGATGAATGGCGGCCCGGCCGCTTCCGCCAGGCTCGGTTCGTACTGAAAACCCAGGCTCGAAGGCGGCTGATGGTTCAGATGCTGATCGAACAGAAATTTGTTCCGCAGATACGAGAAGCGCGCCACGCCCACCACCGCCGGCGAAAAAACGTGCGTCTCCGTGACAACAAAGTTCTGCGCGCGATCCTGCTCCCCCACCGGAAAACCGGGCACATTCGCACCCGAAGTCGACAGCGGATCGGTCGTCGGTCCGCCGCTGTACATGTAACGCAGGCTCAGATTGTCCTTCGGCGACAGATACTGGTCGAAGCGCAGGCCAAACTGATCATTATTCACGCTCAACGTTTCCGTGGTCACAAACGAGTTCGGCCCGTTATTCGGCTTCGGGTAAAAATCGAGAATCTTCAGCGCAATCGGATCAAAAGGGCCATTGAGCTTGTTGAAGGGGATGGGCACCGGATGCGGGGGAGGAGGCGCGAAAGAGAATCCAAACAGTTGATGCGATGGATTCGTGCCCATATCATTGCAGAAACCGCCCGCGTCAAACCCCACGTCTGCCGGGCACAGTTCCGAGAAGTCTCCCGTCCTCTGTAACAGAGATGGCACGGTTGCGGGCACCGTCTCCCCCTGCCGGTTGCGGAAGCCTTCGTAGTACGCAAAGAAAAAGCTCCGATCTTTCATGATCGGCCCGCCAAACGTTCCTCCAAACTGATTCTGCTTCAGAGGTTGCACGCTGTGCGTCGAGAAATCCGACGCGTCCATCGCGTCATTGCGCAGAAATTCCCACACCGCCCCGTGAAACGAATTGGTTCCCGAGCGGGTCACGATGTTCGTCGTCGACCCGGTATTCTGTCCAAACTCCGCATTCGCGTTGTGAGTAAGAATGCGGAATTCTGCGATCGCGTCGATCGGCGGCTTCAACACGAACCCGGCATCCACCGAGTTCACGTTGTTGGCGCCGTCGATCATGAAATTGTTGGACTCAGGACGTTGTCCGTTCACCGAATACGCCTGTCCGTCGCGCAACGAACCGCCGGCTTCTTTCAGTCCCGCAGTGAGCGGCACTACACCGGTCTGCAGCAAGCCGAGTTGTGAGAAGTTGCGGCCATCCAGAGGAAGGTCGACCAGTTCGCTCTGGTTCACGACCGAACCCAGGCTGCTGTTCGTGGTCTGGATCAATTGCGCGTCGGCCATTACCTGCACGCGTTCCGTCTCCGTGCCGACCGCCAGCCGCACCGGAATATTCGCGGTCTCGTTCACATCGAGCGAAATGCCTTCCTGCACATACTCCTGAAAGCCGCGGGCGCCCACGGTGAGTTTGTAGTGCCCCACGGGCAATTCAACCAGCACGTACGCCCCGCTGCTACCGGTGAACGTCGTGCGCGTCAGGCCCGTTTCGACGTTACGCGCGGTCACGGCCGCAGCCTGCACAACGGCCCCACTGGTGTCGGTCACGGTACCGCGAATGTTACCGGTAATCTGCTGGGCGGCCGCGCTCACCCCTGCCACCATCATCAACGCGCAAATCCATCGCCTGAGCACACCCATTCCGGATTCCCCCGCTCTGTGTGGTGTTGGAAAGAAACGGATCACCAGGGGTCTCGAGACGGTCGCCCCTGTGTAGTCCCATGCCTTCGGTGGTGATCGCTCCTGGCTACTTTTCCGCTTCGATTTTGTCAATCACGATGGCCTTCGATCCGCCGCGCTCGAACACCTTGCCGCTGGCCGTAACTCTCTGTCCGGCGAAGGGCACCAGCTTGTCGTTCTGCCCGCTCGAGGGCGTAGTTCCGGCAATCGGCCAGTAGATAGTGCCGTCGGCTGTCAAAATCGCGAGCGGAGAGCCGGCCTTCGCACACGCCAGCGCACATTCACGGCTGATCGGTTTCTCAAGCCCCTTCGTGAAGGCACAAGCCGAGTCCAGAACATAACCTTTGACGGTTTCGGGCTTGCCTGTGCTGTCGGCGCCCCAAAGCGCGACCACCAGAAACAGCGGAACTGCCTTCGTGACGATTGCAGCGATCCTCATGTGATCTCCCCACATCCGAGAGTTGACACCAAAATGACCGTAGAACCTGAAAACCCCAGCTGGCCGTGCAACCAGCTGGGGAAAACCATTCCCCGGCAGTGCTACTGCCGGTTTCTCTAGGGGTTGCCTCAGAAGCGCGTGCGTGGAAAGCGCAAATGAGGACTGATGAATTGCACGGAACTTTAATGAGGATGGAAGATCAGAACAATACTGCAAAAGTACTACCAAAGTGAGGAATCCGAATCTTGCAGGAACGGGGCTTGGGATCGAAGATCACTCACCACAGAGGACGCAGAGAAGCACAGAGAGAAAGAAAAGTTGTTTCTGATTTCCTCCGTGCACCGCTGTGCCCTCTGTGGTCAATGGGGTTGGAGTGTTTTTGTTTTCTCAAAAG
>Ga0307469_10000536_pt1 | contig 13930 bp, 9 predicted proteins | sample atmos_gasesAM2C__FD_203084 | JGI IMG/M metagenome (GOLD analysis project Ga0307469, IMG submission 203084) | Hardwood forest soil microbial communities from Morgan-Monroe State Forest, Indiana, United States - atmos_gasesAM2C_515 | ecosystem: Environmental > Terrestrial > Soil > Temperate forest...
CGCCCTGCGCCTCAATCAACGGCCACGAAAAACATTGGGATTTGAAACTCCGGCGGATAAACTGCAAGCCAGTGTTGCATCGACCCCTTGAGACCACCCGTGTTAGCGGAAACTAACCCATTACCCATCAATGAGTGATGTTGCTCCTGGGGATGTTAATAGTCGTCGGGGGCAGGAAATCTTACCGCCTTCCCGCTTTGCTCTCATGATGCTCGGAGACAAATTCTTTCAGAAGCTCGGCCACAGTGTTCTGTATTTCTCGCGATAGAGACTCATCCGATACGGCGCGGGCCAGCGACATCGCTCCGACGAGAGCGCTGAAAGTCAAGATCGCTCTCGACCTTACCGCGCGCTTGTCGTTGCCTGGTAGCAACCCGGCAAGCAACTCAATGTCATTCTGGACTTGTTCAGAGGTAAGCGCGCGAGTCCGCTTATCGCTGCGAGCGATTTCCGGGGCCAATGCGCTGAAGGCACAGCCCGCACCTGGATTCTTGCGGTGCGCATCGCTCACATAATCGTCGATAAGCTTCTCGAAGGATAGCGGCTGCCCGCTGGATGCAGCAGCTTCCTTTTGGCGCTGCCAGGTGCCGAATGCATCGCTGAGTGCCTCCGCGACGAGTTCGTCACGAGATTCGAAGTGCTTGTAGAAGCCACCAACCGTCAGGCCGGCTTCCTTCATCAACTCCGCAATTCCGAATCCCGCGAGACCCTGTTCGCGAAATCTCTTTGAGGCAATGGCAACGATGCGCTTATGAGTTTTCTCCTTTTGGGCCTTGGAATAGCCCATATGAACCTCCTCCAAAATAATCTGCGACCAAATCAGGATTACGCATCCAATCCTGTATATGGATTATAACAATAATCCACATGGATGGCTCGGCGAAGGCCAAGAACTCAACCAACTCGTGACCTGCTGGTGGTCTCGATCGACATTAACAATTTCCGGGTTGCGGCCTAGCGGCGCAGGCCAAGAGTGACATGGGAAAAGGGAGAAGCGATATGCGTGCAATGAGAGCGGAGCGATTTAGCGGTTATGAAGCGTTGAAGCTCGTAGAGCTTCCAAAACCAACGGTCACAGACGGGAAAGTACTCGTGCGAATCACGGCAGCCGGCGTCACGCCGCTCGACCATACGATTCTCTCCGGCAAGTTTCACATCCCGGAGGTGCCGCTCGTCCTGGGCAACGAGGGAGCGGGCGTGGTGGAGGAGGGAGGTGGAGCGGACTTTCCTGCCGGCTCGCGCGTGATGTTCTGGGGTGCCTATGGCGCTTTTGAGGACGGAACCTACCGTGAGTGGATTGCCGTGCGGAAGGAAGATCTTTGCCTGATACCTGATGGTGTCGACGATATAAGCGCCGCAGGCATTCCGGTTGCGTATCTCACCGCGCAAGTGGCTCTTACACTGGCTGGTTTTCGTCCAGGCAAAACCGTTCTGGCGCCGGCGATCGGAGGATCGGTCGGTAACGCGGTGACACAATTGGCTCGCGCTCTGGGAGCAAAACACGCCATATCGAGCACGACCAACCATGCGAAAGCCGAGCAGGCGAAGGTGCTCGGATTCGATGAAGTCATCGATACTTCCTTGGAGAAGTTAGGTGACGGTGTGCGTCGTATCACCGACGGCTACGGCGCAGATATTGTGATCGATGGGATCGGCGGTGAAGTCTTGAGCGAGGCGCTCAAAGCGCTCGCGTTGGGAGGAAGCCTCACAACACTGGGATATTCCGCAAGCCGTAAAACAACCATTGACGTGACAGATCTCATCGTGCCGCAAGCCAGCATCCGGAGTCTCAATATGTTTCGTCAGCCGCAGGCGACCGTTACGGACGCGTGGAACGCAATTGTGTCTCTCCTTGAATCCGGTGCGATCAAACCGATCGTGGCGAAGACGTTCCCTCTGGCCGAAGCGGCGGAGGCTCTGCGTTATCTCGTTGAAGGCCGCCCCTTCGGGAGGGTAGTTCTTACAGTCTGACGACAATTGAGGGGGAAAACATAACAGGTATCCCGCTCTCTGCAATTAGCGAACACAAGTTGTCAAATCAACCCAACTACGCTTGGACGAGCTTACTCAGGGAGAGGAATCAATGACAACAATAAAGGCGTTTCGGCTGGCTTCGCTGGTCACGGCAATCGATGTCCTGGTCGCGAGCGGCTTTTCGATCGCGGCGATCATCCGTCCGCAATACCTGGTCCCTGCCGCCGTTCCAACGGAGGCGTCGTTGCTATTGGCGATGTACGCGGCGGCGCCCAGAATTCCTCTGGCTTTGTTCGTATTGGGGGCGATCTACAAGCAGGCGACGCCTGCGTTGCTGATCCTGGGTGCGGTCGCCGGCGCCATGCAATTGCTGGATGCCGGAATCGGTCTGTTTGAGCATGATCTTGGGAAATGCGCTGGGCCGCTCTTTCTCGCCGTCCTCCAATTCTTCGTGGTGTATCTGCTTCACAGATCCGTGCGGATCACGCCGCAAACCAAGCGCGGATAAACGCACGCTACGGCCCGGCACTTCCAAGTTCGCCCCAGTTGCGCGGTGAAGCGAAGCATGCCAACACAATACGAGAACGGCGACGCCGATTGAGCTGGCAGGGTCCGATGATCGGAATTGCGTGACGGAATCCGTTGTCTGCGGTAACGTGGGAATTCGTAGTCGACGGCAGTCGCGCCCCAATCCAATAATTCCCCCAATCCAATAATTCCAATGATCGCCGGTGGACGGGAGCAAGATCATGAACACGCCAGACAGCACGAGAGTTATCCACGGAGATGAGGGGTGCAGGGACGGACATTATCGCATCAAGCAAAAGCTGCGCGAACACCCTGCGAACGGCGAAGGCGCAAAGCAGGCGGCTGAGCTGGATGCAAATGATCCTACGTCGCAGAAGGCGCAAAACCCGACGGATTTCGGCGAACTCAGGGTCGGGCGCGCTTCGGAAGAGGCGGCGGGGATCCCGGCGATCTGGAACACGATGCTCTACGGCATTGGCGATATGGGTCCGGTTCGCGCTCCGGAAGCGTTTCTGAAGATCAACCACGTGACCGGGTTTGATTGCCAGAGCTGCGCTTGGCCGAGTCCTGACAAGAAGCGGAAGATCTTCGAGTTCTGCGAGAACGGCGCGAAGGCGGTCTCTGACGAGTCCACGAAGAAGCGCGTTACGCCGGAGTTCTTCGCGAAGTATTCGATCGAAGAGCTGGCGGCGCAGTCGGACTACTGGCTTAACCAGCAGGGCCGTCTGACTTCGCCGATGGTACGGCACCCGAATGCGACCCACTATCAGCCGATCACATGGTCAGATGCCTTCGCGATGATCGCGCAGGAGCTGAACGGTCTGGATTCTCCCGATCAGGCCTCCTTCTATACCTCGGGAAAGACGACCAATGAGCCGGCCTTTCTTCTGCAGTTGTTTGCTCGCCAGTTCGGGACGAACAATCTTCCGGATTGCTCGAACATGTGCCACGAGTCGTCGGGTGTAGCCATGGTGGAGACGCTCGGAGTTGGGAAGGGCGCGGCGACGCTCGAGGACATGGAGAGTTCGGAGCTCATTTTTATTTTCGGGAACAATCCGGGCACGAACCATCCGCGGATGCTGACCTCGCTGCAGAAGGCCAAGGACCAGGGCGCCAAGATTATCGCGGTCAACCCTCTGCCGGAAGTGAGCCTGATGAGGGTAAAGAATCCGAACCCGCAGGATTACCCGAATCCTCTGGAGTTGCCGTTTGCTCTGCTGGGCAAGGGGCAGGCGCTTGCGGATCTGTATCTGCCAGTGCGCGTCAATGGAGATGTGGCGGCGATCAAGGGAATTCTGAAGGAGCTTTTCGAGCGGGAGAAGGCGGGACTCATCTCGGGGATTGACCGGGAGTTTATTCAATCGTTCACCGAGGGCTTTGAAGAACTGCTGGCTGACGTGGAGGCGGCAAGCTGGGAAGAGATCGAAGAAGAAAGCGGGCTGACGCGAAACCAGCTGCATACCGCTGCCGAAATGTACGCGAATTCAAAAAAGACGATATGCGCATGGTGCTTAGGCGTAACGCAGCAGCCCAACGGTGTCGACAACGTCTCGATGATCGTGAACCTGCTGCTGGTGGGCGGCAACATCGGGCGTCCGGGAGCAGGTACGGTATGTGTCCGGGGCCACTCGAATGTGCAGGGTGACCGCACGATGGGTGTGTGGGAGCGTCCGCCGAAACCTTTTTTGGAGGCACTTAAGAAAGAGTTCAACTTTGAACCACCACAGAAATGGGGATATGACACTGTCGAGACCATGCACGCGATGTTCGATGGAGACGTTAAGGTATTTTTTGCGATCAGCGGCAACTTCCTCTCGAACACGCCTGATACGGTGTATAGCGCGCACGCCATGCAGCGCTGCAAGCTCACGGCCCACGTATCGACCAAGCTAAACCGATCCCACCTGATCACGGGCGAGCGAGCCCTGATCCTACCTTGCCTGGGCCGGACGGAGGAAGATATCCAGGCGTCTGGCAAGCAGTTCCTCACGGTCGAAGATTCGATGGGGATAATCAACCCTTCTCAGGGATTCTTTCCGCCGGCTTCGCCTGATCTGATGAGTGACGTAGCGATCCTTGCCAATCTTGCGCACGCTACTTTGGGGTCTCGAACGACCACCAACTGGCTCGGATTTGCGGCGGATTACAACCTGATCCGGGATGCGATTTCCAGGGTGATTCCGGGATTCGAGACCTTCAACGCGCGACTTGCCAATGAGGGGTTCTTCTATTTGCCGAATGCCGCGAAGCAGCGCATCTTTAAGACGAGCTCAGGCAAGGCAAAGCTGACCGTCTGCCCAATCCCGAAGCATCACCTGGAGCCAGACGAATTTCTGTTAACGACCATTCGCAGCCACGATCAGTTCAATTCCACAATCTACGGATTGAATGATCGCTATCGGGGCGTCTTTGGCGGCCGACGGGTTCTCTTTCTGAACCCGCTTGATATCGAGGCAAGGAATTTGCGGGCCGGTCAAATCGTGGACATCTGTAGTCACTTTGAGGGAGAAGTCCGCAAGGCACAGCGCTTCGCGATCGTTCCCTATGCGATCGCCCGCCGGAGCGCCGCCGCGTACTACCCGGAGGCCAATGTACTGGTTCCCGTGCGCAGCGTTGCCGCGAAGAGTAACTGTCCTGCCTTCAAATGCATGCGCATCACGCTGACTCCGTCAGATCCCGTTGAGGCGCTGCACTTCTCCAAGGCAGATCTTGATCGCAACATGGATCGAGTTGTGCCGCGCGTACCGTGACGAGAGCCTATTGGTGGCAGGGCCTTGCGCTCGATGCTGGCCGCGAAGAGGGCGTCTCGCGGCGGTTGTGATCTCCACAATCGCAATACCTCCAGATGCGGATCGTAGCCGAATAAATCGGCGCGTATCGACTGGAGCATGGTCAGCGCGGAAAGGCTTCCGAAGATCTGTCGCTCTTTGTCGCCTAGAACGTTCGTACATTTTCCGGGCGACTGACGGGCTAACCGGAAGTTATTGCGGCCCAGAAGTCCGCTTCTGGGAATCGCGAGGTGGCTACATTTGAAGACGCAAGGCGCCAGCGAAAAGGCGCAAGGCCCGGCGACGGCTGGCGCCGGCAAGGATTCGTTGACAGGGTTTCGCCCCGTCGTATAGATTGGAATTGCTCGCCCGTCCCTTCCGGGAAACGCAGCATGGTCAATCGTTTAGGGATGGGTATTCGTGAGGATTTCGATCGGGGGCTTCAGGGGCTAAAGCCCTTTCGCTATCTGTTGGTCGTGCGTCGCGGTTGAAACCGCGACCTACAAAGCAGTTCAGATTAATCACCCCTTCAGAACAGGTGGATTTTTGATGTTGTTGTACACGATTGCAAGTTGGTTCGCACCCGTGGCGAATCCCGTCTCCGATTACTGGCGCCGGAATATCGCGCCGTCCTCGAACCCATTCAGGGGGCTTTATCAGCTGAATTCATTCGACCTGGCGGTGATGGCGCCGTACTTCGTGGTGATGGTTATTTTGGCGATGTACGGGATACACCGCTACGTGCTCGTCTATTACTTTTTCAAGAATCGCAGGCGAATTGCTCCGCCTCCGCCGGAAATCAGCGAGTGGCCGCGCGTCACCGTGCAGCTTCCGATTTACAACGAACGGTATGTGATCGAGCGGCTGGTGGATGCGGTAGCGCAGTTCGATTACCCGCGCGAGCTGCTCGATATTCAGGTGCTCGACGATTCAACCGACGAGACGCAGGAAGTGGCGCGCAATTGCGTGGAGCGCTACCAGCAGCTGGGCCTACCGATTTCCTACATTCATCGCGACAACCGCGAGGGATTCAAGGCCGGCGCGCTGCAGGAAGGGCTGAAGGTGGCGCGGGGCGAACATATCGCCATCTTCGATGCCGATTTCATTCCACCGGCGGATTTCCTGCGCAACACCGTTCCATATTTTGCCGACGCAAAGCTCGGGATGGTTCAGACGCGCTGGACTTACATCAACCGGAACTATTCAAAGCTCACGGAAGTGGAAGCGGTTCTTCTCGACGGACATTTCGTCATCGAGCATTCGGCGCGTTTTCGCAGCGGGCTTTTCTTCAACTTTAACGGCACGGCCGGCATCTGGCGGCGGGCGGCGATTGAAGATGCGGGCGGCTGGCAGCACGACACGTTGACCGAAGATACCGACCTTTCCTATCGCGCACAGCTTCGCGGCTGGCAGTTTATTTACTTGCCGGACATCGAGTGCCCGTCGGAATTGCCAGTGGAGATGAATGCGTTCAAGTCACAGCAGGCGCGCTGGGCGAAGGGTTTGATGCAGACGGCGAAGAAAATCATGCCGCGCGTGATGCGATCGAATATTCCTGGCGCGGTGAAGGCCGAGGCGTTCTTTCATCTGACTGCCAACATCAGCTATCCGCTGATGGTGCTGCTATCGATGATTCTGCTGCCGGCGATGATTGTGCGTTTTTATCAGGGCTGGTTTCAGGTGCTGGTGATCGATCTGCCGCTGTTTATCGCTTCGACTTGCTCGATTTCGTCGTTTTATCTCGCGGCGGAACGGGTGATTTTTCCGAAAACTTGGAAGCGAACGTTTCTCTATTTGCCGTTCATCATGGCCGTGGGAATCGGACTTTCCGTGCGCAATGCGGTGGCTGTGCTGGAAGCGATTTTCGGAGTGAAGTCGGAATTCGTGCGCACGCCGAAGTATCGCGTCGAAGGCGGCGCGCAGGGCTCGAACGCATGGGCAACAAAGAAATACCGAAAGAAGGCGGGATGGATGCCTTACGCCGAAGTTTTGCTCGGCTTCTATTTTGCGGCCGCCGTCGTTTATGCGATCGAGATGGAAAATTACGCCACCGTTCCGTTTCTGCTGCTGTTTGTCTGGGGCTATCTGTACACCGGCTTGATGTCGCTTGGGCAGACGTACATCGACCGGCTCCGGTTTGGCGTCGAGTCCGGCGAAGTGAGGCCGGCTTCGACGGGCGCGCCGGGCTTTTAATTTACTAGTGCTAACCTCCCTATCCTTTTATCATCGCGTTTCGTCTACTAGCTTCGGAGGATTCCGCATGAAGTTTCGGGCATTTGTGCTTCGTGGCGCGCTCGCAGCGCTTGCCATCTCGTTCGTGGCGGTGCTCGTTCAAGCGCGATTCCCGCAGCCGGCCGCGGAGTATCAAGGGCGGCGCGCAAAACTCCGCAGCGAAGTGGATGGTCCCGTGGTTCTCTTCGGCTATACGAGCCGCAATTATGCCGGCGAGGTTGCGGTGTTCTTCCAGGACGAGGATTTTTACTACCTCACTGGCTACAATGAACCGGATGCAGCGCTCGTTCTGATTCCTGACGCAGCGGCGGGAAAATCCTCGAGCGGGCCGGCTGAAATTCTCTATTTGCCTCCGCGGGATCCTCGGGGGGCGATTTGGGGCGGCGCGCATCTGGGACCGACTGATCCGGGTGTTGCCGAGAAGACGGGTTTTCAAGCGGTGAAGCCGTTTGCGGAATTGCGCGGCGATCTCGCAGTTCTCGCGAAAACGAATCCGAAATTTTACGCGCTGCTGCCGAAAGGCCCGGAGAACGGGTATCCGCAGCTTCACACCTGGCACGAATGGCTAACGGACGCGCTGCCGCCGCAGTCCGAGATCGAAGACGTGCAGCCGATTCTGACGCAAATGCGCATGGTGAAGTCGCCAGGAGAACTGGAGCTGCTGCAAAAGGCGGTGGACGCGTCGGTGGACGCGCACTTCGCGGCGATGAAAATGATGAAGCCGGGCGTGATGGAGTATCAAGTGGCCGCGAAGATGGAAGAAATTCACAAATGGGAAGGATGTTCGCGCGAAGCGTACGCGCCGATCGTGGGAGCGGGATTTTTCTCAACCGTGCTGCACTACGACGCGCTCGATAATGAGATCAAGGATGGGGACATAGTGGTGATCGATGTGGCGGGCGAGTACGGCGGCTACGACGCCGATATCACGCGCACGCTGCCGGCGAATGGAAAATTTACGGCGAGGCAGCGCGAAATTTACGACATCGTTCTGGGCGCGCAGAATGCGGCGATTGCGGCCGTGAAGCCGGGCGTATTTATGTATGGCGGACCGGGTAGCTTGCAGTTGATTGCGTCCGATTACATCAACACGCACGGCAAAGACAAAGACGGCAAGCCGCTCGGAAAATATTTCATGCACGGGCTCGGACACGGCCTGGGGCTCAACGTTCACGACCCCACGGATTTTCGCCAGCCGCTGAAAGCAGGAATGACAATCACGATCGAGCCGGGCATCTACATTCGCGACGAAAACCTCGGCGTGCGGATTGAGGATGATGTGCTCGTAACGGCCGACGGTCACCGAGTGATGACGGAGAAGTTGCCGCGAAATGCGGACGAAGTGGAAAAGGTAATGGCGGAAGGCCGGGCACAGCCGCAACCGTAGCCGTAGCGAGTTATGCTCGCGGCTTCACGAAAATGACGCAGTAGTCGTCTCCCGACCAGCGATCGATCGTTTTCTCCACGCGAAATCCCGCCGCGCTTAATTCATCGACCATGATTTTTTCCGGAATGCCGTGGCCGCCTCGATTTTTGGGTACACCTTCGACCGGCGGGAGGTCATTATCCGGCGGGAAATCAATGATGGCGAGGCGCGCGCCTGATTTTAGCGAGCGGAGCAGATTCTTGTCGAACGCTTCTGGCGCAGTGATGTGGTGATAGACGTGGCGCAGGAAAATTGCGTCGCAGCAATCAGAGGGAAGCTTGGTATCGTCGGCTGCGCTTTCTACGATCGTGACATTTGCGAGCTTGCGTTTGGCAACTTCGTTGCGAAGCGCGGTCAGTTTGGCGGCGTCAATTTCGGTGGCGTAGACGTGGCCTGAAGCGCCCACGATTTTCTCGGCGGCGAAGCTGTAGCTTCCGTCTCCCGCTCCGATGTCGGCGACCGTGATCCCCGGCTGCCATTGCATCAGATCGGCCAGGCGCGGAATTTCCTGGCGAGAGTTGAGGCTCGGTGAGGCGGCTGCGCGACGTGCGGCGATTCTCAGGAAACCACATAATGCCAATACGAGCACGGGTGCTAGAATCGCGCTGAGGTATTTTCTGCGAGTTATGGTCACGGCTGCCTCTCCAGTCTCGAGCAAGTCGCGGCGCTGAAATTGCGGCGGAGCGATGTCGCCATATGTTTTGACGTGGAACGCAAGGGTTAGATTCCTCTGATTTCGCGTGGCCGAAATGTTGGATGTTTGACCCGATGCGAGCGGGGCCGCTATAATTGTTGTTTCGTCGTAGCGTGAATTTCTTGCTTGGCAGGCGCCGCCGCTTGCGACTCTGCAGGAAACACCCAGCGAATTCAGGAGCATCCGATGAGCACGTTGAAAGCTACCCTGCTGCGCGCAGGTATGATCATCCAGCACGAAGGCGACCTCTTCAGCGTTTATAGCGTGGACCACCGCACACCGGGCAACAAGCGCGCCGCCATGCAGACGAAGATGCGCAACCTGCGCACGGGCTCGATGATCGACTACCGCTTCCGCGCCGAGGAATTCGTCGAAAAAGTGACGGTGGACGAGCTGGATTTCCAATATCTCTACAGCGATGGCGACGGCCACCACTTCATGAACACGGAGAACTACGAGCAGCTCGCGCTGCAGAACGACGTGGTGGGCGATACGAAGGATTACTTGACCGCGAATATGCCGGTGAAAATCGAGTATTACGACGACAAGCCCATCGGCGTGCTGATTCCCGATACCGTGGATTTGATGGTCGTCGATACCGAGCCAAGCATTCAGAAGGCGACGGCCAGCTCGGTGATGAAACCGGCGAAGCTTGAAACGGGGCTTGTGATCAACGTGCCGCCTTTCGTTGGCACGGGCGACAAGGTGAAAGTCGATACCTCGGAAGCCCGTTACATCCAGCGCGTGCAGTGACGAGTCGGAACGCCAACCGCTACTTCAATCCTTCCACCACGTAGAGATCCGAAAGCGTTCGCGGGTAGGAATACACGTAGGATTTTGCGTCGGGCGTGATCGCAATTCCGCCGATGGCGTCGACGCCTGCGGGATCTGCGGGGAAAAGTTCCTTCCACGGGGTTCGTTTGCCGGTCGACAGGTCGATGCGAGAAATGATGCAAGGCAAGCCGGCAAAATTGTGGACGAAGATCGATTTGCCGTCGGATGTGAAACCATCAAAGCCGTCACCCACCTCGATACCCGGGATCGGCTGTGGCTCGCCTCCGTCGACAGGAAAGAACTGACGTTTTCCGTTCGGGTCCAATCCCATCACCAATTTTCCGTCCGGTGAAACGACAATCCTCGCTGCCGCGCCCCCTTCAGGGCTGACCGCGCGCGGGGTTCCGCCTTCGAGGTCCTGGATGTAGAGCCGGAGACCGTGTCCTGGCTCGCTGCCGGCGAATAGCACTCGCTTTCCATCCGGCGAAAACGCTGCGCCAATGTGGTCAATCGAATCGTTCGTAATGGTGCGGGGCTGGCCGGCCTTGGTAGGAAGCAGAAACATCTGCTGCGGACTTTTCTGAGTGATCGTGAGGACCCAATTGCCGTCAGGCGAAAGATCCTGCGGATTGCCATCGCCGAGACGTATCGCGGGAGAGCCGTCGGTGCCTCGAATGTAGATGCCATAACTGGCTCCGCCTGCCTCGCCCACTTCGGCGAACAGAAGCGTTTTCCCATCGTTGGACAAAGCTGCCGCGAGGGAAAAGTCAAACCAGGAGAGCTCGCGCGGCTTTGCTTCCCCGTTGATGAGGCCTTTGATCTCCTGGCGGCTCGCATCGCGGCGCAGCAGCACCCGCCCGTCTTTGGACGCGTCGAGTAACGTGAGTGCTCCGGGGATGCGAGCCAGGAGGCGTTCGTGCCCCGATAGATCGACAGCATAGACGGCGCGCGACAATCCTTCGTGCGTTGCGGTAAACCAGATTTCGTCGCCATTCGGAGACCATACCAGGCCATCGGTGCTGATCCAGCCTGTCGAAAGGGTCTTGCGGTTGCCGTCCAGATCAATCACGGCAACGCCTCCGCCGTCGTCGGCCACGACGGGATGATCCAGAAACGCAATGCGATCCCCTTTCGGAGAAATTCGTGGATCGCCGATCCACCCGGCGGTCTTATAGAGAACTTTGCCGATGGGAAATTCGAGTTGAGTGAAGCCACCCTGGGCGCGCGCGACAGCGAGCGCGGAACCATCGGGCGACCAATCGGCCCAGCTCACATTGTTCAGCAGTTCCCGGGGAGCGCCGCCGGCAACCGGCACGCGCGCAAGCGTGCCAAACTGTTGAAACTGTCCTGTGCGGCTTTTCAGCAGAATTGCCATTTCACCACTGTGCGATACGCCCAGCAGGCTGGTGCCGGGATGAGCGAGCGAAGCAGATTCCGGGCTTCCCGCACGTGTGGAAAAGATTTCCAGCGGGTTTCCGTCCCACGCAGCGTTGTAATAGATCGTCTGGCCGTCCGGTCCGAAGCGCGCGCCATAAGTGACACCACGCCGGAAAGTAATCTGATGATAGACCGGCTGTGAAATCGGTTTCTGGCGCGTGCCGACAAAAATTCCGCCCGCAAGACCTGCCACAAGCGCGACGCCTGTGGCGATCGCGACAGGCATCCACGGGCGCTTCGCCGAAGTAGCAGGTGCGGGCGACGCCTTTTGCGCCGCACTTGAAAAGCCGGATCCGATTCTCGAGCGGCCTGACTCCGTTTCGCGCTTCAGCCGCTTCAAATCGGCGCGCAGTTCCGCCGCCGTCTGGCAGCGCATCTCGCGGTCTTTTTCGAGTGTTTTCGCCAGGATGATTTCAAATTCACCGGGAAGATCAGGATTCACGCGCGTAGGCGGCGCAGGTGCACGATTCAGAATCGCTTCTGTAATTACGCCTGCCGTATTGCCCGTAAACGCCTGCCGTCCAGTCGCCATTTCGTAGAGCACCGTGCCGAAGCTGAAGAGGTCGGAGCGCGCATCGAGTTCTTCGCCGCGCACCTGCTCTGGCGACATGTACGCAACCGTTCCCACGGCGGTTCCCGGGCTTGTAAGGAGAGCCTCGGCGGCGATCGTCGGCATGGCGGATGAGCTTGCTCCAACCCCCACGCGCTCCGGAGCAAGTTTTGCGAGGCCGAAATCGAGCACCTTTGCCTGCCCGCGACGGGTCACGAAAATATTGGCGGGCTTGATGTCGCGATGGACGATGCCTTTAGCGTGGGCGGCGTCGAGCGCATCGGCGATCTGAATGCCGAGGTCAAGCACCAACTCAAATGCGAGCGGCTTCTCGCCGATCCTGTGCTTCAGCGTCTGGCCTTCGAGCAGCTCCATAGCGATGAATGGAATGGTCTCGCCGCCGTCATTGACCACATCGATTTCGTAAATCGTGCAGATGTTGGGGTGGTTCAGCGCTGAAGCGGCGCGCGCTTCGCGCTGGAATCGTTCGAGCGTCGCGCGGTCCTTCGAAAATCCCTCGGGCAGGAACTTTAAGGCAACCTGGCGGCCCAGCTTCGTGTCTTCAGCTTTGTAGACGACGCCCATACCGCCGCCGCCGAGCTTTTCGAGGATGAGATAGTGCGAAAGGGTTTTCCCGATCATGAAGGTTGGCCGAGCGCGCGATGTTAGGCTGCGCTCCCGCCGCAAGTCAAGCTGCGATAGATCGAAGCTGTGGCTCGTCAACTACGTGTTACGCTCGTTTGGTGAAAATCGCGGCCTTTCGAAAGCCTCTGCTGGCTGTTTGCTTTGTCGTTTTCAGTGCCAGCAGCCCGTGTTTCGCGCAATCCGCGCAGAAGATTGTTGACGAATACGTTCATGCCGAAGGCGGCGCGAAAGCTCTCGCGAAGATTCAAACCGCCAGCATTACCGGAAGCCTTACCGACGACACAACCGGACAGTCCGGCACGTATTCGCTGATCACTAAAGCCCCTAACAAGTTCTATTCCGAAATCATCGTCGAGCCCCATCGCCTGATCGAGGCTTACAACGGAAAATCGGCTTGGGGTCAGGACACCCCGGGCCAGGAGACGGGCGCCGATTCATCTCCCGAATCGACGGGCGCACCGCACACGCTAACCGGTGCAGTCGCTACAGAGTGGGAAGCCGCAGGACGTTATTTGAACAGCAGGCTGGCCGACACGAAGAAGTCCAAATTCGGCCTTCAGTTAATCGACATCCAGGACGTGGGCGGGCGCAAAGCCTATCACGTCCACATTTCGCTCTCGTCGGGCGTTTCACGCGAACTGTTTTTTGACACGCAAACCCACTTGATGATTCGTGAAATCATTCCTGCCGCGGCACAGCAGCAGCTACGGGAATCCAAGGGTGCAGTTGCAGAGGAACTTGACTACGCCGACTACCGCGCCGTCGATGGCATCAAGGCGCCCTATCGAATCACGCTCCACCGCGCCGGCCGCGCCTATACCATCGCTGTCTCGCGCATCGAGTGGAACACGCCCGTGAACGATTCCGTCTTCGACTTTCCGAACAATAAGAGCCGCCCGCTC
>Ga0307469_10000537_pt1 | contig 13927 bp, 14 predicted proteins | sample atmos_gasesAM2C__FD_203084 | JGI IMG/M metagenome (GOLD analysis project Ga0307469, IMG submission 203084) | Hardwood forest soil microbial communities from Morgan-Monroe State Forest, Indiana, United States - atmos_gasesAM2C_515 | ecosystem: Environmental > Terrestrial > Soil > Temperate...
CGAGCCTGGGATACCCGATGTAGAGGCACCCTGATTCTGGACGGTTCCTTCTGTAGAAACGCAAGGGGTGCTGCTGCCGGGGGCAGTTGTTCCCGGCATGGTGCTTGGCGGCTTGGCCGGCGTTCCTGGGTTGCTTTGCGAGTTGGAAGGACTGGGCGTCATGCCAGGTACAGTTCCGGATCCGTTGTTCACTGGCGAGCAAGGTGGAAGGCTACCAGGCGTCTGCGACCCGGGAGTGGAACCCGGACTTGTTGATCCCGGTGTGGTAGCGCCCGGAGTGGTCGTGCCGGGTGTGGCTGTACCTCCCGGTTGCGTAGTCGTTCCGGGCGTGGATGGCGACGACGGCGTCGTTTGCGACGGACTCGCCTGTCCAGGCTGCGGCCCAGTTGTAGAACCCGAAGGGCTACTCGAAGTTTGCGATGTTCCGGTCCCCGGCGAACTGGAACTTTGGGCAACAGCAAATGCAGCAACTCCCAGCGCACAACTTAAGAACATGCTCCAAAAAACTTTGTTCCTGCTCATGCGATCTCCATTCATTGGTGGCTGACGCGATTAACTCTAGAGCCGTCGTTCAACGGTGAAAATCCGGTACAGCCCCGAGTTGCTAACGCTGCCATCCCTGATATCGGTCTCCGCGATATTCCGTTTCCCGCAACCAACTCGCGTTCGCGCCTGCGGAAGCGTGATCGGCGCCATCCAGTAAAGCGATGACTTCGTCGGCGCTGGCCACTTCGAGCGACGGCATCCAAGTGTGGTCGAGCCGATCCTGCACAGAACTCGAGGGATTAAAAAGCTTCAGTTTGATGTTGTGGTCATAGGCCCATCTCTGGAGAAAGGCCAGCATGCCTAATCCGCCTCCCTCGATCGCATCGACTTCTGACAACTCCACGACGACGACTCGCGCGTCGCGCTGAGAGAGAATCACATCGCGCAAACGATATGCGGCTTCACTGTGAACAATTCTGCCTTCGCACTGGACGACAGCAATATCACCGATCACCTCAACGTGTGTGTTGAACATGAGTGCCCTCCCTACCTTAATGACAAGCAAGAATCGGGCCGTCCGGGAAAGCGTGTTATATGAGTCGTGTGCCAATCACGGAACGCGGGCCAGCCAGAAGAATTGGGAAATAGCGAGCAAAATCGCGATACGGAAAGCGCCGTATATAAAGACATCAGGGACCACGACTTGTGGTCCCCTTTCTGCATGGGCGAACCTGCTACACGCGGCCGGTTAGAGCAAGCACCAGGAGAATGAGAACAATCAGGCCCAATCCCCCGCTCGGATAGTAGCCCCAGCTCCTGCTATACGGCCATGTCGGCAAAGCACCGATGAGCAAGAGAACCAGCAGTACGACCAATATCGTTGACATCAATATCCTCCTTGCGGCACAACCACGCCGTCAGCCTCCGAAATTAAGCGAACCGACCGGCGATGCGTCTCCGGTACTTGACGTATATACGAGCAAAACATTCAGTTAGGGCAATCGGCATCATTGCACCCGCGGCCCGGTTTCGGATTCACTTTTCACATGCCGGATGGCCGCAATCACCTGCGATCTCGGTCTCCGCAGGTCCTGCCTCTTTGCAGAATTGGCTACAGTATTTCTCCCCGGCCGGAGCAGCGCATAAACACGGAAGATGAGCGCATTTTTTCGTTTCGGTAGTCATGACAGCCTCCTCAGGATGGGGCATTGAACATCAGGTACGGCTTTCGCCAAAGGTTCGCGCAAATCGACCTTCAGATGCTGAGCAGAGGCGCGGCGTTGGCGAGATATGAAGGAGGGTTCCGAAAATACCCTCGCCTCATTTGAGAATTTCAACGCGAGGCGATCGGATTTTTTGGATTCTCCTACAGGAATCGCAGTATGTGCAGGCCACGCCTATCCACTTACCGTTAATGGGACTGATTCAACTCGAGGATCACGAACTGAAATGCACGCACTGATTTTGATCGCCGTCCTCAACGGTTACGTTTCGATTCCGCCGATTCGAACGTTCCAACCTTACCCGGACGTGAAATGCCCCGCCGGGTACTCCATCTGGTGGCCGCAAGGAAAAGAATTCAACAACGATCAATATGCGCAGTGCATCAAGCCTGTCAAGGCGCGTGCCCAAAAGACTATCAACGTGAATCTGAAGCGAAAAGTTTCCGCGAAGTAGGCTCTTTGGACAGCACGCAGCCCTAACTGTGGTAACGAGAAATGGGCTTCAAGGACGACCGTGGAATCCCTGGTCAACCATCTGCTCTTTGCGTTCGTGTGGGTAGCGAATCTCTACATGGCTGTGTTGGCCAATCTGCGGTTGGATATCCGACATGAGCGCTTGGAAATCAAGTCCAAGGATCTCGATCTCCAAGCAGAGGATGGCAAAAGAAGTTCCGACAAAGCCGCATAGGCAAAAGGTAAAAGAGGGTCGCCAGGACCCTCTTTGCCGCAAGGCTGACCGCCCCTGTTATCTACAAAGACAGCATACGGCGGAAGAATGAGCGGTAGCGCTGAAAAGCTACACGCAGATCCTCAGTCGAAATGCTGTCACCACGGTCCCATTGGTGTTCAAGCTGCGAGCGTTCGCGCGAGAAAGCTTCCGCGAGTTGCTGCATGGTGGAAGCGACAAGGCTGTCCGCGTGTTGCACCGCGCTTCTCGGTTCATCGACAAATCCCGTCTGAATGTCGTTCCACCTGCTTTGCAATTCTCGTAGCTGGTCTTCTGGAAAGAGCGGCATCGCCTCGGCCGGCGCGGGCATCTTGGTTTGATGTTCTGAAATGTCAGTCACCGAGCGGTCGGACCGAGACTGCATTTTCTGCGTTGCGCCGGTTTCGGTGTCGAGCACTTTGTCAGCGGAATCTTCCGCCCCGGATGCGGCCAGATCGGCGGTTGTCAATTCTTCTGTGTCGTCGGTTTTGCGTAGTGGTAGTGTCATGCGCGAGCCTCCCGCTTTTCGGTTGATACATCCTGAAGTAATTGGTCGAACAGAGAGCGATAATGAACCATGGCCTTCCGGTAGCCTTCCGTCGTCGCTTGCCCGCGCGCGCGACTCAATGCAATCGCATGAGCGCCACGATAGTTTTCGACGACGAGAGGGTGATCCACCGAGATGATGTCGGCCCGCTCTTCAAAATCCGCCACCGGATAACCGCGCGCTTCCATAAGTTCATTAACCAGACTGTCGGCTTTGGCCACCGAACCGCCCGGATCGTCGACGAACTGGGCCTGAACAGTGTCCCAGCGATTCGAGAAGTCGAGCCGGGCGGATGGCGAGAGGGGGTGGATGTGAAGCGTGTCTCTCTTCTTCTCGCGGAATTCCAGAACTCCCTCGGCGCGACGAACGTTTCCCTCTTTGTGGACCACTCGATCGTATTCGGGCCCGAAGTGGTCGCGCAGCAGTTTGCTACGCCGGTACCGGAAGTAGACCCACGCCATCAGTCCACCCAAGAGTGCAAAGGCAATGGCGATGAAGACAATTTCAGTACGTTGGTCCATGTTGTCGTCCTTTCTGAGCACACGTGGCACACGTGTTGGCGGATCAGATTCGGAAGCGATGGAAGAGGGTTGCACTCGGCAAGGCCCGACCCTCAGCGCGCGGCGCGGAGAGTCGGGTAATCTCGGTAGGTGTAGAGAATCATTTGCAGAACGCAGCGAATGCTCTTACAGCTGCTCAGCCGGGGGCGATACGACTTGCACGATATTGTTGCGCACGGCATACAGAACCAACTGGCTGACGGAATGGACATCGAGCTTGCGCATGAGATTAGAGCGATGGGTTTCCGCAGTCTTTACACTGAGGCCCAGGGCTACGGCAACTTCTTTAGTGCTCTTCCCTTCGGCCAGGAGCTGTACCACTTCCCTTTCTCGCGACGTGAGGACGTCTTTTGACACCGGCTGTTCGGGGCCACCTTTCAGGTAAGTCTCCAGCACGATTTCGGCGACCTTCGAAGTGAAAAATGTCTTTCGCCCAGCCAGCGCCTCGATTGCCGAAATCAGATCGCGACCGGCATCTGACTTGAGAAGATATCCACGCGCTCCCGCCGCCAGTACCTCGCGCACGATTTGCTCGGACTCATGCATGGTCAGAATCAAGACCTTGACGTTGGGATCCATGTGAACGATCTGACGCGTGGCGTCCAATCCATTCAGTTGAGGCATCCCGATGTCGATGATGACAATATCGGGCCGGAGCTTGGCTGCCATTTGCACGGCTTGGCGCCCGTCGCAGGCTTCTCCGCAAACCTCAAGATTGGGATTCCCCTGCACCATCACCCGAATTCCGTGCCTTACCACCTCATGATCGTCAGCAATTAGCACTTTCGAGGCTTTCATCGTCCCCCCTTTTCAACAAGAAAAGCTCATTACGCGGCTTTGTCGAACCACCCGATTGCTTGCTCAGCCAGGAGCTTCAAAAGCGCTTCAGTATAGTTTCGCTGTCCAGTATCTTAAGTCTCGGAAGTATTTCGATGGCGGCAGCTAACCTCAGTTCCGCAGGTCTATGTTAGTTTTGTAAGAAGATGAACGCCCAGCGGTGCGTTGTCTCCACTGCCTGGCGCATTCTCGATAGCGTCAGGAAACGGTATGGTCTACCCGGACTGCGTCAAGCGGCAATAGGGTCTTCACTGTAGTTTCCAAGCGTGATCGCCGGAAGAATTTCAGTTAATTTGTACATGCAGCATTCGAGGGATTTCCCAGGATTACCCTATAACGAGGAACCAAGTATCCGTGTTCAATCTCAACGTTAAGCGTTTGCCTTTGCCCTAATCAGACAATGCCTGAGACTCTTACAAGATACGTTTGTGTGCACGGGCACTTTTACCAGCCCCCGCGCGAGAATCCGTCGTTGGAGTACGTCGAATTCCAAGAGTCCGCTTATCCGTATCACGACTGGAACGAACGGATCACGGCGGAATGTTACGCGCCCAATGCAGCCTCTCGCATTATGGATGAGCGCGGTCGAATCGCGAGCATCGTTAACAACTACGCGAAAATCAGCTTCAACTTTGGCCCAACCCTTCTTTCGTGGCTGAAAGAGAAGGCGCCGGAAGTTTACGAGGCGATTCTTGAGGCGGATCAGAAGAGTCGCGAAACCTTCTCGGGGCACGGCTCGGCAATAGCGCAAGCTTACAACCACGTGATCATGCCGTTGGCCAACCCTCGCGATAAACAGACGCAGGTGATCTGGGGGATCGGAGACTTCGAACAGCGATTTCACCGGGCTCCCGAGGGGATGTGGCTGCCGGAAACCGCCGCTGATCTGGAGACGCTCGATTTGCTTGCTGAATACGGAATCAAGTTCACCATCCTGGCCCCTCGCCAAGCCAGTCGAGTGAGAAAGATCGGATCGCGTTCATGGAAAGAGATCAGCGGTGAGCGCATCGACCCAACTCGACCCTACCTGCTGAAATTGCCGTCTCGGCGAACGATGTCAGTTTATTTTTACGATGGACCGATTTCGCGGGCGGTCGCTTTTGAGCACCTCCTTGATAACGGGCAGCAATTCGCGGAACGCATCGCGAGCGGGTTCTCCGATACTCGGGAGTGGGCGCAGTTGGTGCACATCGCGACGGATGGAGAAAGCTACGGCCATCATCACCACTTCGGAGAGATGGCGTTGTCGTACGCGCTAGACCACCTCGAATCCAACCAACTTGCGCAGCTCACCAATTACGGACAATTTCTCGCGGCGCACCCGCCGACCCACCAGGTCGAGATCTTCGAGAACAGTTCGTGGAGTTGTGTCCATGGTGTCGAGCGCTGGCGGTCGGACTGCGGGTGCAACTCCGGCGGTCACAGCAATTGGAACCAACAGTGGCGAGCGCCACTCCGGAACGCTCTTGACTGGCTGCGCGATCGCCTGGTGCCGGTGTTTCAAGAGAAAGGGCGGTTGCTCCTGAAGGATCCGTGGGCCGCACGCGATGCGTATATCGACGTAGTGTTGGACCGCACCGACGAAAATATCGAGCGCTTTTTCGGCCAGCACGCCAGTCAGGAATTGAACGCTAGTGACAAGGTTACGGCTCTCAAACTGCTCGAGATGCAGCGCCACGCAATGCTGATGTATACGAGCTGCGGATGGTTTTTTGATGAACTCTCTGGCATTGAGACCGTCCAGGTGATTCATTACGCTGGCCGCGCATTGCAACTGGCCGTCGAAATCTCGGGTGACACCACCCTGGAATCTTCGTTTCTGGCGAAGCTAGCCGAGGCAAAGAGCAATGTGCCCGAGCATCGGGACGGCGCACACATCTACGAGAAGTTCGTAAAGCCTGCGGTGCTTGACATACGGCGACTGGCGGCGCACTACGCCATCCGATCCGTATTCGAGGAATATGGGGATCAGGCTGAGATTTACAGCTACAAAGCCAATCGATCCGAGTACCGGCGTGCCGAGGCAGGCAAGATGAAACTGGTGACGGGGCGAGCCAAGTTCACTTCGCGAATTACTCATGAGTCAGCGATCCTCGCCTTCGCGGTACTCCATCTGGGAGACCATAACGTAAGCGGTGGCGTACGTGACAGCCAACCGGGAGATGCCTTTGAGGCAATCTCGGAGAGTCTGCACTCCGCGTTCGCTCGCGCCGATGCGCCCGAAGTGCTGAGTTTGCTACAACACAGTTTCGAGACCAACATTTATTCGCTTAAGTCCCTATTTCGTGACGACCAGAGAAAAATTCTGGACATCATCCTGGGTGGAGACCTGGCGGAGGCAGAAACCAGCCTGCTTCACCAATATGAAAAGGAGGCGCCTCTCATGCGCTTCCTGGCCGACCTGCACGTGGAACAACCCAAGCTTTTCCGCACGCTAGCCGAATTTGCACTCAACAACCGGCTGCGCGACATGCTCGGCAGCGAGACTATGGTTACCGAGCGCGTGGAGGGTCTGTTGCGGGAAGCCAGAGAAATGCAGATTCCTTTGGATACCTCGACGCTGGAATTTGTGATGCGCCGCAGAACCGAGGAGCGCGCCCGCGCGTTCTGGGCAAACCCTGGCGAACTGGCGGGTCTGCAGCGACTGGAGACTGCCGTGCAGGTTGCTCGCAGTTTGCCATTCCCCGTGAATCTTTGGCAGGTGCAAAACCTGTGCGCGCAACGACTGGACGGAACGTTCAGCGCCATGCGGAGCGAAGCCGAACGGGGAGATGAGGCAGCAAAAGCTTGGGTGCAACATATGTCGGCACTGGCGAAAACGCTCGACCTACGTGTTTCGTAAGCACCCATCTGGTAGGACGGGTTGAGCGAAACGCTCTTAGCTCTCGGATTTCCCGCCCACCACCTGAGCGTGTCCGAGGGCAGCTACGAGCGTTACCCCGCCAATAATATTGCCAAGCAGGGTGGGTAGGAAAAAGCGCGTCAAGTAGGTACCCCATGTCACGTACTTGCTCACCACCATGAAGAACACGGTTGTGGATCCGGCGACGACGTGATTGAAGCCGCCGAGGCCGACCATATAGGTGAGAATGATAATGATGCTCACGCGCGCTGATTCCGCGCCCGGCAGCAGCCAGACCATCAACGCAATGAGCCACCCAGCGAACACGGCACGCATCAGCGCGATTCCAAAACTCGAACCGAGATGGGCGAAACCGATTTCTGTCAACGCGCGCATGACGTTCTCATCAAACAAATGCACTTTTGCCACGCAGAAGGCAAAGAGGTAGGTTCCGAGCAGATTCGCTGCAAGAACGACGATCCAAAGTTGCCATACCCGGTTGAGGGTGCGTAGATTTTTCTTCTGCATCAACGGCAGAATGACGGTGAGCGTGTTTTCCGTAAAAAGTTGTTGGCGGCCGAGAACAACCAGCAAGAAACCGATGCAATATCCCGCCCTGGATATCAAAGGCACCCATGGCTGGTCGGGGAGGTGTGCTCGCAAAAGAGCTTCTGCGACGAACGAAGCGCCCATGGAAAGGCCGGCGGCCAAACCAGACCACCCCAACGCAGCGTTCGGTCTTTTGAGTTCCTCTTCACCTTCCCGGCGTATGGTTTCGTAAACCACATTGGCGCCGATCGCCAGCCTGTCTTGAACGCGCTCTTCTTCCCGTCGAGTAGAAATCACGGCATCTGCGGGAGTTGCCTCCTTGATGTTGGTCGTGACTTCCTTCAGAGTTGATCGTGACTCCCGTTTCTTTACATTGACAGCCATAGATTTCAGTCACGAGGGTCAAAAACAAAAGGGCCTCGAGAAAAGTCCCTTCGTCGGCCCTCAGATCTACACGTTGACGTGCGATCCGGCTGGGTCGCACGAATCGCGGCAGATAGTTCATGCAAACTCACCTCATGCGGTCCGCGTCCCCAACACGAAATGAAGGATCAGCGAGATCACCGCGAACACCAGGAGCAGGTGGATCAGCGCGCCGGCTGCATGAAATACGGTGAAACCACACACCCAAGCAATCAACAAGACCGCAAACAGTATTGTCCAAATACTCATAAATCTCCTCCAAGTCAGCGAGATTTATATGCTTGACCGCGGCTAGTCTCCATACCTGCTATCAAGTACACATGCACCCCGTGACGCTTTACGACCGCCCTCCGAAGTACGTATGGACATTCGAGATGTGTAATGGACCTCAGGTAGGCGGACTAGTGCAACCTGCCCGCACAACCGGGAATCTTGGTTATGAGTACAGGTATCACCCGATGCCCCGGACCAGGCAATCTGGAGAAAATGCTGATGATTTCCAAGGTGCGCTTATGAGCTTGAAGATCGATGCTGAACGTTGGTGTGAGTCCGTGACGAACGAGACTTGCGCACGGGCAACCTCAACTATTTGCAGTCAAGCAGCGATCTCGTTGTGCGCTGCCTGCGGAATGCCCTTGTGTGAATCTCACGAGATCGTGTGCCAAAACTGTACAGCGGGTACATGCTTGAATTGCAAACATGCGTGTTCGGCCGGGGTTCCTGAGCTTGTCGCCTCGGCTGCCTGAGTAGCAGCCACAATGCTTTCCCCTGCCCGAACCAATTGCGGATCAGTTTGGGAGGAAGTGCGGTTACAGAATGAACCGGATGCAAGCCTGCCGTGGGGGCGCGCTACTTTCTTAGCAATGTAGTGAAAGTAGTTGCACCGTTCCCGTCGAAGCGGTGTTCACAACCCAGGGGAGGAGCTTTATGCGAATCGCGCAGGTTGCGCCGTTGTATGAGTGTGTGCCGCCCAAGCTGTACGGAGGGACAGAGCGGATCGCCTCGTACTTAACAGAGGAACTTGTAAGGAAGGGGCATGACGTTACGCTATTTGCCAGCGGGGACTCCCTCACGCAGGCGAAACTCGTCCCCGGGTGTCCCAAAGCGCTTCGCCTGGATACACATTGTATCGATCAACTCGCCCACCATGTCCGAATGCTCGAGTCCGTAGTAGCGCATCAAAATGAGTTTGACATCATTCATTTTCATATCGACTATTTGCACTATCCACTGGCGCGAATCATGGGTTGGACCACGCTTACTACACTGCATGGGCGCCTCGATATTGCAGATTTAGTTCCTCTCTACCGCGAATTTGAGGAAATGCCAGTTTCGTCGATTTCCAATGCACAGCGGGAGCCTTTGCCGTGGTTGAACTGGCAAGGAACCGTTTACCATGGACTACCGAAGAATCAGTATGAATTCAGCCCAAATTCAGATGGGTATCTCGCTTTCCTGGGACGGACGTCCCCGGAAAAAGGTCTGGATGAAGCCATTGCCATTGCGCAAAAACTGGGCATGCCCTTGAAAATTGGCGCAAAGGTCGATGACGCCGACCTGGAGTATTTCGAAGCGCATCTTAAACCGCTCCTCGAGCAATCCGACATCGAGTTCCTGGGGGAGATTGGTTTTCCGGAGAAGAATGAATTGCTTGGCGGTGCGGCGGCCCTGCTATTCCCGATCCGTTGGCCAGAGCCATTCGGAATCGTGATGATCGAAGCCATGGCTTGTGGAACACCGGTGATCGCATACCCGCAAGGATCCGTCACGGAAGTTTTAGAGGATGGAATTACGGGCAGCCTGGTCTCAGATGTTGATAGTGCAGTACGCGCCGTGCGTGACATCGATGCGATCGACCGCGCGGGATGCCGGCAGCGATTTGAGGAGAGGTTTACTTCGGATCTCATGAGTGTGCAATATCTGCGCATGTACGAGGAACTCTTACGACAAAAAGGAGAGGCGATCCCCACTTCTAGCGGAGTTCCTATTGTTTGATGTAAGCATAAAGACGGAATTCTACGTGGCCACCGGCTGGCCTCCGGTGGAGGAGCGCATTCGCGTTCTGAAGTACGGCCAGATGTTCGCCGTATTCGACCGGTACGGAAACATACGGGCATCCGGACTTGGCGAACATGGAATTTACTACCACGGAACACGCTACTTGTCGCATCTGACGCTGTCCCTGGACCAGACCCCGCCGCTTTTCCTGAGTTCGGGAGTTCGATCTGACAATTCCTTATTTTCCGCCGACCTGACAAACCTGGATCTCTTCGATGAGGATCAGGTGATCCTCAAGCGAGGCACGGTCCACCTGGTGAGGTCCCGTCTGTTGCGGCGAGGAGTCTGTTATGAGCAGTTACGGCTGACGAACTACGGCTCGGTGGCCGTCGATGTTCCCGTCCGCATCGACTTCGGCGCGGATTTTGCCGATATTTTTGAAGTGAGAGGAGTGCGACGCGACCGAAGGGGCGAACGGTTGGCGGACATCGTTGAGCGGGATCAAGTCCTGATGCAGTACCTCGGCCTCGACGGGGAAATCCGATGCGCCCGATTTCATTGCTCCCCCATTCCCGATGAGATATCACCCTCCCATTTTCGAATCAATGCAGAGCTTGCTCCCCGGGAAACGATGAAATACCAGTTCACGCTGTGGTGTGAGGACTCACAGCCCGAGGTGCAGGAGACTTTCGACAGTGCGTTGTCGGCGGTTTCGTGGGAGTTTTCCGAAGCTCAACGGGATATTTGCACGATTCGATCTTCTAATGCTGAATTGGACAACTGGCTGAATCGCTCCTTCGCCGACGTCCACATGATGACGGTTGGGAACCCGGAGACGGAGTACCCCTACGCCGGTGTGCCCTGGTTCAGCACCGTGTTCGGGCGCGATGGAATCATCACCGCGTTGGAGTGCCTGTGGATGAATCCGCGCATCGCCCGGGGTGTTCTCCACTACCTGGCTGAAACGCAAGCGCAGGATATCGACCCGCGAGCGGAAGCTGAGCCTGGAAAGATCGTGCACGAAACGCGGACCGGCGAAATGGCGAAATTGCGGGAAGTCCCTTTTGGACGTTACTACGGGAGCGTTGACGCCACTCCCCTGTTCGTAATGCTGGCGGGCGCCTTCTACGAGCGAACGGGAGACCTTGAGTTCATCCGTACGGTATGGCCAAACATCGAGTTGGCTCTCGCCTGGATGGACAACTTTGGCGACGCAGATGGCGATGGGTTCGTGGAGTACCAGCGGCAATCGGAAACAGGACTCATCCAGCAGGGCTGGAAGGATTCTAACGATTCGGTGTTCCACGCGGACGGATCGCCGGCGGAACCTCCGATTGCATTGTGTGAAGTACAGGGATATGTGTACGCTGCGAAGCGCGCCGCCGCTCGGATGGCACATGCGTTAGGTGACGAAACACGAGCCGATGTTCTTGAGCTTCAAGCGTCCGGCTTGCAACAACGATTTGAGGAGCATTTCTGGTGTGAAGACCTCTCCACTTACGCGCTGGCTCTCGACAAATACAAACAAGCATGCCGGGTGCGTACGTCAAACCCAGGCCATTGCCTCTATACCAAAATCGCTCGAGTGGACAAAGCGGAACGGGTCGCTGAACGTTTGTTCGGGGAAGACTCGTTTTCGGGCTGGGGCGTGCGCACGGTCAGTTCGGACGAAAAAAGATACAATCCCATCTCTTACCACAACGGATCTGTGTGGCCGCACGACACGGCGCTGTTTGCCAGTGGGCTCGCCAATTATGGGTTGACACATCATGCCATGTACTTGTTCGACGCGCTTTTCGAAGCGAGTTCATTTTTCGAAATGAACCGCCTGCCCGAACTGATTTGTGGATTGCACAGGCGTTCTGGGGAGGGTCCGACCCTTTACCCCGTCGCCTGCTCTCCTCAGGCGTGGTCCGCCGGGGCCCCCTTTCTATTGTTGAAGGCCGTACTTGGCTTATCGATCGATTCCCTGAAACGTGAAATTATTTTCGAACAACCTTGCCTTCCCAGCTCAATCAGCAACATGACGATCGGTGGATTGCAAGTTGCCGACACTTCGGTCGACTTATTGATCAAACGCGGGGATCAACACGTCGAGGTGGAGGTCCTTCGCAAAAGCGGCCACCTCGACATTGTTGTACGCCACCAGTGGGCCAAAAGCGTTCTTTGACGCACGGCTTGGCCCTTAAGGAAACGTTCGCGGCAGTCCTACCCTCGAACCCCGATTTACTTCCAAAGTCTCAGCCTAGATCGTATGGATAGGGCATCAGGACGCGGCTTCTTCGCTTCGCGTTCGAACTGGCTGCGAGTGTGCGAAATCAATCCCAAGAGTGGAGGCAACATGGCGCAAGAAAATTTTCAATCTCTGTACGTTAACGAACTGAAAGATCTTTATAGCGCGGAGCAGCAACTGGTGAAGGCACTGCCAAAAATGGCCAAGAATGCCGGATCCAAGCCTCTCCGTGAGGCATTTACCAATCATCTCGAAGAAACCAAGAACCATGTCACCCGTCTCGAGCAGATCTTCGAGAGCTTGGGCGAGAGCCCTAAAGGCAAGAAGTGCGTCGGCATGGAAGGGATCGTGGAGGAAGGTGGGGAAGCAATCGACGAGTACGATGGTTCGGTCCTCGATGTTGCCCTGATCGCCGCTGCGCAGCGAGTCGAACACTATGAAATCGCGGCCTACGGCTCGGTTTGCGCGTACGCGGAACTTCTCGAACGCTCCGAGGATCTCGGTCTTCTAAAGGAGACTCTGGAGGAAGAGAAGCAGGCGGATGAGAAACTGACTGAACTCTCAGAGGATGTGAATCAAAGTGCACTCGGGGCCCAGTCGGAGGAGGATGCTCCTACCCCAGCAGCGCCCCGGGGAACGACACGCTCACGCAAAACTCGATCGGCTGCTTAAGAGTCAGACTCGATCCGGACGAACAGGCAACGCCTTGTCGTCCGGATTTTGTTGCTCGCAGGAATGTTCATTGGGCGGCAATCATGGTCTCGATCGCCATCATCAGTTCCCGAGACACTTCTGACTTGGTAACGTAGGCGTTCGCACCAGCGCTGAGGGCCGCTTGACGCATCAGGGAAGGCTCATGCTGGCTCAAAATTACCACCTTCGAAAGAGGAGCCTCGTTACGAATGAGTTGAGCTGCCTCAAGTCCATTGAGCCTGGGCATGGTGATATCGAGAACAATCACATCGGGGTTTAGTTCCCGGACACGGTCCACGGCATCCTGGCCATCTGTGGCTTCTCCACAAACTTCCCACTCTGGATGGGACTCAAGAAGCGAACGCAGTCCTCGTCGGAAGATCTCGTGATCATCGGCGATCAAAATTCTAACCGGCATTTCCTTGCGCAATATACCTTGTCGCGCGTTCATGCAGTAGCCAACTCGCGATCCAGGGCCTGCTCTTGTACAGGAATAACGACTTCCACCACAGTTCCCGGATTTGCGTTCAAGAGCCGTAACGCACCGCCAAACTCCTCAACACGTTGGCGCATACCGCCGATTCCCACGCCGACGTTACCGGGGCGAAACTTCATCGTGTCCTCCTCCAGGCCCTTACCGTTGTCGCGAATCTCGACCGAAACGTTCCCGGCGTTTCGGATGAGAGTAACCGTACTCTGGGATGCCTCGGAATGTCGAAACACGTTCGTGAGGGCCTCCTGAATGATCCGAAAAATCGCTGTCTCGAAGCGAGGAGTGAGTCGCGGAAAGCTTGGGGGCTGTACGTTCAAAGTCGTTTCGATTCCGCTGC
>Ga0307469_10000538_pt1 | contig 13927 bp, 19 predicted proteins | sample atmos_gasesAM2C__FD_203084 | JGI IMG/M metagenome (GOLD analysis project Ga0307469, IMG submission 203084) | Hardwood forest soil microbial communities from Morgan-Monroe State Forest, Indiana, United States - atmos_gasesAM2C_515 | ecosystem: Environmental > Terrestrial > Soil > Temperate...
GCATGTACATCCACCCCTTTCTCGTGAGTTCGATCTTTCGGCTGTTGTGACGCAGGAACTCGTTGTTGCGGAGCGCTTCGCAGGCTTGGCGGACCGCGTCGACGTCCTTGTACGGAAGCAGCGCCGCGAGCTGGCCGTACGTGTTGTAGTCGTCGTCGACGAGCAGCCCGTGGTTGTCCTTCAGCACCACGACGATGCGATCGGGCAGCGTCACGGCACCGCTCCTGCGAAGCGTTCGTTGATCGCCTCGAGCACGGCCGGACGCGCGCCGTCCGGGAGCTCGCGGAGGATCTCGACGATGTCCACGACGGCCGTCACGGCCTGACGGAACTCGGCCGAGTACGGCACGAGCGTCGAACCGTTGCGCACGGGGACCGGTTTGGCCTTCTGTTGCTCCTTCACATGGCTCCTTTCCTCCTTGCGCAGGGCGACGTGCAACGTCCCGATGCGCGTCTTCGATCGCTTGTCGATGCGTCCGTCGTGCCAGAGGTCGCGGAAGGCACGCGCGACCTTCTCGGGCGGCACGCCGAGATCCGTGGCGATGATCTCGGCGCATTTGCCGACGTCGCTGTCGAGCTCGCCACCGCGGACACCGAGCCACGCGACGATCTGCTCGGGCAGCGGCGGTTTGTCCTCGATCGACAGCGCGCCCGGCAGCACGACCGACGTCGTCGTCCAGTGCACGAGGTTCTCCGTGCGCAGCGTCGTGAGTGCCGTGCGCACGTTCGGCGCCTCCGTCCGGAAGCGCTCGGCGAAGTACCCGAGGACGTCATCGGCTTCGACCGTGCCGCCGCGGCCGCGGACGTGTTCGAGGATCAGGTCGGGCAACGTCACTAGATCCCGAACCGCTTGCGCTCGATGTCCGAGAATTCGTAGCCGTGCCGCTTGAGGAACTCCACGAACCACGGCGCCATCGCGTAGTCCTTCGTGAGCCACCGGAACTCGCCGGCCTGGAAGCTGGCCGCGAACAGAGCGCCAGCGAATGCCGCCCTCTCGAGGCTCGCGGGCGACTGCGCCGCGTATTCCCTTAGCGCACCGGGGTGCGTCGCGAAGCCGAGCGCTTTGCAGATGTCGCTCTCGACCTCGCCGATGTAGAAGTCGGACGCCACGGCCCACGCGATGACGGTGCGGATCTCGTCCTTCGAGATCTTCTTGCCGCGCATGTTCGCGACGATCTGCTCGAGGAACTTGTAGCGCGCACCCATCGCCGCATCGAAGGCCTCCTCCTCGGCCTCGCGTGCGTTCCGGTCCTCTTTCGACTCGGTCTTCGCGGCGCCGGCGGAGCGCGGCTGGTGGGGCTTGACGTCCTTCGTGTTCTTGAGCTCGCTCGCCCCTTTCTTGTTGTGGCGGGTGACGTCGGTGCAGACGTAGACGAGCTTGTGGTTGCCGGTGTACGAGGCCTCGATGGCGAGCGCGTGGCACGGCTCCTTCTTGTGCTGCGCGACCGTGAAGGGAGCGTCGCTCGTCGACTTACCGAGGAGGCGAGCCTTCGTGCCGAACGTCGGATAACCCACGAGCTTGATGCCCTCCCGCTTCGCGCGTTCCTTCGCGTCGGTGCGGAAGTCGGCCTTCTTCTGCTCGCGCAGCTGGTCCTGAACGGCGTCCGACATCGTGCGCCACGGGCTCGCCTTCTCGTCCGCGATCGCCTTCACGACGCGTTCCGGATGGTCGGCGAGCTTGCGCAGCACGAGCGCGTCGTCGATCGAGATTCCGCCGGAATCGAGCGCCTCCTTCGCAGGCTCTGGCAGCTCGACGAGCGACAGGCGCTTCGAGATGTGCGACTGCGATTTGCCGACCTGCGCCGCGATCTCGTCCTGCGACTTGCCGAGGTCGACGAGCATCCGGAAGCTCTCGCCCTCTTCGATCGGCGTGAGGTCCGTCCGCTGCAGGTTCTCGACGAGCATGGCCTCGATGCGCGCGCCGTCGTCCGGGTACTCGCGCACGACGCACAACACTTCGTCCGCACCGGCGATGACCGCGGCTGCCAGACGTCGCGCACCGGCGACGACCATGTAGCCGTCCGCGTTCGGCGTGACGACGAGCGGTTGCACGAGACCCTGCGCGGCGATCGACGCTGCCATCTCGGAGACGTCGCCGACGTCCTTGCGGGGGTTGTCGGGCGCCTGATGCAGCGACTCGACGGGGATCAACGCGACCTGCTCGTTCTTCATGCTGCGACCACCTCCACGGAGACGACGCCTGCGGACAAGGGGAAACCGAGATCGCTCCACACGCGCGGCGTGCAGTCGTAGGTGCGCGGCGGCCTCATGTCGCCGAACAGACCCGTGTCGTTCAGCCACGCGCGCACGCGCCGGCCGTTCATCGGATTGCGGAGCGTCACGAACCTGCGGAGCGCGTGGGCCGTCGCCGTCGCGCACGTCGCGCGCCACGGATCGAAGGGCTCGCCGGATTCGGTGCCGGTGCCGTACGCGTACCACGACATCCCGACGACGTCCGCGGTCTCCGCCGGAGCTCGGGACGGGGGAGGAGGGGCAGTGTGCCCCGAGCTCCGAAGCGGATCCCGTGTCGCGGGCGCGACAACCTTCTTACGCTGCTTCGCAGGTGCCGGTGCCACCTGAGCGACGCGCGGCTCTCGGTGCGCGCAGCCGACGAACGCGCTGACGACGAGCACCCAGACCGACAGGACGATCGCCACGACGGCGCGCCTCATCGCTTCACGACCACGTAGACGGCGCACGCTGTGACGGCGACGCACGCCGCGGCGAAGCGGATCCAGTCACCGCGGACGAAGGCGGCGCCGGCGATGACCGACTCGACGAGCGTCGCCAGATACACCCATCCGAAGCGCGGTCGCGGCCGGTACAGGCGCCGTGGACCGGCTGGGGAAGGCATGTGGATAACCTGTGCGTAATTACGGCGCTGGCATTCGAGAGACTGCACTTCTCCCCTCCTTCTCACGTCTCGTTGTCCCCCTCGGTCCCTGTCCGTCGGGCGAGCGCTAGGCGCTCTGCTGCTCCCCGCCCTGCTCGTTCTTGAGGGCGGCGATGATCTCGTTCAGCTGCGGGATCCGCAGCTCCGTCATGGACTTGACGTCGTACTTCGCGTAGCACTCGGCCTTGAACGCGTCGTCGGCCTTCCCGAGCTCGTGCGCGATCGCGAAGATCTGCTTGAGCTTGCGCGCCGGGAGCGAGTCCGCCGGCGGCTCGGACGTCGTCGTCTGCTCGCTGTTGGCGCCGGACGATGCCTCAGGCGTCGCTGCCGCCGTCGTTCCACGGTCGGCGTCTTCGGTGTCCTGCGTGAACAGATGCGACGCCATCGTGCAGCCGAGCACCGCGTCGACGAGCGCGCGCTTGCGCGCCATCTTGAGGACGGTGTTGGCGATCGTGTAGTCCGCGTCCTCGGCCGTGTACCGCACGTAGCACTTGTTCGAGTGGTCCTTCGGCCATCCGCGGTCCTGCTTGCTCGGCCAGTGGTTGCAGTTCTTGCGGAGGTAGCGCTTCTCGAACGAGTTGCACTCCCCCACGCCGTCGCCGACGACCTGCCCGGTGCTCTTCTTGATGAGAACGACGCGCACGACGTAGCGGAAGAACGGGCGCTCCCAATCCTCGACCTTGTCGACGACTTCGGTCTTCGGCGCGAGCCCGTACAGGTACGAGACCTTCTCGGCCCCCGGCTTGTACAGGCTCGGCTTCTTCGTGCCGGGGATGACGCCGTAGTCCTCGCCATCGGTCAGCGCTTCCTTCTGCACGGCGATCAGCTGGTCGAGCTGGTTCTTGAGCTCCGCCGGCGTCATGGCGAAGCCGACGTGCGGCGAAGTGACGATCTCGCCTTCGACGACGTCGAGTGCCTGTTCGTTGGTCACGCTGCATCTCCTTTCACGGTCACGCCTTCGGACAGCGGCACTGCGTCGACGTCGTCGACCGACGCCGGAATCCCCATGCCGCCCGCGCACTCCGGGCACGGCACGGACACGTACAGCCCGTTGCGTGTCGGCGCGAGCAGCGCACCGGTGTCCTCGCAGAACGGGCAGTTCGGCGCGCTCATGCCGGCACCTCCTCGACGGGCTGCGTCGCGGCGATCCCCACCTCGCGCAGGAACCGCGAGTGCCCGAGATCGTTGCTCTGCCACTCCTTCACACCGGAGATCACGAGCCGGTCGCGTGCGCGCGTCGCTGCGACGTACCTCAGGCGCCGCTCCTCGGCGACGTCGCCGAGTTCGACGGCGCGTTTGTGCGGGAGCAGCCCTTCGGACACGCCGATGACGTCTACGCACGGCCACTCGAGTCCCTTCGAGCGATGGATCGTCGACAGCACGACGCGACCTCGAGGGTCCTGGTCCTTCGCGGCTTCCTGCTGCGCGCGCGCGAACTCGAGGAAGTCCGCCGTCTTGCCGAACTTGCCGGCGGCGACGACGAGCTCGTTGAGGTTCTCGATGCGCGAGCTGTCCTCGCTCTCGGTCCCCTCTTCCGACGACAGCCAGTGGTCGTACTCCGTGCGTTCGCGGATGGTCCGGATGGCGACGGCCGGCGGCATCGTCCGGACCATCCGGACGAGGTGCGTGAACTCGCGCGCCTTCTCGATCTGCCAGTCCTTGAGCTTGAGCGGGAGCGGCAGCGAGTCGAAGAACGTGCCGCCGTGGCGACCGACGAAGTCCTCGACGTCGGCGAGGAAGGCCTTGCCGAGGTAGCGCGTCGGCCGCGAGATCACGCGCGCGATCGACTCGCGGTCGTCCGGGTCGAGCGAGATCCGGAGATAGGCGAGCATGTCCTGCACCTCGGAGCGCGCGTAGAACCCTTGCGAGCCGACGATGATGTACGGCACGCGCGCACGCAGGCACGCGTCCTCGACGGCGCGCGACTGCGCGTTCGTCCGGTACAGCACCGAGAACCACTCCGGCGACTCGCCGAGCGCGACCTCCTGCGAGATCTCCTCGACGATGGCCTTCGCTTCGTCGTCCGGCGTCGAGTACTCGCGGAACACGGGCTCGACCTCGGCCGGACGCGTGGCGATGAGATCGGCGTGATCCTCGGGCATGGCCGCGGCGATCGCGTTGGCGAGACGGATCACGTGCTCGTCGCTGCGGTAGTTGTGTTCGAGCCCGATGATCCGCGCGCCGGGGAACGTCTCGGCGAAGGCGAGGAACTGTTCGGGCTTCGCGCCGCGCCATCCGTAGATCGACTGTCGGACGTCGCCGACGGCCGTGATGTTGTTCTGCGGCGCCGCCATGAGCTTGAGCAGGTCCCACTGCACGCGGTTCGTGTCCTGCGTCTCGTCGACGAGGAGCCACTCGTAGCGCTCCTGGATGCGCGCGCGGAACGCGTCGTCTTCCTCGAGGCGCTCGAGCGCGAGGATCAGCATGTCGTCGAAGTCGACGACACCCTCGGCGCGCTTCCACGCGTCGTACAGGCGCCACAGCTCGGCGAGCTTGCGCGCGGCCTTCTCTCCCACCGGACCGTCGAACGCGTCGGCCTCGAGGTCCTCGGGGGTCATGCGTTCGTTGCGCGCGAGCGACAGGAGGTGGAGGACCGTCGAAAGGTCCGCATCGTTCCACGTGATCGCTTGCGGCCACATCTTCGACGGGCCCCCGATGAGGCCCTTGATCGTCGACCGGACCTTCCATTCCGGGATGACCTCGATCGTCGGGTCGTCCTCGCGGAGCCAGCGCAGACACACCGAGTGGAACGTGCCGCCGGTGATGTGCGAGACGAGCGCCGCGTCGCCGGTGAGCTTCGTCAGCCGGTCGAACATCTCGATCGCCGCCTTGCGCGTGAACGTCACGAGCAGGAGCGAATCCGGAGCGACGCCGCGATCGACGAGATCGGCGACGCGATGAACGAGGGTCTTCGTCTTGCCGGATCCGGCCGCGGCGACGACGAGCACCGGACCTTCGCCGTGACGGACGACGTCGAGCTGCGACGGGTTGAGGGCGCTGTGATCGATCACGAGTGCGCCGTCCCGTTCGAGTGCTGTTTGTCGTCGCGCGCCGCGACACGCAGGTGCGCGTTGCCGTAGTCCATCGCCTGCTGTTTGGTCTTGAAGCCGGCCGCCGACCAGTTGCAGACGCAGGACACGGCGAACGACGTCTTGCCGTGCGTCGACGTTTCGGCGACCGACACCGAGTGCTTCGTCGGTTCGTACTTCTCGCCGAGGATCGCGGCCTTCTCGGCGCTGAACGCGTGGGCCGCGCGACGGAGCTCGGCGCCAAAGGTGTGCGCGCCCTTCGCGTGCAGCTGTCCGGCGATCCAGTGCATCTTGCCGATGTACTTGCGCGTCAGCTCCTCGAGCTCGGCGAGCTGACGCTGCGCGGGATGCGGTTCGCAACGCTCGGCGACGATGGCCTCGACGACGTTCTTCGTCGCGTCCTCGAGCTCGTGGATCGCCTTCTGCGCGGCCTCCATCGCCGATTCGATGCGCACCGTCATCGCGGCCTCACTCCCCCGGTGATCCAGCGCTCGTGTCCGGGGCGGCAGTTGCAGGATTCGTACGGCCGACGGTCGGCGAGGATGCGGCCGAGGAGGGCCAGAGAACCAGCCGCGGCGAGCGACTGCCGGATGACGCCGCACTGCTCGCAGCGGAACAGGACGTACAGCTTTTGCGCGCCGATATAGCCGACGTTCGCGAGCGTCACGTCGTCGACGTCGACGACGGCGTTCAGGAACGACTGCGGACCGGACGGGACGAACACCTTGCCCGCGTCGATCGAGATTCCGAGGGAATCCCGGAGCGCGAGTGCGAGCGCGATACGCCGTTCGTCGTCGCTGCCCTCGCGGGCCCGCTCCAATGCGAGCGCGATCTCACGCTTCGACTGCTCGTAGGCGATGTGCGCCTGCTCCGAGAGCGGGATCTGCACTTCGATGTCTGCTGTCACGCGGCCTCCAATCCGCGGTCCGTCGTTCGGACCGGTTAACCTGCCTGCCGGCAGCCCTCACGCGGCCTGCCGTCGCCGCCGGGGCTCACTCCCTGGCGGCGCTTGTGTCCCTGGCCCCCGCTAAGTTCCTTGACACGAACGTTTGTTCCGACTACGGGGGAAGGAGTTCCATTGCTCAACCGCTCCTCAGCGCCTTCGAGGATCCGGGCGAAGACGTCGTACGGGTCAGGACGCCGCATGGGCCGGCCTCTCCGTGACGCGGTAGAACGCGGCCATCGGGCACCCGAGCGCGTCGGCGAGCCGCTTCGCGACGCCGGGACTCGGGATCTTCTTCTCGGCCTCGACGTCCGACAGGTAGCCCGAAGAGATTCCGACCTCTCGGGCCAGAGCCCGCTGGCTCTTCCCCTGCTGGATGCGGATCGTCATCAGGGCGGCTCCGTTCACTACGACCTGAGTCATGATTCTCTGAGTATAGAGAGCAGTAGCGATATGTCAACAGGGCCCGGGACTGCTCGCCAGATGTGCCTGTGGCCAGCGGAACTACACGGGTGGTATCCGCAGGTAGAGGGCGTAGTCTCTCTTTCGAGAGAGCGCGCTCGCCGGAGAGCGCTTGCGAGCACTTCGGAACCTCTCTACGGTGGGAGCGTGCAGAGCAAGGCACTCGGGGCGTACCTCCGCTATCTGCGGGAGCAGCGTGGCCTCGAGGAAGCCGAAGCGGCGCGCCGATCGAAGATCAAGAGCACTGGCCGCTGGTACGAGTACGAGGCGGGCGAGCAGTCGACGAAGAAGGGCAAGGTCCCGGCGCGGCCGAGCCTCAAGACGGCGCTGGCGATCGCCGATGGCCTCGAACTCACCGACGACGAAGCAAAGCAGCTCTTCGAGCTCGCCGGCTACGGGGACCTCTGGCAGCAGATCGGGGAGCGCGCCGTGCGCACGCGTGGCGACGGCCCGACCCTCGACGAAGCGCTCCGGGCTCGTGGGACGCTCACGAAGGATGAACGCGAAGCGGTCGTGAACCACGTCGAGGGGATCGAGGCGCTGAAGCAGCGTCGGGAACGGGAGGCCCGCTGAGGCTCGCTGCCGTGACGATCCTTGTCGGTGCCTTGGTCTCCTGCGGGAAGTCCGCCGATCTGGCCCCCTCGCCGAGCGCAGCCACCGCGGCGCCCGTCGTCATCAGCCGGGCGCAGGCCGCGCAAGTTGTTGCGATGCTGAACGGCAGCATCCAGCACTTCCGCGGTCTCTTCGCGGCCGGAGAGCAAGCCCTCGGATCCGTGCGCTACCCGGACGCGCAGGCCGGACTGGCCGCGATGGACGACCCGAACTCCGCTGCTTCGCGCTTCAGCGAGTGGCGCCAGCGGTCCGGCGTAGATCGCGACGCGACCTACGAGGGCGTCGTGAGTCGCGCAGCGAGCCTCTACGCCGGCGGTGAGACCGATCCTGCTCTCGACACGTGGGCAGCGGACATGTCTCGTGTGATGACGAACCTGCACGACTGGGTTGAGACGGCCGTCGGATGGCAGATTCACGAGCGCACTGACAAGGACCTCGAAGACGCGGTGCTGGGCTTCAACGGCGCTATATCGGTCGCGCAGGTCGACGCACAGCAGGTCGGGAAGAAGTGAACCGCGCCTTCGGCTACCTCCGAATCTCGCACGACCCCCGCGGTTCGTCCGTCTCGCCTGATCGCCAGCGGCAGGAGGTCACGCGCACCGCGGAGCGCAAGGGTCTCGTCGTCGTCGAGTGGTTCGAGGACCCGGACATCTCGGCGTACACGAAGGCGTACCGTCCGGCCTTCGAGGAGATGCTCACGCGGCTCGACGAGGTCGACGCCGTCATCTTCTGGGAGCTCTCGCGCACGGCGCGCAGACTCGTCGTCTCGGCCGGGCTTTTCGACCTCCTCGAGGAGAAGGGCGTGCGCTGGATCTCGACGACGCAGGGCGACTCGGCCGAGATGCCGCGCGACTACTGGGAGATGCAGGCCGTGCAGGACGCGCGCGAGTCGCGGAAGATCTCCGAGCGCGTGTCGCTCGCGCACCGCTACACCGCGGAGACGCTCGGGCGTCCGATCTCGCCGAAACGGTCGTACGGCTTCCGCTACGACAAACCGTCCAGAACGGTGCACATCGTCCCGGAGGAAGCCGACGTCGTCCGGACCATCGTCCGCAGCTACATCGCCGGCATGGGCCCGACGACGATCGCCAGGGGCCTGAACGACGGGACGCTGCTCGGGGCGCCGGTGCGTCCGCTCCGCGGCGAGCAGTGGTGGGACGGCACGATCCGGCAGCTGCTGCGTTCGCCGACCATCGCCGGGTTCGTGACCTACCGCCGCCGGGTCGTCGGCGAGGAGCCCACCGAGCCGGCCATCGTCGACCTCGCGACGTGGGAGCAGCTGCAGGCCGTGATGACGACGCGGCGCCGTGAGGGCAGACGCCCCGGACGAAGGCCTCGGGCGCTCCTGACGGGCCTCATCCGCTGTGCGGGCTGCACGGGCCCCATGGCGTCGAACAACGGCCGTACGCCGACCTACGCGTGCTCTCGGGGCTTCCACGGCCAGCTCTGCAGCGAGAAGGCGGCCATGAGCGAGCGCGTCCTCGACGAGCTCGTGCTGAAGGCCTTCTGGGACGAGCTCGACCGCGACCGCCTCGAGGAGCGTCGGCAGGCCCGGCGGGACGTGGTCGCGGACGATCCGGACGCCGAGCTCCGCCGGGAGCGGGTCCGTCTCGAGGCCGCGGTGGAGAAGCTCGCAGCGACCTACGCGGAGTCGGGGTCGGTGAGCGCTGAGATATTCCGGCGGAAAGCCGGCGAGTACGAGGACCGGATCCGCGTCGTCGACGACAAGCTCGCGAGCTCCACCCGGGCCCGCGTGCTCCGGAGCGCCCTGCCCGACGTCGAGCGCGTGTGGGAGGTCCTGACGGTCGAAGAGCAGCGCGAGGTCCTCGCGGCGTACTTCGAGCCGATCGTCGTCCGACGGCGGCCGCGCGGGGCGGACCCGCGGGCATACGTGCAGATCAGACGGAGGTGAGGTAACGGATGAAGGTCGGCATCATGTTCGCGAACGTCGTGTTCTTCGGAACGCCCGAAGGCGCGCAGGCGCTCGCCAAAGCCGCCGAGGACTCCGGCGTCGAGTCGCTGTGGACCGTCGAGCATGTCGTCGTGCCCGAGGGGTACGCGAGCCCGTACCCGTACTCACCAACGGGCAAGATGCCGGGCGACGAGCGCGCACCGATCCCCGACCCGCTCGCGTGGTTGTCCTACATGGCCGCGCTCACGACGAACGTGCGTCTCGCGACCGGCATCCTCATCCTTCCGCAACGCAACCCCGTCGTCCTCGCGAAAGAGTGCGCGACGATCGACGTTCTGTCGAGCGGACGCCTCACGCTCGGTGTCGGCATCGGCTGGCTGCAAGAGGAGTTCGACGCCATCGGCATCCCGTTCGACGAACGCACCGGACGAACCGACGAGTACGTCGCCGCGCTCCGTGCACTGTGGTCCGAGAACGAAACGCACCACGGCACGTTCTCGAACTTCACGAACGCACGCAGCTACCCGAAGCCCGTGCAGCAAGGCGGCATCCCGATCGTCGTCGGCGGACACACCAAAGGCGCGGCGCGACGTGCCGGACGCATCGGTGACGGGTTCTTCCCCGCGAGCGCCAACAACCTTCCCGACCTCATCGACGAGATGCGCCGCGCCGCGAAGGACGCCGGACGCGACCCCGACGCGATCGAGGTCACGACGGGCGGCGCGCCGAGTGTCGACTTCGCCAAGCAACTCGCGGATCAGGGCGTGACGCGGATGGTCATGCCGCCACCGAGCTTCGCGCCGAACGACATCGGCCGCGCGCTCGGCGAGATCTCCGAGAACTTCATCTCAAAGGTCGGCTAAGCGACGGCTGAGATCCTTCGGTTGGATCCGTCCGACATCGAGGGGATCGGACGGATCCAGCTGCAACAGGAACTCCCGACACCGCCTCGCTTCGACGCCTTCGCCGATGGCCGCGGCCGCGCGCATGAGCTCGTAGAGCGAGCGCAGGAACCCGCGGTTCGACTCGTACGTCCAGTGCACCTCGCGGTCCGGACGCCACCCCGACGATCGGAGCAGGTCGAGGCCGCGGTGGTAGCCGACGCGCGCGAAGGCGTACGCGGCGACGTCGTCACCGTCGCGGTAGGACAGATCGGCGAGCGTCGCCCATCCCTCGAGGCAGAGCGGATCGGCCGCGACCACCGCGCGGAGCGAAGCGGCATCGGTCGCATGCTCGAGGGCCTCGGCCCCCTGCGCGACGGGCAGCACGACGGATCCGTTCATCATCTTTCGCTTGCTCCGCGCCTTCGCGCTCCGCAGTCGTTCATCTACAACGACCTTACGACGAGCGTCTCATGTTCGGAGGAAACGCCGATCTCGATGTCGCCAACGACGAGGTCGGACGCAACGAAGATGCGGATCTGTTCGACCTCCACGACCTCGTCACCGTCGGACGGCTCCGCCTGGAACCGCGGACGGATCGCCCCTCCGGCCATCCGCAGCCGAACGCCAACGTCGGACGGATCGACCGACGCGAGCTCGAGCGAGCGGCGGATCACCTCGATGGCCTGCGGTGTAACGGAGATCAGGTGACGTACAGGTTCTGACCCTCGGGCACCATCTCGACGATCGTGTTGCCCGGCGCGATGGCGAGGGTCTGTCCGGAGTCGTCGGTGTAGTGCATCGGGTCCTCGCGCGTCGACCGGCTCCAGCGGCCGCGGACGGCCCGTCCGGCGCGGAAGAAGACGGCCGAGCCGCTGCCGACGATCGTGATCGTGTTCGTCGGATTGCCGGCCGGGTCCAGGTACCCGTCGGAGACGACGTGCACGATCTCGACGATCACGTTGCGGAACGCGAGCTGCTGGTTGCCACCCGAATGCTCGACCATGTGCGGGACGCCGTCGGTGAAGCGCTGGTACAGGCCGGTCGTCGCGTTGTATTCGAACTTCGCATCGACGCCGTTGGCCGCGAACTTGAACTCGACGTGGTTGGCGACGGCGCCCGTTTTCGACGGATCGACGTTGCTCGGGAGGAAGGCGAACTGCGGGTCGGGCGGCGACCCGGGGTGACCCGCCCACAGCGCGTTCGTCGATGTGTAGAGGTTGTACGGCGCATAGCGGTTGCTGTCGCGGTGGAACGCATCGATGACGGCGTCGGCGCCGACGTCGGTGATGTCCGACGCTGAATGCAAACGCTGAACGACGGGCGGTACGCCACCCGAGTACGCGAACAGTGCGTGGTATGACTCCGCGATGTCGGGATCGACCGTCCGCACGCTCCGGACGGGGCCCACGCGATCCGCCGGGTTCGTGAGGAAGAGCGCCATGAAGCGCGTGATGCCCCCTTCGACGAGCTCTTCGTAGACGACGTCGGCACGGTCGAGTCCGGCTTGGGGACGTTCGGCCCCCGAGTTGCCGATCTTCACCGCGAGCACGCGCCGCCTCTGCCATGGCTGCGGTGAGTACGACGTGATCCCCGTCAACGGATCGACGAACCCGTTCGCACCGGGGAGCACCTTGACGTCAGCGCGCCGAACACGCTGGATCGGGAAGCTCTGCGCCGACGCGCAAGCCGTCGCCGCGAGGGCGAGCGCGAGGAGGCAAAGCAGGAAACGGGGGGCGGTTCGAGTCACGGCGAGGGACACTACCCCACCCCGCGGACATCGTCCAACGGTTCACAAAGTCCGGAGGTCAGACGCCGGTCGACCCGAAGCCGCCCTCGCCACGCGAGCTTGTGGATAACTCGTCGACCTCGATCACGTCGACGTTCGCTACGGGCATGACGACGAGCTGCCCGACGCGTTCACCCCGTCTGACCTCGACGGATGCGTGCAGGTCGTGATTGATCAGCACGATCTTGACCTCGCCGCGGTAGCCGGAATCGATGATGCCCGGCGTGTTCACCATGGACAGGCCCGTCCGCATCGCCAGGCCCGAGCGCGGAACGCCGAGGCCGACGAAGCCCGCGGGGATGGCGACCGCGATGCCCGTCCCGATCACGGCGCGTTCGCCGGGCGGGAGCGTCACGTCCTCCGCGGCGAAGAGGTCGAGGCCGGCGTCGCCGTCGTGCGCATAGGACGGGAGCGGGAGCCCGGGATCGAGTCGTTTGATGGGGAGCGTCGTCACCCGAGGAGTAAACGCGACGACGCCGACAGAAATTGGCCTGGCGACGCGCTGCTTCGTCGCCGCTTCTGTGAAGGTTATGGCGTCAGTGTTCGATCTGCTCGGAAACACGCCGCCCAGATCTCCCACGAACTACCCCACATGGGGTCACGGCTTTCGGAGGGCGCGTGACGAGCACCGACTTACAACGCGGAATCTCGTTGGTCGACGACGTACGTGCTCGCGAGCTTATCGTGCCAACCTTGCCGATTTCGGTCCCAAAGGATCGCGAAGAACCCCAGGCCAAGCAGGAGACCGGAGACCCACTTGCCTATCCACTCCCGAAACAGCATCGTCCAGAAGCTCGCACGATCTCCACTCTCCTTCGCAACGTACATGGACATCAGCCGCTTGCCAGGTGTCGTTCCCTTGGCGAACAAGACGAGCGCAAGAACGGCGTACGCGGCTAGCCCGAGAAAGAACAAGAGCCCGCCAACCGCTGAAGCTCTGCCGTTGGACGCGGCGCCAATTACCCCGGTCATCAGGAGGAGCAGAAAGAACAAGAACCATGGAATAGCGACATCGAAGAAAAACGCGCCGAAGCGTTTTCCCGGAGACGCCAGTCGACCTATTCGCGAATCGATGACATTCCAGTGACAAAAGGAGCACCAACGTTCGCCGGGAGCGACTTCGTTCAGACATGCTGGGCAAGTGCGTCTAGAGAGTTCACGTTCGTTGCGTTGCGCAACCGGTGAATCAGAGGCTCTTCCACAAACGCCGCAGAATTTCGCGCCCGTCGGAACTAAGCTGCCACAGTGTGTGCAGTACATCGCGCCCCCCAAAACACGACGATGCAACAGGATAGGCCTTGTCCGTATCGCACGCCCGGACGAGCGTTCGAGGCGAGTCATCGGCTCCATCGGGCAGCGCTCGCGGCGCTCGGAGCGGCGGGGTGCATCCTGCTCTACGTTCGCGAC
>Ga0307469_10000539_pt1 | contig 13912 bp, 12 predicted proteins | sample atmos_gasesAM2C__FD_203084 | JGI IMG/M metagenome (GOLD analysis project Ga0307469, IMG submission 203084) | Hardwood forest soil microbial communities from Morgan-Monroe State Forest, Indiana, United States - atmos_gasesAM2C_515 | ecosystem: Environmental > Terrestrial > Soil > Temperate...
TGAGCCTAGAGCCTAGAGCCTAGAGCCTAGAGCCTAGAGCCTAGAGCCTAGAGCCCTCCCTCACTCCACCGCATTCCCAAACGTCGGCACATCCTGCTGCACCAGAAACATCAACCGCTGCGCCCGTGCAGCCCAATCCGATTGCGGATATTGCTGCACGATTCTCTGGGTGAGGCCGATAGCTTTTCCCTTGGCCTCTTCGGCTTTCTTCTTTTGCTCTTCGGTTTTATAGATATCCACCAGCGCCGCCTGCCGCTTGGCCGCCAGGTACAAGGCCTCCGGCGCCGCCGGCGACTGGGGCCGGTCTGCCGCGTACTTCTCGTAGTGCTCGGCTTCTTTCTCCGGACACTTGGACGTCCCCTGCCAGTCTCCACACAACTTGTTTTCGATCAGGTGAAAGGCCGCCAGGTCCGCCCACTTCGTTCCCGGAAACTTCTTCATCACTTCCTTCATCCACTCTTCGTTCATGCCTTCGCGCAGCCCAGGATCGCGTTCTTTGGCAGATGGCCGCGACATCACGTCCGCCCGCTCCACCTGCCACCGGATATCAGCCGCGCGGTAGAGCGACTGACCGGCCAACGGTGAATTCGGAAACAGGTCGTACACGCGATAGTAGAGGTGCAGGGCATCTTTGTCGGCGCCCCTGCGACCGTACCGGCGGCTGGCCTCGTCTTCGGAATCGGCGGCTTCTCCGAAGACGATCTTGTCGCCGTCCGGATTCGTGCTGCGCACGAAGCCCTTGTTTAGAATCCAGCCGCTGACCGTCTTCTCTTCGCCCAGCAGTGCCTCGACGTGCGCCCAGTTGCCGGTCGTATTCTCGAGCACTACAAGCTCGCGCCCGCGCTCGATCTCGGCCAGCTTGGTGGAATTCGTGTCAGGCGACAGATAAATGTTCGCCACGCGGATGAGTGTGCCGTGTTCCCCAGCGGCCAGCGCAGGTGTGTTCGATTGCAATGTCAAGAAGAGAGCGATCAGAATGATCAAAGAAATCCGCACAGTGGCGGAAGCCGGCATGGTCAAACCTCAAATGGATGTCAGAGCGGAAATTAGATTCTACACTGCCCCTGTAATGTGGCGCAGGCACTCCTGCCCGCGTCCTCGCTGAACAAGATGAACCCAGTGACTAAGCAGTCCTTGAAAGAACTCCAATGCCGTGAACCCGGCGCCTGAGCGCCCAGAGACTACAGACGCTTCTAGCGCGCGTGAAGAGGTACCCCGATGGAAGGCGGAACTAATACGATCGGGGCCCGATACGGAGCGGGAAGGGCACGACTCAGTCGTGCCATCACGGTCGAATGGAGTAGCGCTTTAGCGCCTGAGGTTAGCTACTGATGGAGTTCAGCGAGCATCCGAGGTTCAATATTGCCGCCGCTGATGACAGCTACATGGATCGTTGCACGAGGCAATTCATCCGCGTGAAAAAGGAACCCCGCCACGGCCACTGCGCCACTCGGCTCTGCCACCGTCTTGGGATTTCCGGCCAGGAGCCGCATGGCCTCGCGAATCTCATCCTCGGACACGGTCACGATGTCGTCCACAAATTTGCGGATGTGTTCGAAGTTGATGGCCCCGATACTCTGCGTGCGTAGCCCGTCGGCCAGGGTCCGCGTGACCTCTTCCGCCGGAAGGTTCACGACCTTACCGCTGCGGAAGCTGGCTTGCGCGTCGGCCGCCAGCGCCGGTTCTACGCCGATCACCTTCACTGCCGGATTGCTCAGCTTGATGGCTGCCGCCACGCCGCTGATCATGCCGCCCCCGCCTACCGGAACGAGAACGGTTTCAACTTCGGGTAGTTCTTCCAGAATTTCCAACCCCATCGTCCCTTGTCCCGCGATGATCCTTTCGTCGTTGTAGGGCGGCACGATCGCGTAACCGTGCTGGGCCGCGAGTTCCTCGGCCTTCATTTGCCGCTCGCTACTGCCGGATCCGACCTTCACGATCTCCGCTCCCATCCCGGCGGTGGCCTCCAGTTTGACCGCGGGAGCATTCCCGGGCATGACGATCACAGCCTTGGTCTCGAGAGCGCGAGCGGCGTAAGCCACACCTTGCGCGTGATTCCCGCTCGAGTAGGCGATGACGCCACGCTTACGTTCCTCCGGAGAGAGGGAAGCAATCTTGTTGTAAGCTCCGCGCAGCTTGAAAGCTCCAATCGGTTGGAGGTTCTCGAGTTTCAGAAAGAGCCGCCGAGAATGGCCATGGGCAGCGCTTCGCTGCGGCAATTCGAGCAGGGGCGTGTGCACAGTGACGCCCTCTAATCGAGCCTGCGCTTGTCGAATATCGTCGAGGGTTACGATGAAACACCTCAGCTTGCGAGCTACTAGTTATGAGCTACGAGCGAGCGCAAACCGTTCAAGGCGAGAAGAGTTGTGCCTTCCTGGGGTCTTCGCTCGCGGCTCGCAGTTAGATTTCTAGAATCACCGGCATAATCAGCGGCCGCTTCTGCGTCTGCTTCGAAATGTAGCGCTTCAAGTCCGCCCGGATCTTTTCCTTGATGACGCCGTAGTCCGCTTTCTCTTCGTCGCTTGACACATCCAGCGTCTGCATAACGATTTCCTTGGCGCCGTCCAGAAGCCCGTCCTCGCCGGGATTGAAACCGCGCGTCACGATTTCAGGCGCCGTCTCGACCACGCCCGTCAGTTTATTGATGGCGATGATGGGCAGCACGATGCCGTCTTCGCTGATGTGCCGGCGATCCTTGACGATGAGGTCTTCGATCACGTCCGTACGCGAGCCGGAATCAATGCACACACGCCCAACGTTCACGCGGCCGGCCTTGCGGGCGCCCAGTTCATCGATCTCGAGAACGTCTCCGCTCTCAATCAGAATGGCCTTCCCGACCGATCCGTGCATCGAGCCGGCCATTTCGGCGTGTAACTTGAGTTGCCGGTATTCACCGTGCACGGGGATAAAGTAGCGCGGTTTCACCAGGTTGATGATCAGTTTCAATTCTTCCTGGCTGGCGTGCCCGCTGACGTGCACCGGGGGCGACGAACCATCCTCGTAAATGACGTGCGCCTCGCGCCGGAACAGATGATCGATCATCCGGTAGATGGCTTTCTCGTTGCCGGGAATGATGCGGGACGACAGGACGACGGTATCGCCCTTCTCGATCTTGGCGTGCTTATGATTGTCGACCGCGGCCCGCGACAGAGCCGACATGGGCTCGCCCTGCGTACCGCTGATCAGCACGCAAACTTTTTCGGGCGGGAAATTCTTCATCTCGCCCGGATGGATCAAAAGCCCGTCGGGAATCTCGACATAACCCAGGTCCTCGGCAATCTCCGCCGAGTTATTCATCGACCGCCCAATAAAGGCAATCTTGCGCCCATGTTCGAAGGCCAGGTCAACGGTCAGCTTGATGCGATGGATCGACGACGAAAAGCAGGAGATGAACAGTCGGCGCTGCGTTCGCGCAAACACTTCGTCAAACTTGCGCCGCACCGCGCGCTCGCTGGGCGTGTATCCCTTGCGCTCGACGTTGGTGGAGTCCTGCAGCAGCGCCAGCACGCCCTCTTTGCCATACTCCGCAAACGCATGCAGATCGAACAAGCGATTGTCGGTCGGCGTGGGATCGACCTTAAAGTCGCCGGTGTGGATGACCACGCCCAGCGGTGTATGCACGGCGAAGGCTACGCAATCCACCAGGCTGTGCGTGACCTGGATCGGATGCACGGTGAACGGACCGATCTTGACGCGCTCCCCGGGTTTCACCTCGCGCAGGTCGGCATCGTCGAGCAGCCCATGCTCGTCGAGCTTATCTTCCACGTAAGCCAGCGTGAACTCGGTGCCCCAGACTGGAACGTTCAGTTCCGACAGCACCCAGGGCAGCGCGCCGATGTGATCTTCGTGCCCGTGCGTGAGCAGAATGCCGCGCACCCGTTGCCGGTTTTCGATCAGGTAAGAAATATCGGGGACCACGATGTCGACGCCGAGCAACTCCGCCTCGGGGAACATGAGGCCGGCGTCAATGACCAGGATGTCATCGCCCCAGCGCAGGGCCATGCAGTTCATGCCGAACTCGCCCAGACCGCCCAGGGGAACAATTTGTAATTTTCCGGAAGGCATTCGAGGTACTGATGCTAGCACAGGGTTTCCATGTAGCGCGGGCGCCTCGCCCGCGTGACCCCTTGCGAGGGCAGAATCGACTCTGCCGAAACCATCCAGTGGAGGCGTAGATTTTGCGAGCTACCCTCCGCTCGGGTAGCATCCAAGCAGCGATGTCCAAAGATCACAAGTCCTGGCTCCGGCGACGCATCGAGACCGGCCTGATCCGCGGCCTGACGCACGCCTACGACACCGTCAAGGTCAATCCCGACAAGTACCTCATCCAGTTGCGAGCTGCCTACAACTTGCCCATCACCAGTTTCCGCGGCGCTTACAACGTGGAGCTCGGATACCTGGACGAAGTCGCTGCCTCGGTGATTCGCAGCAGCGTGAAAATGGCGGCGGTGCAGGGAGCAGGCTTCGGCTTAGGTGGGTTGCTGACATTGGTCCCGGATCTCGGGTTTCTCTCGGCGATCACCATGCGCACGATCCAAAAGCTGAGCTTGGTGTACGGATTCGAATTCAATACGGAAGACGAAATGGCCGAACTCTGGATCGCCGCGGCCAGCGCCGCCGGAGTCGACATCAGCCGCGAGCTGCTCGAAAAAGAAGTCATCAACCGGTTTATCCCGCGCGTTATTCAGCGCATGGCCGCCCAAGCCAGTGGGGAAGTGGTCGAGAAGTGGGCGGGAAGGCTGATCCCAGTAGCGAGTTCACTGATTGGAGCGGGCCTGAACTATTACTTCGTGCGGACCTGGGCACAGCGGGCAGCCGCACATTTTCGGCAAAGGCATGTGGAGGTGCGGCGAAGAATGGCGCTGGAAGATGCGTCTTCCCGGGGTGAGGCTGCTCCGAAGCTGGTGTCTGGTTCCTAGTTGCGCTGTCGCTAACGAAAACCGAAATCCGGCCCCGATGGCAAGAAGTTGCACGACATGTATTCGTTATACACGAGCTCATGCCTTGTTCACGGCCTGAACATCGCTAATCGAAATCACACCTATTCTTCTGCAGACTTTGGTTGCTAAGGTAATCTCTATTAGCCTATGCCCTCATTTCAATGCTCCGCCATTCTCTTCGATCTCGACGGCGTCCTCATCGACTCTACCCGCGTCGTCGCAGCGCAATACACACGCTGGGCCGTCGAAAACGGTCTCGATCCCGACGAAGTAATGAAGGCGGCCCACGGCGTACGTACGGTCGAGGTGATCCAGCGCGTGGCTCCGCATCTGGACCCGGTTGCGGAGACGAAGAAGATCGAAGACCGCGAGGCCGCTGCCGACGGCATCGTACCCATCCCGGGCGCGGTTGCCTTGCTCAACTCCATTCCGCGGGGACGCTGGTGCGTGGTCACCTCGGGCACGCGTTATCTGGCCACCACGCGCATGCGAAAATTTGGCATTCCCCTTCCCGACATTCTCGTCACGGCCGACGACGTGAAGAACGGCAAGCCCGATCCTGAGCCTTATCGCAAAGGAGCGGAGCTGCTGAAGGTGAATCCAGCGGACTGCGTCGTTTTCGAAGACGCACCGGCAGGCATTCACGCGGCTCGTGGCGCAGGCATGAAGGTGATTTCGTTGCCCAGCACGTATCCGATGTCAGAATTGCAGGAAGCCGACGTGATTGTCTCCGGGCTGAGCGAGGTCAAGGTCGGTTCGGATGGGGCGGGGCCGCAGGGGATGCTGGTTGTGTCGTGGAAATGATTCGATGCGAGTCGAAGGAATCTAACGCAACCACTCCTCTAGCTCGATTCCGCGATCGGTCTTTTCGTCGCGATACTTTACGATCACGGGCGTATACAACGACAGATTCCACTCCGCCGCGGGACCTTTCTTCACCGCGCGGGAACCCGGCACGACCACGGCGCCTTCCGGCACTTCGAGTGGCTTCTCGGCCGCTGCGCGATAGACCTCGCCGCGCACCAGATCGTACAAAGGCGTCGACCGCGTGAGAATCGTTCCCGCCCCCAACACGGCGCGCGTGCGGACCAGCGTGCCTTCGTACACGCCGCAATTTCCGCCGACCAGCACGTCGTCTTCAATAATTACCGGAGCCGCATTCACCGGTTCGAGCACGCCGCCAATTTGGGCAGCCGCGCTCAGATGGACACGCTTACCCACCTGCGCGCACGATCCCACGAGCGCGTGCGAATCCACCATCGTGCCCTCGTCAACATAAGCGCCGACGTTGATGAACATGGGAGGCATGCAGATTACGGAGGGCGCGACGTACGAGCCTTCGCGCACCGACGATCCTCCAGGCACCACGCGCACACGATCCGCGACGGTGAATTGCCGGGCAGGGAAGGTGTCCTTGTCGACAAACGACAGACCCGCGTCGCCCATCTCTTTCAGCTCGCCCAGGCGGAAGCCCAGCAGGATCCCCTGTTTGACCCAGGTATTGACCACCCAGCGACCGTCCTTCTTTTCGGCCGCGCGCACTCTTCCCTGCGTCAGCGCATCGCGAAACTCCAGAAATGTTGCCCGCGCCTCGGGTTTGTGCTCCACCTCGCCCAGCGAAGAAAGGCGCTCAATCGAAGTCTTCAGGGATGCCATGCGCGAAGAGTATACAAGCAGGGGTTGATGCGGTGAGTTTGAGAAGAGATCTGAAGCGAGGGTTTTCCAGCCGATTCGCCCAGGGTCCGGCAAGTTTCCCCTTCGATTCGAAGCCAACGACCTACGACCGACGACCAGCGACGGTTTTCAAACGCACTTGCACTCGCTGCGAATCAAAATTCCGGGCATGTCGTGTGCCATCTGCCGGGCTTCGGCCAGCGTGGTATACGGGCCGTGCCATTTCGCATGGTTCGCGTCGTGCCCCGCGGGCCGTCCCTTGCCATGATTGCACTGTCCACAAGTCGATCGATGCAGGACGATCTTGTGCGGCCCGGCAAGCCAGTTCTCATACACAAAGAAGTCCGCCGTCTCGGGCGTAGGTGCCACTGGCTTGGTGATCAGTCCAACCTCGGTGGCGATTTTCTGCAGCTTCGAGCGTGTATCGCGGCGCATGGGCAATAACGGGAGGCGGTAGACTTCCTCGATCCGCCCCAGCATGGCGAGCACGGCCTTCACGGGCAGGGGATTCGACTCGATGAAGTTGGCCTGCATCAACGGCAGGTATTTGCGATGGATGGATCGCGCCGTGGTCCAGTCATTCTCCAGGGCTGCGCGCGTGAGCGCGGCCATCTCGGCCGGGATTTCGTTCGACGCCACAGAAATGATTCCGACTCCGCCGAGGGCGATCACGGGCAGGGTGATGGCATCGTCGCCGGAAAATACCAGGAAGCGCTCTGGAACGACGTTCAGCACCTCGGCAATCTGCGTGATGTTGCCGCTGGCTTCCTTCACTCCCAGGATGTTGGGAATTTCCGCCAACCGGGTAAGCGTCGCCGGTTCAATGTTGGCGCTCGTGCGCCCGGGGACGTTGTAAAGGATGACCGGCTTCTCGATGGCCTCGGCAATCGCTTTGAAATGCCGGTACTGTCCTTCTTGCGTAGGCTTGTTGTAGTAGGGCGTGGCCGTAAGAACGGCGTCGACGCCCGGGCGGGCCGCGACTTCTTTTGCTTTGTCAACCGCGTCGTGGGTGGAGTTCGAAGTCGCCCCCGCCACGATCGGCACCCGTCCCGCCACGACTTCAATCGTCAGGTCGATGACGCGCAGCCATTCATCGCGCAAGAGGGTGGGGGTTTCCCCGGTCGTCCCGCAGGGAATTAGAAAATCGATGCCCGCCTCGACCTGCCACGCGACCAGGTTTTGAAGTGCGGTTTCGTCGATGGACCCGTCCTGGTGAAACGGTGTGACGAGAGCAGTACCGCATCCGCGCAGTTGCATACCGCCTAGGATAACTCCAGGAGTGTTCTCACGGAAACTCGATCTATCGATTCACGAGATGCGGGGTGGCGAGGATTGGGTTGCCGGCGCGGTAAAACTACTTAGAGTTCGCGCCAGATGTCCTCGAATTCGTAGAAGCCCTTCTTGCCGGTCAGCCACTCGGCCGCCAGCACCGCGCCTTGTGCGTAGCCGCGGCGCGACTTGGCATCGTGGCAAAGGTAGATGCGGTCGTTTTGGGAATCGAAAATCACTTCGTGCATCCCGACCACATCTCCCTCGCGGAAGGAAGTGATTTCCAGTTCTTCGCCCGCGGCTTCGCGAATGACTTTCTGAATCACCAGGCTGGTTCCGGAGGGGGCATCTTTCTTCTGCTGGTGATGCCGTTCGAAGATCTGGCCGGAATACCCGTGGCGGGCCGCCTGAGCCGCGCCCTGCACGGCTTCGAAAAAGAGATTCATGCCGATCGAGAAGTTTGCGCCGCGCAAAAAACCGGTGCCGGCCGATTCGACCGCCGCGCGCACGGTTCCCACCTGCGAGTGCCAGCCCGTCGTGCCCACCACGATGTTTTTCTGGGCGCGCAGGCAGGCTTCAATGTTTCCGAGCACGGCCGTCGGGGTGGTGAAGTCGATCACGATGTTCACGTCCTTGAGTACGTCGGGCGTCAAGGCTGCGCCGTTCTTGTTCTCGTTCGAGCCCAGCACGCGCACGCGATGATGGCGTTCGGCGGCGCATTCCGCGACCAAGGATCCCGTCTTTCCCCGTCCCAGCACCAGAAAGTTCATTTCAGGTCACGCTCGATTCAGCCGAGTGCTATGCACCGGCCCATGAGTATAGGCTCTGCGACTTGCGGACGTTTCCCTGTAGCTCCGGGGGAAAGGTTTTCCAGCGACTAGGCAAACACCTCGGCGTCCAATTCAGAGAAGAACGCCGCGTGCAGCCGCCGGACCACGCCCGGCACATCTTCCTCCTCCACAACAAACGTCAGGTTGATCTCTGACGCCCCTTGCGAAATCATTCGGATCTTCAAATCGGACAGCTCGCCGAACACGCGGGCGGCAATCCCCGGCGTCTCGCGAAGATTCTCGCCGACCAGGCAAACGATCGCCTTCCGGCCCTCATATTTTACGTCCGCCAGTTTCGCCAGATCGGCCGCGAGCGCGGGGATCGCTTCGTTGGAATCGACGGTCAGCGAAACACTGACCTCCGATGTGGAAACCACGTCCACCGCCACCTTGTGGCGGTCAAACGCCTCGAAGATCGCTTTCAGGAAACCATGCGCCAGCAGCATGCGCGGGGCAGCCACGTTCACGATCGTGATCCGCTTCTTGGCGGCGATGGCTTTAAAAATATTCTTGCAGTGCGGCGCGCGGGCCGTGATCTTGGTTCCCTCACAACCAGGGTTCCGGGAATTCAGAATGTAGACGGCAATGTTCTTTTGAATCGCCGGCAGTACAGTTGCCGGATGCAAAACCTTGGCTCCAAAATAGGCCAGTTCCGCCGCTTCGTCAAAACTGATCACCCGGATCCGGTGCGCGTCGGGACACAGATTTGGATCGGTGGTCAGCATGCCGTCGACGTCGGTCCAGATCTCGATCGCCTGGGCACTCATTCCGGCGCCCACGATGGCGGCTGAAAAATCAGAGCCGCCCCGGCCGATCGTCGTGGTTACGCCACCGCGCGTCGACCCGATGAAGCCGCCCATCACCGGGACGCGTCCGGCCTCAAGCAATGGCCTCACCTTCAAATTGAGCCGCTCGTTGGTCTCATCGACGAAGGGCACGGCCCGCATATGCGTGCCGTCGGTCACGACGCACTCGCGCGAATCCACCAGCGACGCCTTTAGCCCGCGTGCCGAGAAGGCTTCGGTGACAATCCGGCTGGAGAGCAGCTCGCCGTAAGCGGCCACGTGATCGGTGGTGCGGGGGGTGAGTTCTCCGACGGCGGCGATGCCGCGCAACAGTTCATCCAAGGCATCAAATTCAGCTTCTAACTCACTGTGAAAACGAGTGAATACTCCGGTTCCCAGGAGTTCGCCAGCCGTGTTGTAGTGTCGTTCGCGCAGTCCGCGCGAGAGGCGAAGTGCGGTCTCGCGATCACCCGCACCGGCGGCCTGCGCCATTTTCAAGAGCGTGTCGGTCACCCTGGCCAGAGCGCTGACTACGACGACCGGTTTTTTCCCAACCCGCCCTTTGACGATGGAAGCAGTGCGATCGATCGCCTTGGCGTCCTCTACCGAGGTACCGCCGAATTTCATGACGATCATGGGAAGGGAACCTTCAGGAGAACTGCAAGACCGACCTCGAAGTTGTAGCGCCGGCATCCTGCCGGCAGTCGAGAGGGCATCTTGCCCTCGCCCGCGAGGACGAAACAGTGTGAGGCGACCCTATCAGCCGGACGCGTCACCCGAGGTATCCCTGTGCCTTCAGCAACTCCGCGTTCAACACCGCGGCGCCGGCAGCCCCGCGAATCGTATTGTGGGAGAGCACAGTGAACTTCCAATCGAGCACATGGCAAGGGCGCAAACGCCCGACCGTGGTCGTCATCCCGGCTCCGCGTTCGGCATCAAAGCGGGGTTGTGGCCGGTCGTTGGCCTGAAGGTAGACCACGGGCTGGGCGGGTGCGCTTGGTAACCGCAGCTTCTGGGGCTCCGCAGTGTAGGAATTCCAGGCGGCGATGATCTCGTCCGGCTGCGTCTTCTTCTTCAGCCGGACCGACACTGACTCGGTGTGCCCGTCCTCGACAGCGACCCGGTTGCACTGCGCGCTCATCGCAAAGGTTCCGGGGACGAAACCCGTACCGTTCAGCCTTCCCAGGAGTTTGAGCGTTTCCTCTTCCATCTTTTCTTCTTCTTTGGCGATGTAGGGGATCACGTTGCCCAGAATGTCGAGCGAAGCCACCCCGGGATAGCCCGCGCCACTGACGGCCTGCATGGTCACTGCCATCACGGTTTCGAGTCCGAATTGCTGATCGAGCGGCGCGAGAGCGAGCACGAGTCCGATGGCCGAGCAGTTCGGATTGGTGACCACAAAGCCTCCGGACTTTCGGCGCCAGGTTTGGGTTTCGATCATCTTGACGTGGCCCGCATTCACTTCCGGGATCACCAGCGGTACATCCTTGGCCATGCGCAGTGCGCTGGAGTTTGAAACAACGGCGCAACCGGCTTCTGCGAAGGCAGGCTCCATCTCGGCTGCGATGCTGGCATCGAGCGCGGCGAAAATCACTTTGGGAGCGCCGTCGGGCTTGGCGGGCGAGACAATCATCTTTGCAACTCGCTCCGGGATCGCCGTTTTCAGGCGCCACCGGGCCGCTTCGCCATAGGCGCGGCCTTCCGACCGGTCCGAAGCCGCCAGCCAGGCCACTTCAAACCAGGGATGGTGTTCCAGCATCTGCACAAAGCGCTGCCCGACAATTCCGGTAGCGCCCAGAATTCCAACGGAAATCTTGTTCGACATAGATTAGCTTGGAATTTTACAACACACGGCAAAGTACGATTTCAGATTTTAGGGCGTAACGCGAACTGCCGGCGAACAGATGTTCGAGGTCAATCGGAAATCTGAAATCTACAATCTGACATCGGCGGTTATCTGCGCGGTTGTATCTCGCTCCCAAAGGTGTACTCGTTGAGCGGGCCGAAGCGCTTCTTCTCAACGTAGATCCGCCCGCGGCGCCAGACGATGCGCAGACTCGCCATGACTGGAATCGACAGGTAGACGCCTAGCACGCCGGCCATTTCGCCGCCGGCCATCACTCCGAAGATGGCCGCCAGCGGATGCAACTCCATGCTCTTGCCCATCACGCGCGGGGAGATCACGTAGTCCTGTACCACGCGCCACACCATCAGGAACAACAGGAGCACGGCCCAGTGCTGGTAATTCATCAACACGGCCACGCTCAAAATCAAGAATGCCGCGACCAGGGGGCCGACGACGGGGATGAATTCCATTACGCCACCCGCGGTGCCCAGCACGAGCGCGTACGGAACTCCCATAGCGCCCAAAAAGCCCGCGTACACGATCAATGAAAACGCCGCCAAGGTCAGCTGGGCGCGAATGAACTGGGCCAGCATTTGGTTCATGTCGGCGATCACGGCCTGTAGGAATTCCCGCTGCGGCCGCGACTGCACCACCGAGAGAGCCACGTCGCTGAATACCCGGCCGTCTTTAAGGAAAAAAATCGCCAGCAGCGGCACCAGGAGGATAAGCCACGCTTCCTTGGCGACCCCCGCGGCACGCAACCCGAAACGCTCGGCGTACCGTTTGATATCGTCCGAGTTCTGCGTCAGAAATTCCCGAAACTTTTCCTGGGTGGTGCTGCTCCAGCCATGCTCCTGACCGATGTCGTGGGCGATGGCTCCCGAGCTGACCCGGTTAAGCAAATCGGGCAGGGATTGCCCCAACCGGGTGCTTTCATGCGCGATGCGCGGTCCCACCGAAAAAAAGAACAGGCCGAGGCCGACCAGCAACAGGGCGTAGATGAGGGCGATGGCGCGTCCTCGTCCGCGCAGGACTTTCTCCAGGCGCGAGACCGCCGGCTCCATCAGGTAGGCAAAGAAGATCGCAAACAGGAAAACGATCAGCGTGCCACGCGTAATGTAGAGAAAACCCAGCCCCAGCGCGAACAGCAGCGCTGTGAACAAGACCCGTGTAGTCCGCGTATCGATGAGAACCATGTTTGGGCCGGTGCCCCGTTACCGGCACTAGTGTGGATGCCATCCGGACTTCGCCCGGATGTTATTTCCTAGTCGCGTACCACCTCAGTGTTATCTCCGGATACAAAAATACGCTGCAGCTTGAACTGGTCATCCAGCCACATCGTCCAGTCGCCGCCTTCGCTGCGCAAAATGAATTTGTTCAGCTCGCGCTCGGTGCCGCGGATGCCGATTTTGTCGCGACCCAGAAATTCTACGCTTAAGGGCAGGGAAGATCGTTGATGAGGATTCAGCGCGCCGAACTGCGTCTTTTGACCCGCCGGACACTGCACGGCTCCCTTTTCCTGTTTGCAGGCAGTCGCCAGGTAACGCCAAAGCAGTACTTCACGGTGAATAAACACGTAGTCGTCCAGAACACTGGTAGACAGCGGAAGCATGAAGGGCTGGTCCTGAGCCTTCTCGTTCGCGTTGGCCGAGATGTGCTCCATCAGGTAGTCGTTATTGGGAGCGACCGTGGCTTCGGCCTTTCCCGGGCTGATTTCCTTCCACTCGTATTTCCGAATATCACCGTTGGGTGCAAGTTGCAGTTCCGATGACTGCGCTGCCTTGTCCGTTCCTTCCTCGGTTTTGAACTGGGACGAGATCACGCTCCCGTTGTCCGTTTGCTGGATGGAGAAAGTCTCGGTCGCGATGCGGCGGCCATTCATGAAAACGCCCAGCGTGCCGGAGTCGACCATCTGGTCTTTGGAGTCCTTTTTGTCGGCGGCGACCGCCACGAGCGGAGTTACCAGTACGATTGCGATCGCCGCTCTCCATATTCTCGAAAACTGCACGTCACTTCTCCTCGCCGGAAATCCGGCCATCCAGTTTCAGTTCACTGACAATTTCTCTTACGATCTGCTCAATTGGCCGGCCCGCGGTTTCGACTCTCAGGCTCGCCTGCAGGTAACGCGGGCGGCGTGTTTCATAAAGCCGCCGGAACTCCGATTCCTCGCGCCGCAACGGGCGCTCTACGATGTCACTTCCGCACCGGCGCCAGAGTTCATCCGCGGACGCGTCCAGAAACACGGTGATGCACTTCGACTCTGCCAGCAACGAGGCGATTTCTTCTTGCGCAAAAGCGCCTCCACCCAAAGCCGCGATTAACGGGGGGCCTGCAACCGCTTCTGTCAGAAGCTGGCGGAGCGCTGTCTGCTCCGTCTCCCGGAAACGCGCTTCTCCGGCTTGCTGAAAAATCTCGGCTACGGACCGACCTTCCAGCGTCTGGATGCGGTCGTCCAGATCCTCGAAACGCCATCCCAGTTGCCGGCTCAACATACGTCCGACGCTGGTTTTGCCCGCACCCATGTAGCCGACAAGAAAAACTGCCCGCACTGGCGCCTCGATAGGCTGG